>Ga0302188_10003150_pt1 | contig 11598 bp, 14 predicted proteins | sample II_Bog_E2_1_FD_198783 | JGI IMG/M metagenome (GOLD analysis project Ga0302188, IMG submission 198783) | Peat permafrost microbial communities from Stordalen Mire near Abisko, Sweden - II_Bog_E2_1 | ecosystem: Environmental > Terrestrial > Soil > Wetlands > Peat | place: Sweden: Abisko... | reverse complement strand
TCATCCATATGCGCATGTGAAAAATGTTTAGGTATCTGGTCCCAAAATTTCTTTGCCTCCTTGCCAAGCTCACTTAAGACCATCTGCCCATTTTCGATATTCCCAAACATACACGTATACTCCTTTACGCATATCGTGACAAAATATCCGCCACAAGAATTATAATCCCAGTACTTTAATCGCGTAGATTTAACACGAAACCGATCTTGAAATTTGGTAGAGACGCCATTCATGGCGTCTTTTTTATTATACATGCCTACATTTTATACCCGAGGCACCCATTTTTTTAAATTTTGTGTGTAAAATCCTCACTTTTTAACCAATTGCGGAAGTCAGGAAATATATCCATATTGCTCAAGAGAAACATATAACGCCTGAGACTGTCCTCTTCTATTTAAAAAAATTAAAGGTTACAGGAACGCCGAGGGTTTTAAGGTAGTCTTTCAGGTTTTGCTCCAAATCTGTACCGGATATGACCCAGGTTAGCCAAGTGCCATTTTTTAGGAAAAACCTGAACTCCTCTTCTGAAGGGTGTATCCATACTTCCTTAATATCATTGGCACTAAATTTGATCTCTTTTTGGTGGTTAGCAATATGCGCACTGAATTCTTTTTTTTCTTTATCCACGACCAATTCAAACGCTACCTTGTTATACCAATGCCTGTACACCATGATGAGACCTACAATATATAGAATTCCGCAAAAAACTGACGGAAATTGAATGGTATCGATCATTCTGATCTTGGTTATATAACCCAACGTTAGTAAAATAGTAAACAAGACACCTACGCCCACCAGCAATCCTAAATGAATATTAATGTATTTTAAACTGAATAGATCATTCGTTTTTGACCGTAAAACATTCCCGCCCGTTTCCTTCATTGCTTTTTTATATTGAACGTGCTTTTTACTTAATATCCACGCAAACAACCATCCAATGATGAGGCCACCGATCCCTCCAAGGGCCACACTATATAATGTCTCTTTCTGCTCCTTCTTGGCCCCATTTTTAACTTCATCTAGAAGTTTACGATCTATGGTTGCGCCTAAGATCTGGGCTTTATGCAGATCGTCCAAAGCATTTTTGTATTGCTCCTTATTCGCATAAGCACCGGCCCGGGCGAGATAAACATCCGCACGATTAGGATCTATCCGAATAGCCTTGCTATAGTCATTGATCGCTTTAGACATATTGCCCTGCTCAATATACAGTGCGCCACGAGCAACATAGACATCGGCCCGATGAGGGTCGAGGTTAATAGACTTGCCGTAGTCAGCGATCGCGCTAGATAAATTACCCTGCTTGGCATTGACTGCAGCAAGCATGCTGTAAGTATTGGCATCGTTGGGATTAGTCTGCAGGTATTTGCTATAATACTGAATCGCTTGATCTAAATTACCCAGCTTGACATAGAGAGGCGCACAAAGGCCATAGGCGGCTGCATTTTGAGGATCAATATCAATGGCCTTGTTATAATCATTGATGGCTTTTAACCATTTTCTTTTCTTAGCATAGACAGCTGCGCGGGCAGTATAGGCATCCGCATGATGAGGGTCGAGTTCAATAGACTTTGTTAATTCAGCGAGGGATCGATCAAGATGCCCCTGCTTAAAATTGGCAGTTCCCAGAAGAAAATAAACATTGGCATCATGAGGATCGATCTCTAGAGCTTTAGTATAATCTTTGATCGCCTTAGACAAATGATTTTGCTTGGCATAGACATTGGCGCGGGCAATATAGACATCTGCATGATGGGAATTAATTTTAATGGATTTGGTTAATTCAGAAACAGCATCAACAAGATCTCCCTGCTTAAAATAGGCCGAACCCATAAGGAAATAGGCATTTGCATTATGAGGATTGATCTCAACTGACTTATTCAAATTCAAGATGGCTTGGTCAAAACGGTTTTGATTAAAATAGGCAACGCCAAGATGGTAATAGGCCTCAGCATTATGAGGATTGATCGAAACAGACTTGGTTAAATCACTGATGGCTTGGGTCAACTGGCCTTGCTTCGCATAGATGGCACCGCGAGTGGCAAAGACAATTGCTTTATTACTATTAAGCTCAATAGACTTTGTTAGATCAGAAATAGCTTGGGTTAAACTCCCCTGCTTGGCATAGATAATACCGCGATATCCGTAGGCCTCGACATTATTCGGATCAATTTCTATAGATTTGTTAAAACAAGCTATGGCTTGATCAAAATGGTTTTGCTTATAATAGGCACTTCCAAGAAGAAAATTGACATTTTCATTATTGGGATCAATTTCAAGTGCTTCATTATAGTTAATGATAGCATCAGTTAAATTGCCTAACTTAGCATAAGCCGCACCGCGATCAGCGTATGCATCAGCATTACTAGGACTTATATCAATGGATTTGGTTAAATAATAGATGGCTTTGTGAAAATTACCTTGTTTAAATTCTGACTTACCTGCGGAGTAAAAGTCTTGAGCTGATTGTGTATAGCCATTGGAGACAAGTGCAAACAACATTATTGAGACCAATATTGCTATTTTCATAAATATAGATCTTGCCAATTAATAAAGAATGGTTTAGTAAGAAATTATTATCAGATTATTTTAACTGCTTTTGCCTATTAAGTGGTGAAAAACTTGTGAGAATTAAACGGTGGGTTTATTGAGCGATAAAATGATCTTTTCAAGACGTATGCTTAAAGCACCGACTATTATACCTAACATAAATCCTGCCAGAACATCGCTTAGATAGTGAACACCAAAGTATATCCTTGATATCCCTACTAAAAGAGCTACACCAATTACCAGATATCGTGCTTTGGGAAAATGATAAGCTAAAACAACGGCCATGGCCGCAGCCAAGGTGGCATGGCCTGATGGGAAAGAAAAACCATGAGGCGTCAATACCGGGACAAGGCCTTTGACCGTCAAAAATGGCCTGGGACGATGGAAAAGATCTTTAAAGTATGAATAGGCGACAATGGCCCCATTCCATCCTAAAAAATAAGATATAACAGGTATGCGCAATGTTTTAGTCCGCAAAAAGAAATAAAGCACAACAAAGGCCAAAACCACATGCCAGCATTCAAGCTTGATGAACAAACTAAAAAAGGCAGTCAATGCCTCAAGGCGAATGCTTTGAAAGAAAAGAACTACTTTGTCATCAATAGGTTGTATGATCGATGCGGACATTAGGCAATTTTACGTTAAACTGCAGGTTTGGACAAGGTCAAACATTTTTCTTATAGATAACAACTTGTGGTTGTTGCGGCCTGTAGGCTTTCTGTACCTCTATTTGACTGCGCAAGACTGTAAGCTTCACAGATGCCCTTTGATCACCTTTTTCTAAATCAAAAAGCAGGATACGATCTTCTGTTCGTACGCCAATCACTGTATATTGTTGGCCATCATCCTTAAGCGTAACCTTGTCTCCGAGATTGTATTCGGCCATATTGTTACCATCCTAATAGCTTCCATCCCCATTGCCCCTTGTTAATTTATCCAGGCTCTTTTTAATGAGAAAATTTTGGATCAAGGCTTCATTAGACTGGTGTAATCGCCTGGCCGTCTCACGGGCGATATTAAGGATCAGCAAGCCAAATAAATCTTTATCTGTTTCATAAATATTCAGCAATTGTTTAGGCTCTATGACAATTAATTCGGTTGGCTTTACAACAAGGGCGTTTGTTGAATGGGATTGGATCCCGATAACCGAGGTTTCCCCAAAACAATCCCCATCTTTAAAAGAGATCAATTCTAAAATTGAATCATCATTTTCAATCACCATCTTCACTTCGCCTTGCCTGATGATATAAATATAGCTAAGAACATCCCCCCTTTTAAATATGTATTCGCCTGTATCATACTTAACGGTCTTTGATAATTCTAATATCTCATTAAGTTGCGTGACATTTAAGCCGCCTAAAATTGACATTTTGCTTAAAAGCGGCCTGACTTCTTCAATATTTGATATCGGGTAATATATTTTATTCATAAGAATAAAGTAATTCTACTATTAACGAATGCTTTGGACAAGATCAAAATGCCCCAGGTTTTTTGTGTTTTCCCATCCATGCCAGATAATCAAGCACGTCATCTATGTCATGAGGCGCTAATGTGTTATTAAAGCTTGGCATCTTGCTTCTGGCCCTAAACGAGTTTGGGCTTCCTATGAAATCTTTTAAAAATTTACGCTCTTCATACTCCAATATATTCTTGGGTACATTCAATTCAGGGCCAACCGTCCCTCCTTCAAGATTTATCGAATGGCAGGCCACGCAGTTTTGATGGAATATCTTATCTCCGTGTATGATGGACTCAGTCGGAAGACTTTGCTTAGCTTCATAGATCTTATCGATCGAGATCTCTATCATTTGATACGGCCATGGTAATTTTACGCTATCAGGCGGCACATCTTCCAGAGCAAATTGCCAAACCAGATAATACGGCCCCGGAGAGATCCATTGCGGCCCATGCTGAAACTTCTGCCAACCATCTACACTGTCCAGATCTTCGATGGCTACAAAGCCTTTTGCGCCAGAGTTCATGACATCACCCACATCTACACTGGCCTTATATCCATCTATGGCCCTGAAGGTCCAAACTGTATTCGGATTAGAATGTATATTTTCTAAAGCCAATATGTCTGAAAGCCAATAACCCGCATACCTCTTATGTTTGTTATAAACAGGATCCTGCACAACGATAGAATCCAGGTGAAGCTGGCGAAAATCATTTTCTGTAAGGACATATTTGGTTTGGCCAACGACAATGGTTAGATCAGGCCTGGATTCTTTAGCATGGGCATGCTGAGAAATTAAGGATAGGGCAATAAGGAGTAATGGAAATATTTTTTTAAGTTTTAGGAAAGCCATGATTATGCTGCCAGATCTTTTTTCTTTTGGGCGAATTCTTCGGCGTTAATCTCTCCGGTGGCATATCTTTTCCTCAAGATGTCCATCGCTTCATCTTGCTTTTTGGGTTGTTCCGGCTGGCTTTTGGAACAGCTTTTGGATAAATATACAATGACACATATAACTAAGGCTAAAATTAACATATTAAAAAATGACCCAAAAGGCCAAATACTTGAATTATCCAAATAATCGTATCTCCACATAGACCTTCCTTATTTAAGGTTCTAAAAGAATTTTATCACAATAAAAATCAGGAGACATTAAATTTTTTTAAACGCAGGGTGTTTGTCGATTTGTTTTAACGCTTGCTTGATCAGGGTTTTTCCGGGCTCCATCCTGTGCCAGGGGCTGGCGCCGGAAGGATGCGGCAAGGGAATAAGATCAAAATGATGACCTTCGTAGCTCACTTTGTATATCTTGCCGATAACATCTACCAGCTTTTCAAATTGAAGAAATTGCTGGATCGCTAATTTACCCACAGGGATGACTAAAGCGGGATTTAAAATATCAAGCTCGGCTTTTAACCAGCGGGAACAGTTTTTGACTTCTTGAGGGTCCGGCGCGCGATCGCCGCCTTTGGGCTCCTTGCCCGGGAAACAACGGCACACGGCTGCCATATAAATGGTTGATCGGAAATTCTCTTCATCAAGGCCCGTCCCTTCTTTGAACCACTGAAAAAGAGTTTTTCCTGCTGTCCACGCAAATGGACGACCAAGTTTGGGCTCTTTATCTCCGGGGGCTTGACCAACAAGGATGACGCGGCTGACAACAGGCCCTCCGCTGACTACCGGCGGATTCATTTTAGGACAGCTGCGGCAGGCCCGTAATTGCTTGATATGCTTTATAAGTTTTTGCTTGGTATCCATAAAAACATTGGTTTTTAATCCAGCTTCATGTCTTTGATAAGCATGTATTGAACCAGGGTTTCGTTGGATTGGTGTAATCTTCGGGCGGTCTCTCTGGCAATGTTAAGGACTAGCATGCCAAAGGTTTCTTTGTTTGATTCATAAATGCTGAGCAATTTGGCAGGCTCAAGGACAATTAATTCGGTGGGTTTAACGGCCAGGGCATTTGAAAAATGGGATTGGATCCCTATCACTGAAGTCTCTCCAAAACACTCCCCTTTTTTAAAATTAATAAGATCTAAAAATACGCCTTTTTCTTCGATCTTTAACTTCACTTCACCTTGCTTGATGATATAAATGAAGCTTAGCGCTTCTCCTCTTTTATAAATGTACTCGCCTTTATCATATTTAACTGTCTTTAATAATTTCAATATCTCCTCAAGCTGCTTGTCATTTAAGCCGCCAAAAAGAGATATCTTGTTTAAAAACGGCCTGATCTCTTCTACGTCTAATACGGGATTATATATTTTATCCATAGGTGCTTTCGTTTGAATTAATTTTACGTCACTTTGAGGGGAACCGGTAGTTATATTTGCAGATATTACTTATACGTGCATGCGATTGATGAGATTGGTATTTTCTGCGGTGTCCCACATTGTCCAATACAGATACTCGCCTATATCAAGACAAACGTATGACTTTCCCTGAATGGTGACAACATAACCATGCTTTCTAATATGGCTCACTAATTCTTTAAATTCAATTTCACTATGCGGCTCACAAAGATAGCTTTGATGACTATTGTCTTGACTCGCTTTCCAGTGTAGTTTCTCAAGAATGTGTTCGGTTTCTATCATAAAGATCAGCGTGTCCCGTGTTTTTCAAGTTCTTGTTGAGTTAAATCATTTAATTTCTTGGCCTGGCTTTGATCAAGATACTGATCTATCTCTTGGGTTTCAGCCCATACCGATTGGGATATTTTGGCCTTCATTATATTTTTGTCTGTGACGCCGTTGAGCAACACTTGACGTTTTGCGATGTTATCTACAATTATTGGCCTTATCACACTGACTTGCTTAGGGCTAAGAGCCAACTGCATGGTCAGCCTTTGGATAACTTCATCTGCGATCTGCTTTTGTTGGGCGCAAGCCGACACTACCAAGAAGATTGAAATAATAAAAAAGGGCAATAAGATCAACTTATTACCCTTATAAAAATCCTTATGCAGATCAACGTTCCACATAAAAAAATACCCTCCCAACCGGTTATGGCTGAAAAGGCAGCGGCTTTTCATTTGTATTATAAATCTATATTTTTCATTTTGGACTAATTTTTTAAATTATTTAATTGTCCTTTAAAACTCTTCGCTATGCTCAAATTGACGATAATGTTAGGATGTTCATGTAACCGATGAGCTTAATATGTTAAATAAATTCAAAAAGATCATCCTGTTTTCAGTTTTTTTAGGGCTCATCATAGGCCCTGCCACTTCCTTTGCCTGGCATGATTATAACGACGGTTGGGATTATCATGGCAGTGGACGGGATTATCCTTATTCTTACGTTGTTGATAATTATTATAGGCCTAGATATGTTTATTATTTCAAACCCGGAGCTGATTTTGTTGATGAGCCGATACAGCAAAAAATAAAAATAACTGCGATGCCTCCTGTCCCATCAAATGATCTTATCGTTAATATTCCTAATAGATATGGAGGCTTTACAGCTGTTGTTATCAAAAGATCGGGATATGGATTTGTCGGCCCTCAAGGAGAATATTACCCTGAATTTCCCAAGATATTTCAGCTGGAAATCAAATACGGGAAGTAAGTTTTAGGGCTTGGGCAATGTTCATGAGAGCCATCATAATGGCTGATAAACCACTTGAAACCGCAAGCGCCCCGACTCCCCCGTCTCCTGACTTCCGCAATTGGTTAAAAAGTGAGGATTTTACACACAAAATTTAAAAAAATGGGTGCCTCGGGTATAAAATGTAGGCATGTATAATAAAAAAGACGCCATGAATGGCGTCTCTACTACCAAATTTCAAGATCGGTTTCGTGTTAAATCTACGCGATTAAAGTACTGGGATTATAATTCTTGTGGCGGATATTTTGTCACGATATGCGTAAAGGATCATACGTGTATGTTTGGGAATATCGAAAATGGGCAGATGGTCTTAAATGAGCTTGGCAAGGAGGCAAAGAAATTTTGGGACCAGATACCTAAACATTTTTCACATGCGCATATGGATGAATATGTGTTTATGCCCAAGAATGGCGGCATTGTTTCAACGGATAAAAATCCAATGCTCAATGATTCGTTATCAAGAATGATCCGGTGGTATAAGGGCCGAACAACCTATGAAATCAACAAATTGATCCATAAGAAATTTCAATGGCAGGCGCGTTTTTACGAGCACGTTATCCGTAATGATGCGGATTTAGATCGTGTCAGAGAATATATTGGGAATAATCCATTGAATTGGGAATTAGATGAGGAAAATGCAGATCGGATCAGAGGAGATGGGTGCCTCATTGCGGAAGTCAGGAAGTTTGTCTGGGATCACCAGCAAATTACGACTTTGCTTGGAAAGGTACGAAACGCCCAAGGTCGGTTAATTGGGCGTATGGATTCCTTTGGGTTTTCGTTACGTTCAGAAGCCATATTACAGACCCTTACGCTTGATGTTTTAAAAAGCAGCGAAATAGAAGGGGAGATCCTAAGCCCTGCCCAAGTGCGTTCATCGATCGCGCGAAGGCTGGGAATGGATATTGCCGGACTTATTTCTTCTGATCGTAATGTTGATGGAGTGGTGGAAATGATGCTGGACGCCACTCAACAATTTAAAAAATCACTAACCAAAGATAGAATATTTGGCTGGCATGCAAGCCTTTTCCCTACTGGTCGCAGCGGAATGCAGAAAATAGTTGTTGGCAACTGGCGTGACGATAAACAGGGGCCTATGCAAGTTGTTTCTGGTCCAATCGGACGTCAAAAAATCCATTTTCAAGCCCCGGACGCTTCCTGTCTTAATTTAGAAATGAAGAACTTTATTACTTGGTTCAATCAAGAAACAAGTATAGACCCGGTACTTAAGGCGGCCATTGCTCATTTATGGTTTGTGACCATTCACCCTTTTGGAGATGGCAACGGGCGTATTGCGCGAGCCATCACAGATATGCAACTTGCACGAGCCGATGGTAGTGCTCAACGGTTTTATAGTATGTCTGTTCAAATTCGACAAGAGAGAGGTGCGTATTATAGCGTGCTTGAAAGAATTCAGAAAAATACGGACATGGATATCACGGCTTGGATGGAGTGGTTCCTGGTTTGTTTAGATAGAGCACTTAGTTCAACAGAAAATACGTTGGCCGGTGTTTATAAGAAAGCCTCCTTTTGGAAAAATCACCCTGAGGGTTCTTTGAATAAACGCCAAATAATACTTATCAATAAATTATTTGACGGGTTTGAAGGCAAGCTCACGTCTTCTAAATGGGCAAAAATTGCTAAATGCTCCCAAGATACGGCATTACGAGACATCCTTGAGCTTATTGAGAAGAAAATCCTTATTAAGGATGCTGCTGGAGGACGAAGCACGGGTTATTCACTGAAAGACATTAAGTCGGAGAGATCAAAATAAAGCTCTTTTTTATTACTGTTCCAATTTTAAAATCCTCTTTGGTTTAATGTTATAGGTTTTATTTCTATGATTCCATTAGCATTAGCTGGTGGTTATTTAGCAAAGATACAACGGAGTTATGAAAAATGATGTCCCTTCGAGGTCTCGGCAATTTTGGAAGCGGAGGCGGAGCGGTAGCCATTTCTCTTGTATAATTAGCTTAAAATATGACTAAAGATGAGTTTTTTATCCTATATGGCGAAGACCCTGAAGAGATTCTAGGCCCCGATTGGCAGGAATTCGTTGAAGAGTTCATGATCAAGAAGAACAAGGGAACAGATGCTGCAGGTAACACGCTCCCGTTTTAAAGTTGCTTTTTATCGGGCTTTTGTATAGAATATCCCTTTCTCTGGTACTTTAAACTTTACAAAACACAAGGAAATAGATCTTTTGGCTCAAGCAGATTTAATGGATAAAATCGTCGCCCTTGCTAAACGCCGGGGTTTTATTTTTCAATCTTCCGAAATTTACGGTGGTCTTAACGGCGCCTGGGATTACGGTCCGCTTGGCGCTGAGCTCAAGCGCAATGTCAAGAACGCCTGGTGGCAGTCGGTCGTTCATTTTCGCGATGATGTGGTTGGGTTAGATGCCGCCATCCTGATGCATCCCACTACCTGGAAAGCTTCCGGCCATACGGATAATTTTGCTGATATGTTAGTCGAGTGCAAGAAGTGCAATAAGCGTTTGCGTCCGGACCATATCCAACATGGCAAATGCCCGCAATGCGGCAACACCACTTTTTCCGAACCCCGTTCATTTAATTTAATGCTCAAGACAAGCCTGGGAGCGATGGAAGACTCCTCCTCGGTGGTTTATTTAAGGCCAGAGACCGCGCAGGGGATCTTTGTTAATTTTGCCAATGTCATTGATTCAACCCACCGTAAACTTCCTTTTGGTATTGCTCAGATCGGCAAGTCATTTCGTAATGAGATCACCCCTGGCAATTTTACTTTCCGTACCCGCGAGTTCGAGCAGATGGAAATTGAGTATTTTTGCAGGCCTGAACAAGCTTTAGCCAAATATGAAGAATGGATCCAGGCCCGTTTTAGTTGGTATAGTGATCTGGGGATCAAAAAAGAGAATTTAAAATTACGCGTGCATGATAAGGACGAATTGGCCCATTACGCGGCAGGCTGTACGGATGTGGAATATAATTTCCCCTTTGGCTGGTCTGAATTGGAAGGCATTGCCAATCGCGGGGATTATGATCTAAAACAGCATGCGCAATTTTCAGGTAAAGATCTGCAGTATCAGGACCCGGTGACCAATGAGAAGTTTTATCCTCATGTCATTGAGCCTTCCGGGGGTTGTGACCGTGGGACTTTAGCGTTCTTAGTGGATGCTTATCATGAAGAAACGGTCAATGATACCCTGCGTGTGGTCATGAAATTCCATCCCAAACTCGCTCCTATCAAGGTGGCGGTTTTGCCTTTATTGAAGAAAAATGAGGGCATTGTGGCTCTGGCCAAGAAAATAAAATCGGAGCTTCAAAAAGACATCGTTTGCGTGTATGATGATACAGCTGCTATAGGAAAACTCTACCGCCGTCAGGATGAGGTGGGAACGGTTTTTTGTGTTACCGTGGATGTGCAATCACTTGAAGATAAACAAGTCACGGTGCGTTTCAGGGATACCATGCAGCAAGAGCGTATTCCTGTGGAACGCCTTTTGGGATATTTGAAGGAAAAACTTAACTGACATGAGGACATGAGTTACGGGACGTAACTCATAAGTCCGAATGTCATCCCCGAATGTTTTAATCGGGGATCCAAATTGGAAAGATTCCCGCTTTCGCGGGAATGACAAGAAGGATCAATTAATAGAAAGGTAGTGGTGTGGCAATGGCTAAAAAACATGTATTTTCTTACGGCGCCGGCAAGGCGGAAGCAAAGGGTTCAGATCTAACCAAGAATGTATTAGGTGGTAAAGGGATCGGCCTCATGGAAATGACCTCGATCGGTATCAATGTACCGGCGGGTTTTACCGTGAGCATTCAGACCTGCGCGGAATATTATAAATTAGGTAGAAAATTGCCTGCCGGATTGGAAAAAGAGATCAAGGAAGCTGTTGTGAAACTTGAGAAGGTCACGAAGAAGAAACTTGGCGATGCCAATGATCCGCTCTTAGTATCTGTGCGTTCCGGTGCCGCACGTTCCATGCCGGGGATGCTTGAA
>Ga0302188_10003145_pt1 | contig 11612 bp, 8 predicted proteins | sample II_Bog_E2_1_FD_198783 | JGI IMG/M metagenome (GOLD analysis project Ga0302188, IMG submission 198783) | Peat permafrost microbial communities from Stordalen Mire near Abisko, Sweden - II_Bog_E2_1 | ecosystem: Environmental > Terrestrial > Soil > Wetlands > Peat | place: Sweden: Abisko, Stordalen... | reverse complement strand
CAAAGGGTGCTTTGCGGGCCGCGAATAACCTCGATCTGTTTCACATCATCCAACGACAAGCCATCCAGGTAGTCATAACTGCCGGGAGCGCCGATGGGGTCATTCAGGGGAATGCCGTCAAAGAGCACCAATGTGTGTTCCGGGTTGGTGCCGCGGATATAAACCGAAGCCGTTTCTCCCGGTTGGCCGGTTTGAGCGATATCCACGCCTGGCACGCTTTGAATGGCGTCCAGTACCGTACCCGCCTGCTTTTGTTCAAGATCGGTCGAGGTAATAACGGTTGAAGAACTCGTCACGTCTTGTAGAGGCACATCCACCCGATTGGCCGTAACGACGACTTCTTTTAATGTCGAAGTTTCGTTTGCCGTTGTGTCTACCGGCGTTACCACTGAACTGACTACCGGAGTTGTCACTGAAGGTTGAGGCGTGACGGCTGAAGAATTATTGGAAGCCGCAGGCGGTGTGTCCTGCGCCCAAAGCCCTGATGAGATAACTGCGGAAAAAATAAAACAAAGAACAAACCGACTTAAAAACTGATTCATTTTGCCTACTCCCGAGGCGAAGACTTTACGGGAGTGCTGGGGAGGAAAAACCGAAAAAATAGGTGTTTGCTCCGCCTTCTTATTCCCGAAGAAGTCGTCGAAAATTCACCTCAAAGTCGGTCTCCTGGCTCGGGGCACTTCTAACTTCCCCAGCCTTCCCGTCCTTTTTCAAGAACAGTGACTGAAGAAAAAATATCGCCCCTCACAGTGGCGGGTCCGCGCCGGATTCACACCGGCTTCCCAAACACCTTGAGTTGTGGGTATGTAAATACGCCGATTAGAGAATCTTGTCAATTAAAAGATAGGTTGGAACTTAATGTTTTCGAAGAAGGCTGAAATCCCAGCAGGCCTGAACAAAGTAGGCGGGAATTAACGGGTTGGATTTGAAGTGAAGATGACAATAGCTCGCGAGTAAATTTTTATTCGCGAACCCTTCGGTGAATTTCTCTCCCGCGCTGTTGATGCCTTGATAAATCGGTTTGCCCCGATAGCGGTTTGAGGCGATACGGGAATAATGAAACTCGTGTCCCCGGGCGGTTGTGCCAGCGAGCCCCAGCAGAGTTTTGGCGGTCGTTTTAATTTCCACATAGCGAAGGGTTAAGTGTTTGCAGTCCATTTGAATCTTTAAAGGAACCGCCGAAACCATTGGAAAAGCTTTGCCCTCAAACCCCGTAATGCTTTCGGATAAATACATCAATCCGCCACATTCAGCGTAAACCGGCATACCTTCTTTTATTTTCTGAAACATTTCGTTTCGAATTTTTTTATTCGCCGAAAGTTTTTGGGGAAAACTTTCCGGATAGCCACCGCCCAGATAAAGTCCGTCCAAGTTTGCGGGTAATTTTTTATCTTTGAGCGGGCTGAAATAAACCAATTCAGCTCCAGCTTCCCGAAGCATTCTTAAATTCTCGGCGTAATAAAAACAAAAAGCTTGGTCTTTCGCGATACCAAGCCTTACCTCGGCTTTGGGTTTAGATTCCGCAGAAGGGGGATGGTTTCTTTTTTTTATCCTAAGAAGACGGACTAAACGTTCGACATCGATGGTCTGCGCCCCTGCTTCGATCGTCGCTTTTAAGACCTGTAAGGCCTTGGGGTTTTCTTCCAAAGTTCTTAATCCCAAATGACGTTCAGGAATTTCTCTTTCCCGAGAACGGATTAAATAACCGATTACTTTTTTCCGCAAAGCCGGTTTTAACGACTTCATTACCATTTCGTAATGACGCTTGCTCCCAGCCCGATTCAAAATGACTCCGGCTATCGAAACTTTCTTATCGAAGTTGATCATTCCTTCCAGAATCGCTCCGGTCGTCACCGTGGCGCCCCAGATATCCAGCACGAGAACAATGGGAATTTTCAAATGTTTGGCGATCTCCGCGGAACTGCCACTGGTCGTTCCGTTCTTTCCGTCGTAAAGAGCGCCCATACCCTCAATCACCGCCACATCGGCGCCCGTGAAGTAGCGGTGAAAACTTTCCTTCAATCCTTTCCAACCCATCATCCAAAGATCGAGGTTGATGGAATCCTTGCCCGTGGCCAAACGGTGGTAACCACCGTCGATATAATCCGGGCCGATTTTAAAAGGCTGTACCGCGAAGCCTTTTCGCTGAAGCAACCCCATCAAAGTGAAAGAAAGGGTGGTTTTGCCTACGCCGCTGCTGGTTCCCGCGACGAGAAAAGCGGGAAGAGGATTACTCATGATCGGCGCGGACCTTTTCAAAAGTACCGCAGAGGAATTCACCCAGCTTGACCATACTAGGCCCCGGAATCAAAAAGTCTTCATTCAGGAAATAGTAAACATGCTTTTGCTGGACCGCTTTTAACGTAGGCATTTGAGCCCAAGCATTCCTTTTATCCAATTCACCACCTTTTAGATCATGAGACAAAATGGAATCCACAATTAAATCCGGATCACGATGAATTAATTCTTCCTTTGAAACCATAGGATAATCCGTCATGGCGTCCGCCATCACATTGATTCCGCCCGCCATTTCAATAAGCTCGTTGATAAAATTTTTATTTCCCACGGCGTAAACTTGCTCGATCGTTCCCGGAGTACGACCGATGACAAAAAGAACAGACAAAGGTTTTCGACCTTTCGCTTTTTGTTTAATTTTATCCAAACGTTTCATTAACGACCGTTGGGCGGCTTTGGCCTGAACCTCATGGCCCAGCAATCGCCCCATTTGATTGTAATTTTCCAAAATATTTTGAACTCTATCGCAATTAAAAATAGCCATGGGAATTTTAAGTTTTTTGAGTGTAAAAATCGCTTTTTCGTCAAAGGTTAAGGCCAGAACCAAATCGGGTTTAAGAGAAACGATCTTTTCAAAGTTAGGATTAATCCAGCCTCCAATTTTTTCTTTTTTTTTGGCGTCCGGAGGAAACTTACAAAAATCAGTGTCACCCACCAGTTGATCCTGAGCGCCGATGTCATAAACCAATTCGGTCAGATTAGGAGAAAGAGAAATAACTCTTTGGGGAATCGGTTTGTTTTGAGCGTAAACACTTTGAAAACTTAAGATCAAAATGAAAATTGAAATTTGTTGAAACCGAATATTCATCAATGGTCCTTGCTAACTTGAATTCGAAGTAGTGTACAATCACCTTTATGACACTACCAAGTAAACCCATTGCGAAAATATGCAGCCGCTGTGGCAAGGGGTTTCAGTGCCAAACCCACGAGGCTCACGGCAGCTGCTGGTGTTCCCTTTATCCGACACTTGAGATTAAAACTCAGGCCGACTGTATGTGTTCGGATTGTCTTGGCAAGGCCACGCTTTTCGCGCCTACGGACGAAGAAAAAAAGTGAGCGATTTACGTATCGCCTGCTTTCTTCCCTCGGCCAGTGAGATGGTCTGTGACCTGGGACTGATCGACAACTTGGTCGGTGTTTCCCATGAGTGTGATTATCCCCCTCAGGTAAAGGAAAAGCCGGTTGTTGTTCGATGCGCCATGGATCTTGCATCACTCAATTTGGATCAAATCGATAAAGCGGTCAGCGAAAGAGTGGGCCAAGGTCAAAGTGTTTATGCCATCGATGAAGTTGCCATACAAAAAGCAAAACCAAACCTGATTATCACGCAAGACCTCTGCCAGGTATGCGCTCCTTCCGGTAACGAAGCCACACAAGCCTTAAAAACACTCATTCCCAAACCGGAATTCCTCTGGCAAACACCCCATTCGCTGGAAGATGACCTAAATGATCTGTTAATTTTGGGCTCAAAAACAGGGACAGTAAATAAAGCTCAAGAACTGATCGCTCAGGCCAGAAAACGCATAGCCCAAATATCGACAAAAACCAAAAACATAGCACCCGTAAAAGTCTTTTTTATGGAGTGGGTTGACCCCATCTATTGCGGAGGCCATTGGGTGCCCGAGATGATGGGCTGGGCGGGTGGACTGGATGAAATTTCTAAACCCAACGTGGATTCTATCCGCATCCCCTGGGAAGACGTCCTCCGCTGGAACCCGGATGTATTGATTGTATCGCCTTGCGGATATAACAGCGAAAAAGCCCGTCAACAAGCCGATCTGTTAAAATCCCGACCCGGATGGAATGATTTGAAAGCGGTTCAAAACAAGCGTGTTTACGCGGTGGATGGAAATGCTTACTTTGCGCGGCCAGGCTTAAGGCTGATAGATGGGACAGAAATTCTCGCCCATCTTTTTCATCCAAATGTTTTTTCCTGGAAAGGATCTTCGGACGCTTTTATTTCTGTTCTTTAAGTTTAAAATTAAATAGATATTCAAAATAAAAAAGCCCGGAAAAATCCGGGCTCTTTTTTTAATTAGTTTTAAATTTTAAAACTAAACCCTCATGGGCATGATCACACAAAGGTAATCCGTGTCACCTTTGGGACGCAAAATACCGGGACTTAAAGGCTGCGTTAGCTCGATATTAACCGTATCGGTTCCCACATTTTTCAAAACATCCAATACATATTTGGCGTTATAAGCAATGCTGATTTCTTCGCCCTTATAGTCCACATCGATTTCTTCCTTGGCTTCACCCATATCCGGTGTCTTGGAAGAAATTGTCAATTTTCCATTTTTTGCCTGATAGCGGATCGAATTTGATTTTTCAGAGGTCAAAATAGCCACACGGCGTGTTGCGGCCGCCAGGCTGGAAATAGAAGCCTCAATTTTCTTATCGGATTCTTTAGGAATAACCTGCTCATAATTAGGAAACTGCCCCTCGATCAAACGAGAAATGATTTCTACCCCTTCGATGATAAATTTAATTTGATTATCGGTGGCGATAACCTCCACCATTAAATCGTCTTCTTCTTTACCTTTTCCTAAATCAGAAATGACTTTAGTTAATTCATTTAGTGTTTTAGTAGGAATAATGACACTAGCTTTGTTTTCACTTTTATTTTCAAGTTTCTTTTCAATAAAAGCTAAACGATGCCCGTCGGTCGCTACCATTCTTAATTTTGCGCCTTCTACCTGGAAAAAAACTCCATTCAAAACGTATCGGGTTTCGTCAGTTGATACGGCAAAAATAGTTTTTCTAATCATTTCTTGAAGTAAGGAACCTTTAATCTTAAAAACCTTATCTTTTTTAACTTCAGGAAGAATAGGAAAATCATCTTTAGGCAATCCATGAACTTTAAAGGTCGATTTTTGACACGTAAGAATTATTTTATGACTATCATCTATTTCTAATTCAACAGTCGCTTCCGGTAATTCACGGACAATATCCGATAATTTTTTAGCGTTGATCGTGATATTACCCTTATCAACTATCTCAGCTGGAACACTGCAACGAATACCCATATCTAAGTCAGTTGCCACAAATTCCAATTTTTTATCGCGGGCTTCCAATAAAACATTGGCTAAGATTGGCATTGTATTTTTGGAGGCAACCGCGCTTTGCACAGTTGTAATTCCCTTGAGTAAATCACCCCGAGTCAAAACGACTTTCATGCGCTGGCTCCTTATAAGCTGACTTTTTCTTTAAAGATTTTTAAATTTACCCAATTAGAAGTAGTGGTAGGCTTTGCGGATATGTGTATATTCCCGAGTTTTAACTGATATATCAACGTGAATGCGTGACTTTTTCTTGGGAATAAACTGGGGACATTATAGGGTAAATCCACAGGCTCGCAACTCTTTTGGCTTATGGCGGAAGTTATCCTCAAGCAATGGAGCGGTTCTACACAAAGTGCGGTGGACAACGGGAACTTGAGTGGAGTTATTCCCATTTCTATCCACCAGTGGATAACTTGCTTGTGAGAAATGGGTACAAGTGCAGAAATAAAAAAAGGCCCCCGGGTTTCGAGAGCCTTTTCAAAAGTAAAATCGTGAATACTTTTTAGAAAGAGTAATTACCTTCCAGAAGTTGTTTTTTCAAAAGATTGACCTCGGATAATAAAACGAGATCCGTAGTTAGCAGATCCTCTATTTTTTCATAGGCGTGAATGATGGTGGTGTGATCTTTTCCACCGAATGCCGCACCAATCTCGCTTAAAGAATGAGATGTCAGTTCCCGTGAGAGATACATCGCGATCTGGCGGGGGAAAGCGATTTGTTTCGTGCGCTTTTTGGATTTCATGTCGGAGAAGCGGCAGTTGTAGCGTTCCGCTGTGACCCGTTGAATGGCATCCACCGAAATACGGCGCTCTTCGTTGGGAAGACTGTCTTTGAGGACTTCTTTTACCATTTCAAGTGTCATTTCTTGATGAGTTAACGAAGCAAAGGCAATTACCCGCAGCATGGCCCCTTCCAACTCGCGAATGTTCGCTTTGGCATGGTTGGCGATAAAAGCGGTAACTTCATTGGGAACGAGAATTTTTTCTTTTTCGGCTTTTTTGCGCAAAATGGCGATACGGGTTTCAAGATCTGGTTCCTGAATATCCGTAATCAAACCCATCTCGAAACGGTTTTTTAAACGCTCTTCAAGCTTAATTTCCTTAGGATGACTGTCCGAGGTGGCCACGATTTGTTTTTGAGCTTCATAAAGAACGTTAAAGGTATGAAAGAACTCTTCCTGGGTCGCTTCTTTACCTTCCCAAAATTGAATATCGTCGATTAAAAGAACGTCTACCGTGCGGTATTTGGTGCGGAAATCCTGCTGCCGGCCTGATTGAATGGATTGAATAAAATCATTCATGAATTTTTCAGAGGATATATAAAGAACCTTGGCGCCGGGATTTTGTTCTAGAACGTAATTACCAATGGCCTGAAGCAAATGGGTTTTGCCCAAACCGACCCCTCCATAAATAAAAAGAGGGTTGTAAGACCGGGCGGGTGATTCGGCAACGGCCAAACAGGCCGCGTGGGAAAACCGGTTGCTGTTACCCACCACAAAATTATCGAAGTTAAATTTGGTATTGAGAACAAATTCCCCATTACCCGAAGACTTAAAGGAGAGGGGTTGAGTTTTTTCAACAATTTCAATCGCCAGCTTGTTTTCGGTTAAAGAGGTTGAAGCTGGGGCGGATTCGGGAACTGGCAGAGTGGCTTGAATCTCAAACTGGATTTCCAATTGTTCCGGGTAAACGGCATTAACCGCGGTTTGAAGCTGAAGCTGGTAATGATCTCTTATCCAGTCGCGGAAGAATTCATTCGGAACCTGAACTTTAAGGGTATTGTCGGAAACCGAAGCTTTCGTCGATTTAAACCAGGTTTCAAAGCTTTGGTTGTTTAAGTCTTTTTTTAGGTTTTCTAAGCAACGATCCCAAAGATCGGCGGAAACGCTCATCCACAAACCTCCCTCATAATCAAAAACGCAAGAAACCCCGTAAAAGAGGGGTAAATAGGCTTTCGTTAAATACTTATCCCCTGCTTATCCCCAGGAGAAAAGGGCCGGCGCGTTAACCGGAAGTAAAGACGCTATTCACAATTGTGTACTGTTTGTGGATAACTAAAAAATGGGTTGTTTCTAAAAACCTTTATAAATTAAGAAAAATAATTTTCGGCTTAACTTATGGTTCGACTTGTTTTGCTTCGGTTGTTTTTTAAAAAGTCCTTAAAGCCGTTTCACTTTAAGGTTTTCCTCAAACACCCTCGAAACTACTCACAAGTTATCCACTCTATCCACAGTTACTTCTTCGAAAGAGCCACCATATCTGGTGGTGAGACAAAAAAATTCTTTTGCCGATCGTGGAGTTGATGTCGATCACAAAAAAATTTGGGGAAGCGCGTCGAGAATTTTCGAAAACGTAACTTTCTGTACCCCTTTTAAATCTTTTTAGATTTTAGTCAAGATTATTTTGTATTAAAAATGAAAATATTTTTGTCGAAAAGAAGTCGTTTTTAAATTTTTTTACTTGCAAAAAAAAGTTGATTCTTCGATTGAAAATATTTTTTGGGATTAGAAAAAATTAATAACTGTGCGAATCCAATTTCACTTTTCCGCGGAAGACCCAGTAGATGCTCACGGTGTAAGAAAGAATCAATGGAAGGCCGATGGCGGCCATGAGCGACATAATTTTTAGCGTGGCCACCGAAGACGCGGCGTTGTAAATAGTCAGACTATTTTCGGGAGCGGGATTGGAAAAAACCATATTGGGGTAAAGCCCAATTCCCAGAAGCGCCATCAGAAAAAATAGCGTCGCGCAGGAGGATAAAAAAGCTCCCCAGCCCCGGCCCCGGCTGATATTCCGGGGAATGTTGGCGATAGCCAAAACATTGAATACCGGCACGATAAAAAGAAACGGCTGCTGCTGAAGGGTAGTCAGCATGCGGGGAATAAAAATCAGTGTGGCTAATGTGGTAATGACGTAGCACAGGATAAAAAAGATCATGGTGTTTTTAACCCAGCCTTTTAACTTTTTCTGAAGCGCGCCTTCGGTTTTCAAAACAATAAAAATAGAACCATGCATGGTAAAAAGCGCCAGAGTGGTGAAGCCTAAAAGAAGCGGATAGGGTTTCAGTAAACCCAAAAAAGTCCCAGCGTATTCGTGATCCGCACCCAGTGGAATACCCCAAACCAGATTGCCCATGGCAATACCGATCAGAAGGCTCGAGACGATACTGCTTACACTGAAACTTACATCCCAAAATTGCCGCCACCACTTCATGGGCTGTTTGCTGCGGAACTCGATGGCCACTGCGCGAAAAATTAATGCAACCAGAAGCAGCATGAAGGCCAGGTAGAAACCGGAAAAAACCGTGGCGTAAGCCTCCGGAAAAGCCGCGAATAAAGCGCCCCCGCCGGTGACCAGCCAAACCTCGTTGCCGTCCCAGATGGGGCCGATGGAGTTAATAAAAATCCGCCGCTCCGTGTCGGTCTTCACTAAAAGATGAAGCGCGCCCACGCCCAGGTCGAAACCGTCCAACAGGGCGTAACCCATGAATAAAATTCCGACCAAAACAAACCACAAAGTCTGCCAGTCAAAGTTCACGCGCGGTGTCCCTTCTCTTCTTTCATGTGAAGACCATGCTGGATTTTATCGTTGAGCAGATAAATAAATAGAACGCCAAGAAGCAGGTAAATGAAACCGAACAAGATGATGGAAGTTAAAATTTCACCCGCTTTGACGGTTTTAGACAGGGCATCGGAGGTTTTCATCAGGTTATAAACAATGTAGGGCTGGCGGCCCACTTCGGCCGAAAACCAGCCTAACTGATTGGCCGCCTGGGGAAGCAATACGGAAAATACCAGCACCCATAAAAACCACCGGGTTTTCCATAAAAGCCCCCGCCACCATAAAAAGAGACCGAACCAGGCAACGGCGATCAACGTCATGCCGATAGCCACCATGGCGTGATAGGTCTGAAAGACAAAGTTAATCGGGGGTCTTTTGTCGGGGGTAAAGGCGTCTAGGCCGGTGACCGGGGCATCGGTGCTGCCTGTCACTAAATAACTTAGTAATCCGGGGATCGAAACCCCGTGAGTCTGGCTGTTTTTCTCATCAACCCAGCCGAATAAATAAAGAGGGGCAGGGCCGGTCGTATAATGGCCCTCATAAGCCGCCAGTTTGGCGGGCTGGGTGAAGCTGACCACCTTGGCGCTTTCATGCCCGGAAAAGAGCTGTAATAAAGAGGCGACGGCCGCAATAACCAGCGCGATTTTGAGTGCGGTTTGGGCGAATTCGATATTTTTTTTCTTGAGTAAAAAATAGGCGCTCACGCTTAACACCGCAAAGCTTCCGGCCTGCCAGCCGCCCATAAAGACGTGCCAAAGCCGGTCCAGGGTGGAAGGGTTGAAAATCACCTGCCAAAAGTCCGTAACTTCCGCCCGGATAGCCCCTCCGGGCTGGCCCACCAGGTGATAACCGGCGGGAGTCTGCTGCCAGGAATTGGCGACGACGATCCATATGGCGCTAAAGTGCGCTCCCAGGCAAACCATCAATGTGGCGAAAAAGTGCGTGCCGGGTTTGATGCGGTCCCAGCCGAACAGCAATAGTCCCAAAAATCCCGATTCCAGAAAAAAGGCGAAAATACCCTCGGCCGCCAAAGCGCTTCCGAAAACGTCCCCCACGAAACGGGAATAGGAGGACCAGTTGGTGCCGAACTGGAATTCCATCACGATACCGGTCGCCACGCCCATGGCGAAGATCAGGCCGAAAATGCGGGTATAGAACCGGGCGATTTCTAAATACAGTTTTTTACCCGTAGAAAGATAAAAACCCTCGAAAGCCACCAGACACAAACCCAGACCAATACTCAAGGGCGGAAAGATGTAATGAAAAGCGATGGTAAAACCAAACTGCGCGCGGGATAAAGTTAAAGCGTCCATGAGGCTCCTGTTGGATCAACAAAAGTAGATTAGGCTTCAACCGATTGAGATTGCAAGAGTTTGCCATTTCCCCCGAATTCAAACTATGACCGGAGACATATTGGGGGAATAACGTTGACACTCTTCCGGGGCAGGCTTTAAATAGCCACTGTCTATTCAAGGTGTTTGGGAAGCCGGTTTAAGTCCGGCGCGGACCCGCCACTGTGAGGGGCAATGTTTTTTCCGAAGTCACTGTTCTGGAAAAGAGCGGGAAGGCTTTGGAAGATGGAAAATGCCCCGAGCCAGGAAACCAGCCTTGAATAAATGGAACCCGAAAGGGTTTTGATTCAAGCAAGCCTCGGGGACTGGGCTCTTCGCTTTTTAAACACGCGAATCATTGAAAGCTTTTCCCCGGCAGTTCAATTTGAGGCCACGGGGAAGCATGACTTATTTCCAGATCAAAAATCTCTCTTTTCGCTTCCCCTCGTCGCCTTTCCATATTCACTCGCTGGATCTTTCCGTTCAAAAAGGGGAGCTGGTGGGGTTTTTGGGTCCCAACGGCGCGGGCAAATCCACCTTGCTTCGACTGATGATGGGACTACTCAAACCTCAAAAGGGCGAAATTTTTGTCGAACAACTCGCGCTTTCATTTATTGGTCTTAGGGAACGAGCCCAAAAAATAGCTTTCGTGGCACAATCCACCGACTTTCCTTTTCCTCTCAGCGTTTGGGAAATTGTGGAAATGGGGCGCCATCCCTTTCTGGGCCGATTTGAACGGATGAGCGCGAAGGATAAATCCATTTGTGAAAAGGCTTTGGAACTTTGTGATGTTTCCGGTTTTAAGGACCGGCTTTATAGCGAACTCTCCGGCGGCGAAAAACAAAGGGTGCTTTTAGCCTCGGCCTTGGCCCAAACCCCTGAGGCGCTTTTACTGGACGAACCGACCCTGTCGCTGGATCTGGAACATCAGCTCCGGCTTTTTGAAATTATTCAAAACCTACACCGTACTGAAGGCCTTACGGTCATCGTGGCCACTCATGAACTTAATTTGGCCAACCGGTTTCTGGACCGGCTGGTGCTGATGAAAAATGGAAAAATCGAAGCGGATGGAAAACCAAACAAGGTTTTAACGCCCCCAAGGATTCAATCGGTTTTGAATGTTGAAGTTGACTTGTTAAAAGATAGAAAAAAAATGTCCTACTTTGTGCCGAAGGTCCAAAAGGCGGTCAAAAATTGAACCGCGCCGGAACCAAGACCACCGTACTTATCATTACCGTTATTATGTTTTTGGTCGTTTTAATTGGCTGTCCCTTTGTAGGACCCACGACTATTTCCTTTCAAAAAGTTTTCCAATCGCTCACGCCTTCGGTGGATAACCAGGACGCCCAGATCTTTTTTAGCGT
>Ga0302188_10003143_pt1 | contig 11620 bp, 7 predicted proteins | sample II_Bog_E2_1_FD_198783 | JGI IMG/M metagenome (GOLD analysis project Ga0302188, IMG submission 198783) | Peat permafrost microbial communities from Stordalen Mire near Abisko, Sweden - II_Bog_E2_1 | ecosystem: Environmental > Terrestrial > Soil > Wetlands > Peat | place: Sweden: Abisko, Stordalen... | reverse complement strand
AAGCTAGAATTAATTTGACATACGGCACAGTCCGCTATCAAACTAGAGCACAGGATGCAACTGCTTGTATTTAAATTGTAATAATACCCATCAGTTGTATTGCATGTGCAACTACCGTTTATAATCACAAAAGTAGCATGACAACTGCTGCAATTACTCAGAGAATTGCATGTATTACAAAAAGAGGGACAGGAAACGCATGAAGAACCGTTCTTGAATGTGCCACTCGTACAGACAGAGCAAGTTATGTTGGTGGTAGAAGTGCCAGAGCATGTTTGGCAGCTGCTAATCGTACTTGCACATGTGACACATGTGGATGAGGTGGTGTTTAAGAATAACTGAAGTGCAGCATTACAGATACAATTTGAACCAGAAATGTTGAAAGTGGCAGGACATTTGAGGCAAATAGTGGAATTACAACTTGAGCATAAAGCAGTACAAGCAGTACAACCTCCGCCAGAAACATAAAACCCGGAAGAGCAGGCTGAGCAAGTTGTAGAAGTGATACTACCCGTGCAGGTTTTGCAGTTAGCCATCGCAGACGAACATCCCACACAACTTTTTGTTGTTGTACTGTAATATAAACTTTGATTAGTATTACATTGACAGACATTGCTCACCAAAATGAGGTTTGAGCCGCATTTTGAACAAGTTGAAGCAGATGAGCATGTTGAACAGCCAGTTGGACATGTTGCGCAAGGTGCTCCGCTATCACCACCACCAAAAAAACCATTCCCACAGCTCCAGCACATCGCAGCAAAAAATGGATATGCCATGCATGTTGTACATCCAGGTATTACTATTCCACAGGCTTGGCAAGTATTTGCTGTTGCATTTGGAAATGTGTTGTCTGGGCAGGCACAATAAAACAAATTATCGCAATAAGGATTTTTTTTGAGAGTGAATGGGCTGATGCAAGAGCTGCAATTTGCATTAACACCAAAACAACATTTCTCTGAGGTACAGTTGCTGCAAGTTGCGCAGCCAGGAGGGCAAGACAAACAGGATACCACTGTGGTAGTGCTCTTTTTAAGATTGTTCCAAATCCAACCATTATAATTGTTAGTTGACAAACACTGCATGGCGGGACAATTTGAAGGAGCTGCACCTGCAAGGAATCTCATCCTTATCTATTAAGTGCTATCCTTTTACCAGAAAGTCAAAATGAGGAAGCTGAAGTGCTTGTGGCAAATCTGTGATTGATCTTCACTCGTTAAAAAAAAGAGATCTTGATTCTTCCAATTTTATTGTTTGGTGATGTTATAAATTCCCATATTTGTGCAGTAGGATGAAATGTAAAGTGAGTTTAGGCCGAAGAAAGCCACTTTGCCATTACTTAGGGGTAGTATTTGCTCACTGTCCTCAAACCGAAGCTCATTTATGTCTATATTAAATTTTATAGTTGTTAAGTTTAAGCTGGTTTCTAATTTTAGAAGAAGAGTATGCATGGGAAAGACATTTTAGTTATTTGAATCTTCAGTGATAAAGATCAGTCCAATTTTACCCTCTTCAATCTTAACCACCAGAGTTTGAGCTACTTCCAAAGTTTGCTTTTTTGTAAAGGAAAATTAATTGAGAAAAGGTTGAATTTAAAGAATTTTGAAGTGAGTGGACGAAGAAAATTGAGGTAGGGATATTTGAGTTGTTCCTACTAGTCTTTAACGATGGCTCGCATCGATAATGGTGTCGGTTTTTTAAAATTTAAAAAAGTTACTTTATGGTCTCAATCTTAAATTGCTGCCATCCAAATCATGTTGACTCCACAAGAATAAACCTACCTCTGACAAAAATTATTTTTCTGCTGCAAAATATGAAATTTAAATCATCATAATTGAACCTTACCTCGCCACCAAGATTTATAGCCAGCTTTTCTCAATAAGTCCTGTTTTTGCTATGATTGAGATGTTTCTTTCGGATGGTTGAGCTAGATAGGAACAAGCGTACCTTAAAATCTTATGAGTGCTGAGGCAGCTATAGGAATGGTCGAGAAAATATTTTCGAAGTTAATGTGGTAGGAGGCGAGGGAGGTCTTGCCCAAAAATAAATTTTGATCAACGCCCTTTTCTTGAAAAAAAGATTTCAAGCCGAACTGTATTCTTGAAGGGAGAATATTTCCAGTTCTTATCTCTGGCGAAACAAAAATGAGAAGAGTTAACAGAAGTAAAAACCTGTTGAACATCATTTTTATTATTGATAATATTATTATTTTCATTAGATAATTAAAATAAATAGGAAGACTGATATCAACGCCATTATATATTTTTACTTTGTTCTCAAATCTAATAAAAAAGAGAGAATGCTGAAAAAGTTGATAAAACAATTGTATAACATAAATTATTTGGGTGTACTTTAATCATTGCAGCCTTGAAGTTATTCATTTTAATTCTTAAATTAATTTGATCTAATAAACTGCCTTTCATTATTTATATGTCATTAGAATTATATAACTTATTGATTTTAATATTTGATGGATTTGATGAGGTAAAATCATTATAGGCATTTAGAAACGATAATAGGCTCATCATTTAGCTTTAGAACCATCTCCTATTTACAATTTATACATGCTTATATTTTACAGATGAACAAATTTATTAAGAATTATTATATTTCAAATAATATCAAGGATTGAAAATGCTATGGATATTAAGACCAACTGTAAAGGGAATGAATGAACCTAGTTTTGAGTTAAAATTATAATATTTTGTTTAGATGATGATGATCTTTATTGACTTATGAAGAGTCAAATTAACTTTGATTCATGAAGAAGCCAGCAATTCCTGCTGTTTTTGTTGCCAATCTTCAAAATATCTAAGTGACTCCCTTTGATTTGTTTAAAAATAATCGGTTCTAATGCAGAAATATGCTCAAAATTTAACAGTGCAAGATATTTTATCTAATTAAATTAGACATATGCCATCAAGATTTACCTTCCTCTCTTTAGAAGATTGTTATTATTAAAAAATAAGTATCATACCAATATATGTTCAAAGTGCTCAATAGGTAATATTACAAATAAAAAAATGCAAATACCTCTCAATTATTTAAGGATAGATGATTTGATTTAATTTCACAATACAAACAATATTAATAATGACCATGCTCATTTATTTTTGATAATTGTTAACTTAATGTTTAAACTATTTATCTTACTCATTCTTGAAATCATTTAAGAATTCAAACAAAAATAATTTAATAGTTTGATCTTCAATTAAATCATCGTTTTTATTTATAGGAAATTTATTACTGTCTTTGACGATTCTTTTTATTGTGGTCCCCCTCAAATTATCTTTTATTTTCAAATTTTGGTTTATATTGCTTTTCTTTTTGGGATTCGTATTTCAATACTATCGAAACCTATGGAACCTCATACCCTTATTAATCAGTTGCTAAACTGCTTGAAAATTTATCGTAGCTGGCATAACCTGGATAAATTTATTATTACCATCTGTCACAGAGTATTCAGCCAAGATAATGGCATTCTAAATTGCCTTGCCTTTTGCTTTGAGTTCTACAAAATCGAAGTCTTAGAATTTATCCTTAATCTCTGTCCTTTTTTCATTGAATTTGCCTCGTTCAATGACAACAATATTGCTGTATTGACTCATGACTGGAATTAAAAATAAATGATGTATAATAAAAAGATATATGGGAAAAATCAATTCAGTTATCTTTGCGGTTCTGATCTTACTTTGCCTCACAATTTCTTATCAAATTACTTTATAAACAACATAGCAAGCAATTTAAGAACAATCAAATGCGGAATGGCTTTTACAAGCTCATGAAACAAAATGGATTTGCCTTTATATCCACGGAAAAAGGTATTTTATACCAGATGCTGTTTGCTTTAGAAGATTATTTATTGATAATACTCAAACTGATATTGATCAAGACATTTTTGAAAGCATACCTTACGGAGGCGATATTAGTCCAAATGCTCAATTAGCTCGAGCCAAGGATAATCCAGATGCAAAGACCTATTTGCTAACTGGTGCTGAAAAATGGTAAATTCAAGGCGGCGAACACTTTAATAATTATGGCTTCGATTGGGGAAAAATTGTTTATTGCGAACCCTCCTACTTGGATTTATTCATAACGGGAATGATCATTTAATTCAATATGAAACAAGATTATATGTCTATAAATTTAGTGCATGGAGATCGATAAATTTTAAAATTTCTTAAAATGTTGCTCAAATTTATTGTTCATTTTAAAAATAAGGATAAATAATCTTTTAAAAGCAATAATTAAGTAATATTTCAATGTAAAAATTATTTTGAAAGCATTTTTATGAGGAATCTTTTTCAGATTTCAGAGCTAGCTTTTTTTAAGAATTTATTTTCTTTCACATAAAGTGAATTTGTATTACTTTATCAATAGCATATGCATTAACTAATTTGTGAGTGATACATAAAATATGATTGTTTAGCTATTCGAACTAAATATCAGGTATAACATACTGATTCATAATATAATTAAATGTATCAGCTTTTTATTTTCATAGATCTCAATACTTATTGTTCAGAAATAGACGAACTGTTTGATAATAGCTTATTTTGATTGTGCATTCCAATCATTATAATAATGTCAGCGATAAATTGTTAAAAGAAACACCATTAAAATAAAATAAAGAAGATGGCTCAAAGGTATCGCAAATTCAAGACCAAGCATCCTCATATTAATTCCTCTCAATAAAGATCGTCATTGGCCGATACTATCTTATAAAAATGCAAAGTCCTATGGTGTAAAGTGAGTAACCCTTTTATTAGGTAGTCCCCTCTTCAATTCGCGGTTATCAATCTTAATATGAATAATTCACGTGTCACTGGAAAAGCTAAATCGGTAAGTAATGCTTAAATTAACTCATCAGCAATTTACCTTATGAATAGGTAGTCATTTTTATATTTAGAATTTGAAAAATTATGAAATAGGCAGTCCAATAGTGCTGGGTTTATTATACTCAACCATCTCAATAAAAAAGATCATATAATTCATTACTCAGATCAGAAATCGAACAATATAAAAAACTTTTGTCTTCTGCCCTATCAACATTGATGGCAGGAAATACTAGCAATAAATATAATCTAAAATTGGATATTTCGATGAATCAGTAATAATACTTTGGAGAGGCCTCTTTAACTAAATAATCATACTCAATAGAATTAAAATATACGAAATAGATATGATCAAAACTGTTCATGAGGAAATCAAAGATAGAATTGCTTATGAAGAACTAATAAAACAACACTCCCTCCCTGAGTCCATTAATGAAACTCATTTCAAAATTCCTTCGACTTGAAATTAAATGATTATTTTTGAAAAGATTTAATTTTGATGCATAACTTATATTATTTTATTGAATACTCAATTTGACAGACTAATTCATTGCTCAACTCAATTGAAGAAATCAAGAGGCGAATCGAATTTAACAATATAAATATCCAAAAATCAATTCCACCATTATAACATAAGAATGGGAGTAGGCATTGGCATGTGCTGCCCTCCAACCATTGACCCACCAAATGATGAGCTCGCCAAATGCAGGAGACTACTGCAGGGTCTGGCTATTGGACTTCTCCCTATTGCTGTGCTTTCAATCGTGACCGAATTTTACTTTCAATTCCTCGTAGCAATCCTATTATTCTTTCTGTTGTTCATGAGCTGGCAGGTTTTCAACTGGTGTTCAGTTCTCTTCTTTTTCCTATACTGCCTAGTCCAACTCATATAGTCAACCGTTATCATTGCAGGAGAGTAATATTTTCAGTTATCATAGCATTGAATACAGCCGCTACTTTGATGACAATTATATTGTTTAGAGCATATTTCTTCTCTTATAGGAATTATATTTCATTGTAGCGATTATAATCAGTCACTATGTCTATCGAGTTTTTAAGTCTTATGCTAACGGATTGGGCTTATTTTTTGATAATAATAACGTTATTGCTTCTCCGCTACTCGAGAATCAAACTACCAGATAGGTGAGAAGGCCTCAAGCAGGCGGAAATAGTTACTTTAGAGGAGATGGTATCATGATTGGCTGATACTTATATTAAATTAACAAAATAAAACATCAATAAACAGAATACACTTCCCAAAATTATAATTTATTTATGTATCGCTGATACTTGTCCGAAATAATCTGTATATGAACGTTCTTTTACTTGTAAAAATTGTTACATTATTATCAGATTATAATATATATTGATAACTAACTAACTAATAAAACCTATGTAATAAAAGACAGAGAAATAACGGTCAATCTCCACGATAAAAATGAAAGAAGCGATAATTGATAAATATAAAATAATTAAGGTTCTCCTCAACGGAGATATACTTGCTCAGGATCATCATCAATAGCTATATATCTTATGTCATACTTAAAAGAAGAAGTATGAATCAAAATTTATTCATTTTCAGGATGCCAATATCATCCAACCGGTTTAAATTATAGAAGAAGAAGGCAATAGTTACGAAGTATATCCTTTTGAAAAGAAAATGATTTGGGCAGGTGACTTGTCTAATCATAAGGAAAAATCAGAAATATTCTGCGTAACTTTGTTATACAGCACAATAAGACATATCATAAAACCTTTAAAGAACAGTAGAAATATTTCAAATCCGTCAAAGTATATCTGTTTATAAAATCTGTGGATTAGGGATACCACGGTATTCTTGATTCTAAGAAACAAGCACAGAGATAATAATTTGCTCAGAACGTAAACTCTATCTGGCAAAAAGCACAGTTTTAGATTAAAAGAGACAAGTCCTTATGATAATTTGACTTAAATATCGATAATTAAGAGGGTGGGAGAAGTATTCTGGTCAATCTTTTATGAGAATTAAAACATTCAAAAAAATATGTTTAAGGAAACTTTTAAAGAATTATTAAAATCAATGATTCACGAAAGCCTCAATTTAGCATAACTAGAGGATATAATGTAGAATAACACAGCCAGGAAAACATTTATCAATAAAAAAAGAAATACGATTGACATCAACTAAACAATAAATCATAATCGTTCAATCGATTAAAGATATTCAAGCTTAAATCGATAAGACCAACCAATGACAACTGGAATTTATCGGCGACTATTGTTTTAAAGTTAAAGGAAAAAATATATCGATCAAAGGTAAAATGGACCTTCACGAATGAGATTTTAAGCTTTAATTGATTCTCAGAAAAATAATATACCCCCAAGTTTTAGAAAGGATAAAAGATTTAAACGAAGATCTCTCTTTGACGAATCTAGAAGTTTTAGTAGGGGCACTGCTCCCGTTCATAGAAATTAAAAAAATGAGAAAAATCACATTTTTAGGCAGTCTCTGACTCCAAATTAAAATAATACAATGTAAAATATAAGTTTTAGAGTTGTTAATATTGATAAAAAGAAACCTAATAATAGATACTTTATAAATTCTAACAAAAGACGAAGTATTATCCAAATCAGCATTTAAGACAGTAAAACATAAACGTATATTTAAAGTTTGCAGAGAAAAAGTGAATAAAAAGCAATGATAAAGATCAAATAATTAAAATCAAGCATTGACTCTTAAAGATAAGATAGGAATCAAACTATCGACGATTAAAAATTAAAAATTAAATTGAGATAAATGAGTTCAAAACATAAAAAATAGCTCATAAATTCCTCCATGATAAAAGTTTATGAATCATTATCGAATAACAGTCGATTTGTCAATAACAAAAATCGTTTTAATCGAGAATATGCCAACTAGTTATAAAAGGTTGCTAATGTTGATATGATATTAAAAGAAAGAATAATTATTGAATAAAAAATCAATGACATGGAGGAGATGTTTATCGAAAAAGATCTTGAATTAAAAAAGGGAGGAAATTATGTCAAATAATATTAAAATAATTCGTATGAGCCAAAATAAATGTAAAATCACCTTAGTTAACGCAATAGATACAATAATAATATTTAAGTCAAAAGAAACTAATCATAAAGAAATAGGTAAGCATAAAATAAAAAAATAAGAGAAAACCATTATCCTTAATATCATACAGATTTTAATATAGAACCGAGGATCAATGTGAATTAAATGATTAAACCTACCATCTAAGCTCATACTAATACCAATGTGACAAAAAATAAAGAAGTGACCTAAATGAATAAAGCCAATAGTTTGAATATAATTCCAGGCTGGAACAAAATTTAGGATTCTCCTATCATCCAGTAGCACAATGTATAAATGATATCTTTAGTTCATCAAAATTCTCTGAATTCAGCTTTAAAGGAAGAAACATAAAGATACAATCAAGGATAAATAAATGCTGTCAATAAAAAGGATAATGAAGTTTGTTCGTTAAATATCATTAAATAGCCATCATTTTAAGGAAAGTCAAATTAAAATTTAGCCCATAAATTATAAAGTTCCAAACATGAAAACAAGCCAAACTTTTTTGCTTAAGTTGAAAAGAATATGTTTTTGTAGTCAAGATTTTCGGAAGATTATGTCTATGTCAGTAAAAATGATATTAAACCTGCTCAAATCAAATAATAATTATCCCAAAAGGATCTTTCTAAGCCTCCCATTAAAAAATAAAAATGTATCATCAGAGCACCAAAAATAACAACTCATGATTTAAATGACTAAATTGAGTAAATTAATCTTGGAGTTAAAAAATAAATTTCTTTAGTAAAAATATAAAAGCCATTGGAATCAAATTTAAATTTAGGAGTTGAAAAAAAGAAGAAAATCGCCAAATTACAAAGCTAATAAAGTAATTCTTAGAAATCGAACGGAGAGAAGAAATCCGAAAAGAATATCCCGAATATGAAGACTGAAAAATCCCAAAAATAACCTTCTCAAAGCGGGAGGATGCATACGAATCAATCAAATGCTTCTTCTTCCAATGCTGGTAAATCTATTCGAAAACAAATTGACGAGTACATCCATATGATTAATAAAATGGGAGAGGCTGTTGCCAAAACAGCCAAATTAAGTAAAAAGTTATAGGGAATGGAATGGTATGTTGGAGTATACTTTCTCTACAAACGTTTTTATCATGAACGTAAAAAAATAGAACGGTATTTGTAAGAATGCATACCTAAACTCACTAGATATGATCCCTTCAATGAGCAAGAATGGAAATAATGGCTTACAAAAGGATAAATTGATCAACTTCTTGATAAATGCAAAGAGGACAATAAAAATATATCCGCTTCTATTAAAAAAATGGCTAAAAAGATAGAGACCAAACAACTTCCAGGCCATGTATTGGTGAATGCTCCCCTTTAAAAAAATACTAACGAAAGCACTTTGATCGCCATTGAGTATGTGGTTGACTAGTATGATCAAGCAGTAGAGAAAAAAATCACTGGGGATGTTTAGATCTTTACTCATCTCTGTGAAATGATTAACGCTCTTTATGTGATAGCTTAATTGGACAAGAAGATAGCGGATAAAAGGCCTGTTCAAGACTATAGCAATGTAAAAAGGAGTTCTGAAGAGTTAAGCAATATGGTTCAAGCAATATTTGATTTATATTAATGATAAAAGTATTATAAAAGCAGATAATATAAACTCATTCCTCAAATTATTGTTCTTGAATATTCTTATCAGCATACAAACCTATGATGTTTTTCTTTCTTTTTTTAAGATACAAATTCCTGATATGATCAGATTAGACAATTTTGTATTATTTATGCATATGCATGAAAGAATTCAGTTGTAAAAATCTAGTATCACTAAAATTCATTTGAAGTTAATGCGTTAATATCGCATGCCCCATCACAAAATTCAATTTCAAACTGTTTGATGAATATTTGCAAAAATTATGTTGGCATTGAAATCATCAAAATTGTAATTTTATGAAGAGGGAAGTTAAAATTTACTCACTAGAAAAGTTCCTAATAGAATAATAAACATTTTCCAAATGATTAGTGACTAAAACGATGATACGAGAATTTATCCTGATCTTCAACTTTTGTTTTTATGTAAGGAATTATTGCTTGCTTCGAAGGAAATAATAACTTTTATGAGGAGTGAACAATTGAAGAGGACAGATTAACAACTGTTTTTCTTCTTTAAATCACAAAAATATCTTATTTTATTTAATAATTTTACTTATTGATAAAACAAGTTGTTTCATGATGATTGGCGCTAGAAAGAAAGTTGGAAAATACATTATTCTTCTCAATGAAAAGCTGGGAGCAGGTGCTTTTTCTTAAGTTTTTAAAGGCTTTGAATAGTAACCACCAAAAGAAGCAAATCAGCCAAAATAGCCAAGGAAAGAGGTTGCCATCAAGGTAGTTGTCAAATCAAAGATATAAGAGGATTAATACGCCAAAAATGCATTTCATTCAGAGATCCATATAATGAAGAAGCTGAAAAGTACCAATGTTATCTAGTTCTATCATGTTCATGAGACTAAAAATAACTACTATATCATCCTTGAACTTGCTCAAGGAGGAACCTTAAGAAGCAATCTCCGATTGAAGGGAAGGTTTGATGAAAAAACAACCATGAGGAATTTGGTACAAATTTTAAATGGATTTGGAGAACTAGTCAAAAATGGAGTTATCCATCGAGACCTCAAACCTGAAAATATCTTAATCAAAGATGATACTCTAAAAATTGCAGATTTTGGTTTCGCCAAGCTTTCAGAGAACAATAGCTATTTAAAGACTTTAGTGGGAACACCCGCCTACATGGCCCCTCAAATTCTCTTAGAACAAAAATATACTTACAAATGTGATATATGGTCTCTTGGAGTAATTGCTTATGAGATGATGGTCGGAAAAATTCCTTGGATTATTTTATAGCATTCTTTGGATGCAGTGAGAAAGTAAATAACGACAAGGAAAATAGTATTCCCTGAAGATATTTAAATCAGTCCTCATATGAAATCGTTTATCTTAGGATGCTTATGCAGAGATGAAAATACTCGATATGATTGGGAGTAAGTTTTCCTTCATCCTCTCTTTAGTAACAAATTTTTACCTAATTTTGCCAATAAGAAATAAGGATCAATAAAAATTAGTTTTATCATGTCTGATTTAAGAGTTAAACTCCATTCTAATAACATTAATTTGAGCAAAATTTTGAGCAAACAACAAATTAACAAACTAACAAAGGCAGACTTTTTCACATTAATCGCCTTTATTGATAAATCTATGACTGAAGAAAGCATCTCCCTTCTATTTAGTTACATAGTCAGCGGTGATGGATACATCCTTGTTGAAGATTTAAAGAAGTTTTTTACAAAGTACCAAATCCGTCTGACCGGAATTGATCCGTCGTAAATTGAGCTGGAAGAGGGGTCCGATGCTCGGGAAGGACTGATATTAATGACAAGATTGAAGAAGTGCATCGATAAAAATAGTTTGGATATCAATAAATTGTTTATGGGAAAGAGTCAATAAAAAAAGAAACCTTTGAGTTTTTAAGCCTTTGGAGAATTTATCTTGAAAATAGATTCGTCCTTTAACAAAAGTGAAATTGAGTGCCTTTTCAAAGTATTTGACCTAAATGGAGATGGCAAAATCAGCTAAAGTGAACTTCATAAAGGAGTCTGCAAGATAGCAGAAATAGTGCCAATGGAGGAAGAGGAGTGATGATTCATTCATTCAAATAATCAAATTAATTATGACTAAATTAT
>Ga0302188_10003131_pt1 | contig 11654 bp, 16 predicted proteins | sample II_Bog_E2_1_FD_198783 | JGI IMG/M metagenome (GOLD analysis project Ga0302188, IMG submission 198783) | Peat permafrost microbial communities from Stordalen Mire near Abisko, Sweden - II_Bog_E2_1 | ecosystem: Environmental > Terrestrial > Soil > Wetlands > Peat | place: Sweden: Abisko... | reverse complement strand
TTATGAATGCAATAAATAATGTTCAATGTATGAATAAGGTGATAGCATCATTCATTCACTGTTCCTTTTCCCTTTCGGCTGCTTATCGCTCGGCCTGTTCTGCCTGCTCGCGAGCCTATCTTTCCTGCCTTTCCTGTTAGGCTAAGCGTTCTTTGTACTCTTTATCAAATTAGTCCTTTTCCTCTGACAGTATTTCACTCTTGTTGATCTTTTGATAGTTACGGTACTTCATCCATACTTATTTCTTAGTGTTATCACCCAACTCTTCACTCACTGGATTTGCCAACATATTTAGGATAGTCACACTTGAGTTTATTCCACTCAGATCAGCTATTTTTGCTATTTGATTTTAGCGAAGGTTTAGATACTTTATCGAATTAATTTTAGGGAATTAGATTAAGCTCACAAATTTATTTTTACGGAGGTGCAACCTTTACAGTTTGGGAAGATTTGCCAGTCCTTTGAGGCTACTAATGGAGTTGTCTGCGAGATATAGTTCTCTAAGAGAAACTGCTTTTTCCAGTCCCTTCAAATTTGATATCTTATTTCCTCTCAGCTCTATGATCTCAAGTTTGGGGTGCCCTTCGAATTCTTCGAGTGAGGTGATTAAATTTCCGTTGAAATTGATTCGCTCCAGATTTACGAGCACTAGAGATGGCAGGTGAGTAAGTTTATTATTGGCGAGATTTATCTCCTTGAGATAGGGAAAGCATCCTGGTTTGGAAAGGAATCTTGCATCGTTTATTACATTTCGACTTACATTAAGCTGACTTACGAACTGCAGTTTTTGCACATGCATTGTGTCACTGATTTGGTTACTACTCAAGTCGATGATTCTGCATAGTGGCTCTTGTACCTTAAATGTGGATAATCGGTGATGAGTTAATTGACTGCAATTAATCCCCTGTTGGGTAGTGAAAGTCGTGTATAAGCAAAAGTGGAACCATCCATTATCAATCGAAACTCACTGAGGTTCTACTGTATTAGTTTTCTTAGTTGAACTGTCAGCGCCTCTTGTCTGCGCTTGAATAAAGAGTGTTCCTCGAGATGATATTCTGGGTCATCAGGCTATACTTTGACTTCCTGCTCCTGATCTTCTGCCATCAATCAATGATTAAGTTGCAAAAATATATGCCATTATCTCATCACATACTCCGCCCTCATTTTTATTGAATGGAATGGAAATTCTGGGAAATTCTGTATGCATCAAGTATGAGTGCTAGAATTAAGTGCTTGTTTGCATACATTATAAGAAAAGATGAATCAACTCGTCAGAAATTTAGTTTGGGCTTTCGTTTCACTCGAGGGTGCCATGCTGCTGTTAGAAGCATAATCGCGTGGTCGCCTCTACGGCACTTTCTCGTAGTGTATTTTGATCCTGGATATAGTTAACGAAGTTTCCCTGCCAGTCATACAAAATCTATCATAAAACTTCCGATTAGCTCTCGTGCTTTGTCTGCTTCCCACATTCTTTTACCCTCGTAGCTGGGTGATTCCAAAATTCTTCTCACTTGTGGGATATGTGTTCTACATCTGCATCAACTGCAACATAATGATTTTCAACGAACCTCAGGATATCAAATTTTTGGTGGTGCATTTGCTGGTTCTGGTGGAAATAATGGCCTTCTTGGTGGATGACATTGTGAGCTAATAAAAAAAAAGTCAAAATAGCATTAGAAGCAAAGGAGCATCAGCATCAAAGCAGCAGACTGTTCGAGAATAACCTTTGCCTAAATCAGAGAGACGTAAATTTAAAACCACTTGATCTTCTATATCATCAAATTTAGTATCAATCAGCAAAGACATCAAGAGCGTCGCAATCCTTAAACTTGCGGCGTTTTGCCATACTTTCCTCTGATTGACAGTCTAATTTGGCCACCATTTCGGCATAAGTTTGTGCCTTTTGAGCTAATTTTCCAGCAGCATTATTCATGATTCCTCCCAGTCGTTTGCTGCACTCCTTGCATTTTGTAATTTTGAGAGCACAGGCCGTGCAGTAGATATGTCCACATTATACCTCTACAGGGCTGGTGAAGAGTTTAGTGCACAATGGACAGATTTCCTATGGTTTGTATTTTTCAATTGTCTTGAGAAGCTTTTAACGATCTTCTTTTTGAGCAAGTTCGGGATTATTTATGCGGCGCCATCTTTATCGTTCAGATTGCTAGAAATCTTTCTACAATTCCCAGCCAGTTTTAAGGTTACTGCGATCATGGAGATAGAGACAGCTGTTTCCAAAGGGACAATAGCCAGAATCGTGCCAATCCTTACAGAGGTTGAGGACATAGTCGAATCTGCATGAGTTTTTAATGGTGGAGTTAACCCTCGAGGGACCCATTTTCTTTTTATATGATTCTTATGCGTTTGCTATTTCATCATTGGTGAGTTTGTGGTTGGCATAGGCATTCATTCCTTTATATATCTTGCTTTGCAATTTGCCTTCTTTGACCAATCGAGTTCGTTCCACATTTTATAAAAATCGTTTCTTTGCCACTTCCTCTTCCAGTTCGTCTGCTGGAAGCTCCATATCTTTTATCAGGTTCTTCCCTGCACGATAATTGACATCGTCGAAGGCTGCATGAACTGTCTCAGAAAGTCTTTGATTGTTGTCTGCTGTGCTGCTACTAATGAGTGCTTTTGATCTCTGTGTGTTGATTGACAACTTCACTTTTTTTTGGGGGTCATTTTGCCATTATTTCGGATCATCACCAGGTTGTTAATTTTAATAATTTCTGTCCCTTTTGGGGGCAATGGACTGATGATTGCTTATGGATTAAATCCCCACTGTCTCTTAATGATTTATGGAAGGGGGTAGTGCCTAAGGGGGCATATCTAAAGAATGTTGGACGTGATCAATGACTAAATTTTGAGCTGAGGAAGTAGGAAGGTCATGCTGATAAGCTGGTTGATCGATTGGACGTGTTTCTACAGGTTAATCAAGGCATAAGACTCCCTGTTCCCGCTTGGCTTTCTTTTTGAACATAAAACTATTATAAAAGATAAAATTAATTTAATGAATACTGATTAAATAAATTTCAGTATTCATTGATCAAATTTGAGAGTAATCAATAGAATCATGTAACTTACTGCTATTATCGATTATCATCATAACACAATAAGTGATATCAAAACTATCCAAGTTTCTTTTAATAATCCCAAAGCACTCTCGAATCGCTTATAAGACTATGCTTGATAGCTAGATATGTGCGCTGGCGACCAATTAGTTTTTTATTTTTTAGGAATGATTTTCTTTTAAATCCTATATATGTCAGTTTGTGACGTGTGCTCTATAAATTAATGTCAAAATTATCTACACTCTTCCTTCTGGCGGCGTTGACTGTGGCTCTAGCACACTCTCAAATCTTAGCCATTGACTATGGAACTCAGTTTATCAAGGCCTCACTAGTCCATTCAGGAGCAGGCAAATCTTTCTCGATTGTTGAAAATCCGAAATCCCAAAGGAAATTCATTAACTCTGTACTTATTTATTTGACTTAGTTAGGCCTCTATGGGCAGGAGAGATTTTATGAGGCAGATACACTGACAAAGCGATCGCGCGGACCCTCTAACTGTTTTATATATTCTCATCTTCTAATCGATCTCCATGACAACCCATCCTTGATTGAAGTGGTCAAGAAAGATCTGATTCTCGAATACATTAAAAATTTTAGTGTTGATCAATTGCTAGCCGAGTTCGTACTGACTGGTTTCCCTGAAGGGGAGGATACTGTAAGCTTACTTGAGACGGTTGCCATGATGCTGAAGTATGTGAAGTTATAGGCTGAGAAAGCAGCTAAGGGCAGTCTTAAGGATGTGATTTTAATTGTGCCTAACCACTGGAATATCCATCAACGCCAGTTTTTAGTGCACGCAGCCGAACTGGCTGATTTATACGTCTTGTCTCTCATTCACGAAAACACTGCAGCTGCCATCAACTACGCTCTCAGCCAGCGCACGACCAACAACACATAAGTTGTGCTTTTCTATAACCTTGGTGCTAATTCAGTCCAGATGACTTTGGCCGAGTTCAGACAAGTCAAAAATGACAAAACAGCTAAACCAGTTGAATCCATATTCATACTCGGTGAGTTCGGTAAACCATATGTTGGAGGACTTAAATTTGATGCTTTGATTGCCAATTTCTTTGCTAAAAAATTCGAGGCAAAACACAAGAAGACATTGAGTCAAAGAGGAATGATTAGATTACTATCCGAATCCGAAAGAATGAAACTAGTATTATCAGCCAATAGAGAAGCCACCATCTTTATCGAAGGCATAATGGACGGCATTGATTTCACTGCAGTCATTAATCGCAGGGAATTCTAAGAAATGGCAGAAGCCACTCTCAAGGAATTAACTTCACCCATCAGACGCTTTCTCTTTGATCATGATCTAAAGCCTGAAGACCTTTCTGGAATTTAACTGATCGGAGGAGGTTCTAGAATTCCCAAATTACAGACTCTGATTGGTGATGCAGTGGGCAACAAATCTTTGCTCGGATCTCATATTAACGGCGATTAGGCGATGGTGCTAGGTGCTGCTTTTTATGGAGCTAACTCTTCAAAAAAATTCAAGGTGAAGGGAATTAACCTCTATGATGGTTTTAATTTTTAAATGAGACTTGTGCTGCGTAATGCTCAAGAGGATATAACTGAATAGGACAGTCAATACTACTTTAAAAATGTAACCCTCTTCAAGAAGAAAAGCCGATTTGGACTGACTAAGGAGGTGAGCTTCAAATGCAAGGAGAACTTGATAGTTGAAATATATAAGGAAGATGAGAGTGGTTTGGAACTGATTACAAGGCATACGATAGATTCCATCAAGGACATTAATGAAAGTACTTACAAGGTAAGACTAACCTTCGAAATAAACCCTATTAGTGTAGTATTACTCAACGATGTTAAATTCACCTACGAAAAGGAGGATGTCCAATCATATAGTGAGAAAGTCAGGAAAAGTAAAAATAAGACTAAAGTTTAAAAGGAGGAAAGTGAATAAAAAAGCCAATAGAAAGATAATCAAGAAGATACACAGGAAAAATCATCCAAAGAATAGGAAAATTAGCCTGAAAAGGATGACAAAGTTGAGCAGACAGAATCTACAGAATAAACTGAACAGACTGAACAGACTGAACAGACTGAACAGACAGAACCCATGGAAACATCTTAAGAATCTTAAGAAACTGACCAAACAGAAGAAGCTGAATCTACAGAGCAGACTTAACAAACTGAACAAGCCTAAGATTTACCTGAACAAACTGAATAGCAAAAATAAGGCAGTTCTAAATCAAACACAACCAAATCGGACAAGAAGAAGAAGAAGAAAGAGAAGATTGAATACGAGACAGTTATAAAATTCAAGAAAGTCATTAAAAACATTGAAAAAGAACTTACCTACAAGGAGCAATTCAAGCTTTTGAACCCCGAAGCCACCAAGGAGATGGATGAATCAAGACAACTATTTGCTAAATATTAAGCTCAGTAAAACACTAAGAGACGCTTAGCTGAATCCAAAAATAAATTGGAAACCTTGATCTATGAGGTTAGGGATAAGATTGAAATGGAAGAATTTGTTAAATACTCCCAAAAGAAGGAAATTAAGCGCCTTCAAGAACTTTTAGAGGAAAAGGGAGCTTGGTACGAAGATGCTGTCAGCAATGACTATTAAGACTATAGAAAGGAGTATCGATAACTTAATGAACCTATGGAAAAAATTAAGAAAAGGATAGTGGAGCACAGGGAGAGATAAGAAGTTAAGCAGAGAGCCTTAGGTATTATCGAAGAGTATAGCGGTCTAACCACCAAAATTCGAAAAGGAAAAAGCTGGATCACTGATGATGAAGTGGCTTCGCTTAATCAAAATCTTACTAACTCGAAATAACGCATTTAAAACCTATACCAAACATTATTGGAGGTCCCAATCAACGAAGATTCTGTCTTCCACAACAAAGACCTGATTAAAGAGACCGACATCGTAAAGGATCAGTATTTCTTGCTGAAGGGCAAGTCTAAGCCTAAGGGTTATAAATAGCCAACGAAATAAAGTAAAACAGAGGAGCCCACTAAGGAAGAAGAAGAAGTGAATGAGTAGGAGCTTTGATTGATTAAAATTATGATTGTACTTTTGATTAGCCATCTGATTAATTATTATGACCAGACGATACAATAATTAAAATAACAAATGCAGGGGAAACTGACTTTTGTGCAGAGGTTGATGCGATAGTCATCATCTCGGTAACGTTCTGCTGCAAAATAGCCCACTTCCCTCGAGAAAAAGATTGCTGCCAAATAGAAAATGCAAAGCAGTAGATTTAACCAGTTCAAGGAGCAACATAATGAACTTAAAAATATACTTAAACTCTTCGATCTGCCTAAATCTGAGGCTTCTCCTCAAACTATACCCTTTTCTCCAGCTCGAACCCGCAAAATGGATAGAAATGCAGAAATTAAGAGTATTATTCCTCAGTTTGACTGCATAAAAACGTAGCCAGCCAATGAAAACGCGTGCTCAGTCAAATGGCGACTCTCCTTTAAAGACGACACGAAGAACAAGAATTAAGTAACAGTTACTAAAACAGAACCGATCGTCAGAATACCAGAGGAGTAATTTACAGTAAGTAAAGTGTAACATTGTAAGAAGAAAGGCATTCCTAACATTGGCAACACTTGCTATATGTATGCATGGGATAATGTAGCAACGCTTTGGTGCAGTGCCTTTTCCATCTTCCTCATTTCAACGATTATTTTCTCGAAGAAAAATACTTAGCATAACGAAACGGTAAAAGTAAAAACGTCGTTGGGCTATACAAAGACCTGTACATAAACGTTATGCGTAAAAACTCTCAAACTGAAGTCTCAACTTTGCCTCTGAAGCGGTCAGTATGTATTTTTGAGTCAATTCAGCCACAATTTGCTGTTTATTCATGGATTGGGAACAATAAGATGCCCATGAGTTTATGAAAGAGCTTCTTAACAGTATACACGAAGACATCAACCGAATAATATGCAAACCCATTTATAAACTAATGAACAAGTATGTGGAAGGCAGTTCACTCTAGAAAATGGCTACAGCTTTTTGGGATTACTACAAACAGAGAGATGACTCCTACATCTATGACTCTCTCTGTGGACAACTCTATAACAATATTCGATGCATCAACTGTACTCACTAAAGTCAATGCTTTTAGAATTTTTTGGATCTTAGTGTGCCCATGGTTTCTGGAGCAAACTCACTCGACAACCTGCTTTAAAACTTTTTTTAGCCATAAAAACTGTCTGACTACTACCTCTGTGGAAACTGCAAGAAATCTTCTAAAAAATCGACTAAAACGATGGAGTTATGGAGAGCACCTCCGTTCCTCATTCTCCATTTAAAGCGTAGTCAATTTGGCAAAAAGAATATCGATCCTATAACTATCCCCTAGTGTCTCAATCTAAAAAAATACATGAACCTTTCGAGTAAGCCCATATCTATACAGATGATCGCAGTGCTAAATATTGCCAATACTCTCTTTGCGGAGTTATTATGCATCTTGGAGTTTTAGAAGGAGGGCACTATTGGTGTAACGTGAAGGAGAGCGGCCAGTGGTTTGAAATCGACGACGAAAAGGTCAGTGAACTCAACAGCAACGACTTCAAGACAGATCTAACGAAGAAGGGGAGCAGCAGTGCCTATATCCTGTTCTACTCCTCCCTCTACTGCTGATAATTACACTATTTTTGTATGCATTATTTTGTTCATGCACATCTACTCACTTAAGGACGATACGAGTGAGCATATCTTGGATTGATGATGAGTTATAACTTGTTGTTGCTGCCGATCTATAATTTTATAAGAGTTATGATTGAGGAAGAGTAAGCTAAGCAGCGCTTACCCACTCAGGAGCAGATGCTGGAGGAGAAGGCTCGCAAATGGCGTCAATTCAACAATAAGAAATATTCTGAGAAGAAGAAACATGGATTTGTGGAGGCTCAGAAGGAAACACTACCCCCAGAAATACTCCGGAAAATCATTAAGGATCATACTGATCTTTCAGGCAGGAAGTATCGCACTGACAAGCGGGTTTTCCTAGGTGCCCTCAAATATGCTCCACATGCTATCTACAAATTGCTGGAGAATGTTCCGATGCCTTGGGAGCAAGTAAAGACCGTAAAAGTTCTTTATCACATTACAGGCGCAGTCACTTTCGTCGATGAGATTCCCAAAGTCATTGAGCCCGTTTACACTGCTCAATGGGGCACAATGTGGATAATGATGAGAAGGGAAAAAAGAGACAGACGGCACTTCAAAAGGATGAGATTTCCACCCTTCGATGACTAGGAGGCACCACTCGACTACGGGGACAACATTCTTGAAATGGAGCCACTAGAACCCATCAACATGGAACTAGATGAAAAGGATGACAATGCTGTATACGACTGGTTCTATGACAATCAACCCCTGAAGCACTCTAAAATGGTAAACGGTCCCTCCTATCGTAAGTGGCACTTACCTCTAAACGCGATGGCTAATCTGCATCGCCTAGCTAATCAGATGCTTTCCGACATCGTGGATAAAAACTATTACTATTTGTTTGATCTGAAATCTTTCTTCACTGCTAAGGCTCTCAACGTAGCCATTCCAGGAGGACCAAAGTTTGAACCACTCTATCGAGACCTGAGTGATTTCGATTAAGATTGGAACGAGTTTAACGATATCAACAAGATTATCGTGCGGCATCCCGTCAGAACTTAGTATAAAATAGCCTTTCCTCACCTCTACAATAACCGTCCACGTAGAGTTGCTTTAATGCCCTATCACTACCCTGCTTCTGTTTACATTCGCCAGGATGATCCAGAGATTCCAACCTTCAACTTCGACCCTTCAATTAACCCAATAACTGCGTACAAAATTGACAAGAAGAAGACCGCTTTCACTGAAATTTACGACATTGAGGGAGAAGAGTTGGATAATATAGATTTCGGTGAGGCTTTTGCTCCACTGCTGGCGGATTAACCCCTATATGATAGGGATTCTTCAAACGGGATAGCTCTTTTATGGGCGCCAAGACCTTTTAACCAGCGGTGCGGACACACTAGAAGAGCCTATGACATTCCTCTAATTTCAGCTTGGTACAAGGAGAGATGTCCCACAGGCTATCCTGTAAAGGTCAGAGTAAGTTATCAAAAGATGCTCAAGTCTTGGGTTAAAAACTAACTGCACAAAAAAAAGCCTAAATCTCAAAAGAAGCGCAGTCTTTTGAAGGCCTTTAGTAGTACTAAGTTCTTTCAATTCACTGAGATGGATTGGGTATAAGTGGGTTTGCAATTGTGTAGGCAAGGTTTTAACATGTTGATGTTGCTCATTCATCGTAAAAATTTAAACTATCTCCACTTGGATTACAACTTCAACTTAAAACCTGCCAAGACTTTGACCACAAAAGAAAGGAAACGGTCTCGCTTTGGAAATGCTTTTCACCTTTGCAGAGAAATATTCAGAATTGTGAAATTGGCAGTTGATTGTTATGTACAATATAGATTAGGCAATGTTGATGCCTTTCAACTTGCTGATGGACTTCAGTACATGTACGCACATGTTGGACAGCTGACTGGCATATACAGATACAAGTATAGAGTTATGAGGCAAATTAGGATGTGTAAAGATGTGAAGCACGTCGTCTACTATCGATTTAACACTGGACCAGTGGGAAAAGGGCCAGGAGTTGGAATTTGGACGCCTGGGTGGAGGGTGTGGCTATTTTTCATCAGAGGAATTACTCCTTTGCTCGAAAGATGGCTAGGAAACTTGCTGGCGAGAACTTTCGAGGGAAGACATTCAAAAGGACTTGTAAAAGTGGTTACCAAGCAAAGGGCAGAATCTCATTATGATTTAGAGCTTAGGGCTGCTGTCATGAAAGATATTATGGATATGATGCCTGAGGGAATCAAGGCAAATAAAGCCAAGACCATCATGCAGCATTTCGCTTAGGCGTGGAGGTGTTGGAAGGCGAACATCCCTTGGAAGGTTCCTGGCATGCCTGGACCAATTGAGAACATGATCTTGCGTTATGTAAAACAGAAGGCTGACTGGTGGACAAATGCTGCTTATTATAATAGGGAGAGAATCAAAAGAGGAGCCACCGTCGATAAGACTGTCTGCAAGAAGAACCTCGGCAGATTAACCAGACTTTACCTTAAATCAGAACAAGAAAGACAGCACTGCTATCTCAAGGATGGTCCATATATCTCTGCAGAAGAAGGAGTTGCCATCTATACTACTCTTGTACACTGGCTGGAGGCTAGAAAGTTTAGCCATATTCCTTTTCCTCCAATAAATTACAAGCATGATACAAAAATTTTAACTTTAGCACTATAGAGATTGAAAGAAGTTTACTCAGTAAAAAGTAGGCTAAATCAATCACAAAAAGAGGAGTTGGCTCTGGTGGAGCAAGCTTATGACAACCCTTATGAAACACTTTCACGAATAAAACGACACTTGCTCACACAGAGAGTGTTCAAATAAGTGTCTTTAGCGTTCATGGACGTATACAGTCATTTGATTCCAACTTACGAAATTGATCCTCTGTAAAAGATTACAGATGCTTATCTTGACCATTATCTGTGGTACTAAGCTGATAAACGTCGATTATTTCCAAATTGGGTCAAACCTAGTGACACATAACCGCCTCCACTTCTCCTCTACAAGTACTGTCAAGGCATAAACAACCTTCATGGAGTCTGGGACTGTAGTGAGGACCAATCCTTAGTGCTATTACAGACACGCTTGGATAAAATCTATGAGAAGATTGATCTCACTTTGCTAAACCGTCTGCTGAGGTTGATCGTGGACCACAATATTGCTGATTATATGACAACAAAGAACAACGTAGTAATCAATTTTAAGGACATGAACCACACCAATTACTACGGTTTGTTGATGGGTTTACAGTTTACCTCGTTCACCTTCCAATTCTATGCCCTTATCATTGATATTCTGATTATGGGACTGAACAGAGCCAACGAAATCGCGGGCCCTCCTCTTGATTAAAATGAATTCATGATATACAAGTCAATCTAACTGTAGACAAAGCACCCCATTAGAATATACCTCCGCTATGTTGATCATCTCTACATTCTCTTTAAGTTCACTAGTGATGAGGCGAGAGAACTCATCCAGCGCTATCTCACCTAAAACCCTGATCCGAATAATGAAAATGTGGTGGGGTATAATAATAGAAAATGCTGGCCAAAGGACTGCCGAATGCGTTTGATGAAGCATGATGTCAACTTGGGAAGGGCAGTCTTTTGGTAAATAAAAAATCGGCTTCCGAGATGCATCACTACCATTCACTGGTTTAACACCTACGTATCAGTCTATTCAAAGGACAACCCAAATTTACTTTTCTCCATCTGTGGATTCTAGGCCAGAATTTTACCCAAAATCAGAACAATCAAGGAGGAATTTACTCAGAAAGAAGGAGTATGGAAACTGCAGGACGATATTACCAAGGAGATCACTGCGCATACTTTCATTCGCATGGACGAAAGTTCCTTGAGAAGATTCGAGAATAGAGTAAGACAAATTCTTATGGCGAGTGGATCAACAACTTTCACCAAAATTAGTAATAAGTGGAATACCACTTTGATTGGAGTCATGACTTACTTCCGATAAGC
>Ga0302188_10003130_pt1 | contig 11656 bp, 5 predicted proteins | sample II_Bog_E2_1_FD_198783 | JGI IMG/M metagenome (GOLD analysis project Ga0302188, IMG submission 198783) | Peat permafrost microbial communities from Stordalen Mire near Abisko, Sweden - II_Bog_E2_1 | ecosystem: Environmental > Terrestrial > Soil > Wetlands > Peat | place: Sweden: Abisko, Stordalen... | reverse complement strand
TTTTCAGTCAGCAGGGACTAGCAACCTGATAATTTAGCGGCTTTTATTTTTCTAAAAATCTAATAGTTGACTTGTGACCGTTTATCAATGAGGCGCAGTTTTGTTTGATTGCAATGTGCCATTCTCCCATCCAATTATCGCTGGAGAAGAAAAGCGATGACAAACCAGTAGATTGCGATTATTCCATAGGTTGGACTCTACAAGGAGATGAGGATTAAAGCGCCGACTACAGTGATGGGAGCTTCGAAGCATAAATGCATATTGCGGAACAAATTGAAAATCAGTTTGAGATCAACGTTCTCAAGTTGATAAATCTCGGATTGAGGGATACGGTCCGTGATTTATCTTGCCATTCGTAATGATTTATCAATTAATCTCTTCGACAAAGTACTTTATACCTTGATCGCTAACTACGTAAATAATCTCCTCGAGTGCTAGCCAAAAATCAATCTCAAAAACTGTAGCATCACAAATTGCTGAGTGAAGTATGAATTAGTCTCAACTAAAATGCTTTTAGGACCATGGCCGCTCATTTAGGCTAGAAAGGAGCGGATGAGCTGAGGAACTAGCAGATTGAGGCATGCAAATACAGTTGTTACCAAAAGACCTACCAGTATTTCCTGTTTATATGTAAAGAGTAGATTCTTAAACAGACTGTGAGATGTTGTTTTAGAGCTGAATAACCTTCGAACTGGTCGGAACATCTCGAAACGTGGTTCTGAGAAGACAGCACCTGCATATACGTTTAATTACTTGCGTCCTTAGTCCGAAAGACACGAAACATGTGTATAAAGCAGTGCAGGTGAAGCCATCGGACAATGATATTCTTGTCTAGGGAGGGCGAAAGATCCTTCATCGCGTATAATAATTTATATTGAAATCATAATTAAATGTGTTTATTCTAAGAAGGTGCAGCGCATTTCATTTAATTCAATGCATAATATCGTATATTTCGTCTGTTTTGGAGGTCTCATTTCAGTATTCACATTTGGAAAAGATTGGCTTTTACTGCTGGCATAACTACACTACAAATTCAAAAATTATTGAGGTAGAAGCTGCGGAAGCAAAAAATAAAACTTTTGCGTACTGGCAATCGAAAGATTTTGAGACCAAATTAGCCAAGATCGCTTTTCCAAAATAAAGTCGCTTAGCATAAAAAGCCTCTAATTTCTTATACGTTCTTCAAAACATTTTTTACATTAAATATAATCAGCAAGATTTATTAATGCAAAGAATTGATTCAATTCATTTATTTATTGCTATCATTAAAATTATAATGGTATCAATTTGATTGAGAGACAGGACACACATGATTGAATCAAAAAGCTGACTCTGATCTGTTAGAATATATAACTTAATAAATTGTAAAATATTTCAAGAGAAAGGAAGTTTAATATAATTGTTTTGTTTTGCTAAATCAATTAAATGTGCCAAACTATTGTTATTAAGGGGGCAGGATTTCAGTAATCTTAATGACATTTGGAATTTCAAGTTTATAACTTAATTGCTTCAATATATCTTTTTTATGTTTTTACTTTCCTCCTATTTTACTCTGAAATTTGATTTTTTTATATTTCAATCATAGATATCATACGTTTGTGCTAGAATTTACTTTTTTTTTTAATTTCTTTATTAATCTCAGGGTTCTCGCTTTAGAGCACAGGGGTAACTATGGTACTACTAATTATTGCTATGCATTTCTCATTAAACGATCAATCCTTTCAGCTCAAGAACTCAACTCTAATGCTTTGTGGTGCATCAATCTTTGATAATCCTCAAATTTAGGAATGATATCAACAATTTTGTTATGATTGGGTGAATTTTTATAAAATTAACGAGCGGCTGCTAAAATGTCGTCACTTGAAGCATATATGCTTAAGTATTTCAAATATCGAGGAGTGAGTGTTCTTTTGCCTAATCTGTCAATTTCATTTGATGCTTCAGTTTAATTAAATTTTTAAATCATGCTAATGTATTATGATATTATCGTAGGGAAATGCCTAGGAAAAAATATTTTGATTGCAATTAATTTATTTAGAAAACAATTTATTCTATCTTTATTATTTTTGTTGATTGACATAACATTCTTGAAATTAGCCATATAGAAATAGTTTAATATAATTTATTAAATGACCCCAGTAATCGGGCAATTAGAATTATTTATACTATTGAATTGAGAGATGAAGTCGGAGATAAAGTAAATTCTTTTTTAAGAATAATTAAAAAACATCTCTGACAAAACCAAAGTAAAATAATTTCAGCCAATTAACGTCGACAATGTCTAAAGATTCATTGCAAATAATTGGCAATTTAGAAAACCCTATATAGATTATTTTATAGATGATGAGCAGCAAAGGACTCTTCAGTCAATAAGATATAAAAGAAATTTAACATGGCTTTATTGAAGCTTTGATTAAAATGAATGAAAGTATCTTTGATGAAGAGATAAGAATTGCTTTGAGCAAACTAACTAGCCTCCACTTTCTTAGAAATCATTAGGTGTACTTACAGCCTTCATTTTTAATCAAGGAGTAAGCTCCGTACGAAGACACTCACGATCACGAGAACAGCCTCTTTAATCATAAGGCCAAAGATAAACTACTCCCGAAATAATAAGATAATTGCTCTCTTAAATCCAAATAAATAACACCCCAATAAATGGCTTGCAATTAGTATATTGATTAACGTCCATCTATTACTCGATAAGCGCACGCAAAATTGTTTTCTTTCTTGAATAAATCAATGGAAAGACTAAAAATAAAGTCAATGATAATATAAGTTTGCAGTAAAAATAAAGCATGGTCATTAGGATCTGGTGCAATTTATTTCCTTCGACGACTAATAACAATAAGAACATTTTTTCCATCATTATTTCCATCAATAGTAAATTAGGTCAAGATTATTATTCGTGAATTTATGCGAAAAAAGACAATAATACAGCATTAAATTTATGCTAAATAACTATTGGCTCCAAGATATTTAAACTGTCTTAAAGAATACTCTGAAAAGGATGACATTTTAGAGGCTGCAAAATGTATTTATTGTGCATAGACCAATAAATCTATAAGATAAAGAATAAACAGATTGCCACATTATCAAATGATAATAAATGTTAAAGCCTCAGCGTGGAAACGATAAGTATATAGTCGTTAGGAAAGGATAAGTGAAATGGAACTATCAATAAAGTCTTAGTAGCAAAATCTGGAAAAAATAAAAAAAATATCAAAAGAATGGAAAAAAACAAATATCTAATAGAAAATATTCAAAAAAACTGGTCTTCATTGGAATCCAATTAGAAGTCCTGTGTATTTTGAGCTTCAAATTTAACCAGCAAATCATGTATAATTTGATCAGCTTATTGATCCGTAGCTACACCAAACTACATTTGATTGATTGTTTAACTTTCACATTAAAATTATTACCATCAAAGCTTATCAAGCAAATGAAATTAAATAATTCTTAATTTTAATTCAAATGTTAATGAGTTTTCTTAAAAAATAAAACAATAAATAATATTTCATAAAGATAGTAAAAGTCCAAAAGTAAAGATTTTTAAAAATAATTAACTTTGCCAAAGTAAAATATTTTTTACAATAAGTATAAAAAACAATGAGATTGATTGATTGATCATTTCTTGCAGATAAATTAACAGAAGATCAACATTAACTTTGCTTTTATATTTCCAATTTTCTAGCTTTCTATTTTATTTAAATTTGATAATCGTAAAATAAGAGAATTTTCGTTCCAAAACTGCTTTGTCTTGATTTTTTATAAAGCTATTCAGCAGCCGTTAAAATATCATCACTTTCGGTATAAATTTTCATGCAATTTTAATATCTTGAAGTTAGCATCTTTTTTGCATACGTTTACACTTCATTTTTTGTTTCCGAAAACTTAAATTTCTAAAGAATTTCAAAGAATTATTTAGAAATTTTTTAAAAATAATCAGGAAAGAAACTTTTTATTGCTACTAATTTCTTTAAAAAGGATGCAACGCTGTGACCTGTGCTATGACCAGATGTCCATGCTTTTATTGATTTACAAAATGCTTTAACTGCTTTTTCGATGTTTAATCTTTTCATTGAATCATTTAAAAAATTAGAAAACAATTGATGGCCTTTTTGATATAAGAATTCTTTCTTCATTATCCGTTAGTTACTTCTTGTAAATTACTAAACAATTACTTTTATGGATTTGAGAGAGCCATTATATTATTATTTCGGAAGAAGTTTATCTTTGACCTTCTGGGGACTAAAGAGACTGTTCTCGTGAGTGTTTTCGTACGGAGCTTCCTCTTTTATTATAAATGAAGGTTAAAAGTGCATATAAGGATATCTAAGAAAGTGCAAGTCGGTTAGCTTGCTTAAGGCTATTCTCATCTTATCATCAATATCCTTCAGCCGGCCTTATTGATTAATTTGGATAATCTTTTTTATAAAAACTCTTTCAATGGATTCAATAAATTAACTGGTCAATAGACCTTTGCTACTCAGTGACCAAAACAAAATAGTCAATGGGTTTTCGGAAACTAGAGAGTTTATATTTTATTAAGTTATATTAATGCTGTCAATTTTTTGGCATTCCTTTAAAATTTCTTCTTCGTCTTGTAAATTCAACGCTGCCTATCCTATATTGTTTGATTGCTAGTCTCTGAAAAGAGAATATCCATATTAGAAAGATTCTTTCAATTAGGAATTTTATTCATGTGGAACTGTGTTCTCTGGCATTTTCTCTTTGTTTTCTTCCTATTCTTTTTCTTGTTGACAGATTGAGATATTATTAACTTCGTTGCCATTCTACGATTCTTTAAATGAACTTGTATCTTCTTCCTCCACATCCATTGATTTAATAAATTTGTATGAAATATGAGCACTTTAAAATATTTTAGTTAGTTTTGTTCATTTTCTTTTATCGGCAACAATTTGCTCTTTGCATACTATTTCATCTATCTTTTCTTCATAGTGAATTGCTTTATACATATTGTTTTTTATCAAAGTATTATTGAGGATAACTGAGAAAAGAGGAGAAGTATGAATGTTAAGACCATATCACTTTGTAGATTAATCAGACCCTTTTCATATTTTATCGTTACAATTAGATGCTGAGGATATTCAATGGAAACTATGATTTACAATTGACTTCAAATTGTATATATATATCAAGTGAGGTTAGTCAAAATAATTGGCATTAATATTTCAAAGATTTTATCTTTATAATCATCTTTATGATAATCATTGTTGGAGAAAATCCTTCGCTAATTCAAATATTCCTTTTAATAAATACATTTGCAAAAATATCGATTTTTATTATTCTAGGGAGGAACTTTATAACGACCATTTTAAAGATAAATTTAACTTTGCTCTGCTTTTAAGATATTCTCCAAAGTGTGTCCCGCTTGATCTGAATCCGTAGAAAGGCAAATTGGGCTGGCGTGTTATGAATGGTCATGCGATTGCATATCTCATTTTTAAGTCAAAGACATCATTACCTAATCCTGTTCTATATTTCCTGTGTTCTAATCATATTATCCTCCATTAGTTAATGATTAAACTCTATCGACTTCTTTCAGTATTCTACAAATATGGCATTTTTAAAAATAGACTAACATTGTTATTAATATAATGTGCTGGCATTGGAATAGTTCGCTCACTTTATGACGTTTATTATAAATGGGCATCCTAAGCAACTTCTTTCATAAGACCAAAGAAGGACTGAAGATGTGTGATCTATTCAAGACCACACAGTTCCTTCGCTACAAATCTGAACCATAATATCGCACACTCACGGGGGGCGGTTGCTCCCTCATGATTGCTGTTCTATTTGTAGCTGTGTTTTCGACTTCGATCATCAGCACCTTGAACAAAAGCAACATAAACTGGAATTACAATCTCGTGCAGGAAACATCTCAGGAGTTTTCTATCAAAGCCACGACTGCCTCACCCACCAAATTTATGTTCGCAGTTGGTGTTTCCGATTTTGACATGAATGAAGGTTAACGCTATTTTGATATATTTTTAACTCAAAATTATAAACAGGGAAGCAACATCACCAGCATCAATATTCCACTTATTCCCTGCCAGCGTAAATATTGGGAAGGCGCCAATGACACTATTTTATAAATATATGACCGGCTTAATTTTAGCAAATTGCTGTGTCCGCCTGACGAGCAATCATTTGATATTTCAGGGATGGAGAGTGCTTTGGACTTCAAACATATAAAGATATCAGCTCAAACTTGCAACAATACTTTATCCCCACGTCCCTGTGCAAGTAATAATACAATTAATCAATATCTTTTGGACAATCCTAATTTTTACTTGAACTTCTATTTCATTAACACACTATTGAACCCTTCAAACCCAAGTGAAATTAGTTTCTATCTGGAGGATCGCAATTATGTCCCTTTTAATCTTCAGTATGGAGGACAATGCAAAATATTCATTTCAGAGTACAACGTAACCACAGATTAAAGCATAATGCCATATACACGTGAGCGCACTAGTTCTGGTGGTCTTGTCAATTTTATAGGGCAGCTTGTAGCTTCTCGCACCTTTAAAAACTAGATGGCAAGTCTTGAGCTGAGGAAATCAAGTACATCGATGAATATAATTCGGGAATACGATAAGCTTGATACCACTCTTTCCTATATTGGAGGACTGTTCGGTTTCCTAATGATAGCTTTTATTTTCATGCAGATTTACACAGAGTACAGCTACGAGATAGAAATGGGAGATAGGTTATATCACTACGATAAACACGATCCCTTAAACTCTAAAAATTTCAATTTTATCACCTTTATCGGCTATCTTTTCTATTCACTTCTGTAAAAGTTAGGCTTTCCTCCTGACTGGTCAGTTATGCAGAAATACGATGACTGTCGAAATGAGATTCAGAAACAATTTGACATTTGTTTCCTTATGAAACGCCTCATCTTTCTAGAACGGAGTATCCGTATATTATTCGAGGATCATCAATTTAAAATGTTGCATATGTATGAAAAACTTACTCTAAAAGATGCGCAAGAGCTGAGAGAGTTCTATCGACTGAGAGATAGACTTAATGCTGAAGATATCTAACTCACCGAAAACAATGAAGCCATCGAGAAGGAATTTAATCAAAGCAGAGAAATGAATGCAACAGACAATATGCTTGGAAATTAGTAAATGTTGAAGGAAGAAATTATTGACGTTGAATTTTAGATCAAATCTCATAAAGATAGCATACCTAAATTAACAAAGAATTGCGTAGAAGGAGCACTATCTGATAATATCACAAAGAAGGGATCAAACAATGAGATTGAACTCAAATAAGGTCGGGAAAGAAATTCCGTTCTCATTTCAGAACCAGAGTTTAATTCTAAGCTTAAATTGCTGCATCAGGAATCCCAAAACGGAAATATCATAAGTAAAAAGATATACGAAGGGTTTGACAGCACCATTCTTAAAAATTTATTATTAAAAATATAAAAATAATCGGAGCAGAAATAGCAGAATATAAAAAGAGATGATAAAAAAGAATAAGCAAAAATGGAAATTGATTACAAAGACTAAGTGATATAAAATAATTCCTAACTTGAGTGTTAAATAGTAAAAGTGAAAGAATTATAGAAGGTTAAAATGGTAAAAGATAATACTAATAACAAAGAAATTTAAATTGAAAATCAGGCATAGGTCAGCAAAAAATAGTAGTTTGATAGTTAAAATAAATCAAAAAAGGCTTCGCACAAGAATGAATTAAATAAATTATTCTTCTAAGATATTTCTTGATCGTTTTCCTTTTGTGTTAAATGATGATTAACGGATGAATATAGCCAATTATTATCTACTGAAGCTAAATACTCTGAATACTAGACCAACTGTTGTGGTTACTCTTTTTGTTTTGTTTTCTTGTCCAAAATATAAATATTATGATAATTTTAATCAAAAGTCTTAAATTGTTGATGCTTTCACTTTTTTTGTCTGTTTGATGACAATCAAATTAATCCAATGCTGTCAGCAAAATGAAATAAAAACAAATAAATTGTTTGCATGATTGATTCAAATTATTGAGAAAAGATACTGATGAAAATAGTGTGGTAAATAGTATAGATATTTTGTTTTAATGTATTCATAATATAAAAAGTATTGCATTGCATGAATAATCAAGAAGAAGCAAATATTCAAAAACCTAATTAATCTGACTCAATGAAAATGACATATTTCACAGACAATTAACCAAAATTGTATTCGAATGGCGATATATAAAAAAAAGGTTTTTAAATTCCATAGCAGATAGCAAAGAATGATGATGTAGATTTGTAAAATATTGAGAAGCAATAAAATAGGACTGCTGAGAAAGAGAAGGATATAATGATGTAAAAGGAAAAAAACTAAACTAAAAAATAAGAAGTTATTGTTGGTGAAGAGGTTCATGAGAAACAGTTTTAATAAAATTAAAAGTAGCAAACCTAATTTTCAAAATAAATTGTGAGTGGCGACAAGAATGTTAAGAAATATGAGATAAAAGAAAAAGCAGATTATGCTCCAATCTCTCAGGAACAAAATCTCTCATCAATATTATTTTAATTGAGCGAAAGCAAAAAAAAAATTGACTAATTAGTAATCACACTTGATAATAAAACTCTCTAAATTAATGGCCTAAATAAACTGATTTAAGATCGAACAAATTGTCTCCATGCTCAAGAATTAATAATGCAAAAAACAGTAAAAAAGATGAATTAAAAAATGACCTAATTGTAAATATTCATACAATCGCAAGCCCAAGAACCAATACAGTATAATAATAAATTGATGCTAACTTTATAAGATTAAAAATCGAATCATTCTCGATAATTGGCAAAAATAAATGGACTCTATTAAATATAAAAAAGCAAGATCGTATAAATGTACGCCAGGAATTGTGACCAGATCGAGGCAAAAAAAGATAGATAAAATAAAAGGATCGCAGAACAGTTGGATTACAGACAGAATTAATGCATTAAATTGCAAAATTAAATTTATCAATTTCGATGTTGTAGTGGAAATATTATTCGATCTTTTTAGAAGCAACATCAGGCTGAAATTATCAATTCTGATAATCGATAATAAATATTGAGAGAAAAACACAAATAACTTTTAAAAGAACTTCAAACTATCAGTCTTGAAAAATTAATACCAGCCTTAAAATAGGTAAGTCAAAAATCGGATTTAGCAAATGGTTTATTAGAAAGCAATCATGAATTGGAAGAATAAATCAATAGCAAAGATAAATTAATTTAACATTTAAAGCAACTCTTAACTGATAGAACTCAGGCACAAACCCAAAGATAAAATTAAATATAGTTGTTACAAATATAGAAATAAGAAATACAAGAATCTAACAGACTATTGATTGAAACCCTAACCATCTAAGCAAATTCTGTCTTCGCTGCAAATTTAAACCATAATTGCCAAGTTTATGAATACCTCATGAAAGATCTCATAGCTAAGCATAAAGAAGAAACAACTGCAAATTAATACACAATAAAATCTCTCCAGGAGCAGTTAGAAATAATAAATGAGGTAAGTAATTTAAGAGCAGAAAGTCTGATGGAAGATATAGAATAAAAAAAGATTGAGATGATGGAGCAATAGCAAGAGTATAACTAAACAACTGCCCAATTAAAGAGTTTACTAAGAAAATTATAAAGTGACCTGATAAATAAGCAGGAATAATCTGAACGAATTATGAGACAAATGACTGTAGTTGATTAAAAAATAAAACGATTGGAAGATTATAAAGATCATCTGGCAAATATCTTCTTTTTCTTGCAGAATAATGCGAAATAAAGAACTTATTAGTAAATTTTTGATAATATTTACAACGTTAGTGGTGGATAAGAGTATGGCGAACTTATCGACACTATTAAGATATTTTACTATAAGGAAAATTTAATTTCGCAAAAGCTATAATAAGTTAGGGATAAACTCTAAGTAGCAGAGGAGAGAATTAAAGAGTTGTAAAAGAATAATTATTAAACTGATAACATGCTTCCTTAAAAGATTTAACCTGAAAGAGATCAACCTTCTAATAAAAATGCTATATTCAATAAAATAATACCCCCTGGCCAATCTTATGAAAAGGAATTATTAATACTAAAAGATCAAACCAAAATAATGAATAAAAAGTATAATTAAACAGTAAATCAGTTCGAAAAGACAAAGAAATAAAAAATAGGCTTATAGAACTTGATAGATGAGCTTAAAAACAAAAATTAATAAAAAAGATAAACGATTCGCAAACATGAAGCAACCATTTAAAATTTAAATAATCAAATTTATTCTTTATCAAATAAGAAAAAATCATCTCTTAGCAAAGAAAGGGAATCTGATAGAGACTTAAAATAAATTGATGCTTTGAAATCATCGAAAATAGAAATGCTGAATAAAATAAAATTGCTATAAACTAAAATCCAATAAATTGAATCAACGAAACAATATACTCTAATGCTCAAAGAACAATTAGATCAACTACAAAGAGACAGAGACATATTAAATACGGACAATAAATACTATAAAGATAATTGTTGTCAATTAGAAGAAAAGATGAAATAATGCGAAAATCAAAATCAGCAATTCCTACAATAAATTTAAAATCTTCAAAGCAAAATCTACAGGCTGTCAAAATAATCTTCCTCAATAATAAGTGCTGAATAGAATTCTTTTTAATATTTAAAACATTAACCGAAAAAAATAAAACCTTCTAAAATATAAACAAGTTAGGTTCCAATTTATGGGGAATCACCACCCATCACCAACCAATTATTCACGTGGGTCAGTCTGATTGAAAAAATACCTGTCGGAAAGTCTAATTTAATGGTCATCATTGAATAATATTGTAAATCTCCTATTAAAAATACCAATCTATTGTTTCATTCTAACGAAACAATTCAAAATATATCCACAGCTTTTTCCAGTTTAGATATAAAATTTAAATCCCTTGCACTTTTAATGAAAAATGGGAAGAATTATTTTGCTATTGCAGCCATTTAATCCAAATATCAGGGAGCTTCTTAATGTTTTTTGATTTCTTTAACTACTGGAAAAGTAGTCTATCCTAAAAAAGGAACAACAGTTAAAGGTTTTAGATTTGAAAGTTTTGGGCCATGCATCGGAGACAAATAATATATAATTCAAATTCAAGGAAAAACTTCTGTGATTAAGTCTCCTGCTTCAAGTTACTTTTAACCTTTCGCAAGATAATAAATTTTTGGAGAATAAAACTCTAAACAAGAAAATATAAAACTGGATGAATTATAAATTCATCGTATTAATTTCGAATGATCTCCAGGCTTTATTGTAAATTATCATTCTATTTATGCATTAAAAGTTTGTATTGGGATTATTCTCCGTGCTTACTTTGTTTTGAGTATATTTTTTATATTGCAATGATCTATTTGGACAATAATTCGGCATATAGCTCTTATATAACTATAATTTTTTGCTGTTTGCAAGATGTTTTAAATTAAAAAAATGTTTAATCCTGAATATAAAACTGTAATTATTTTTCATTTAGAAATTAAAGGGGATTTGTGATATCCATCGAATCTATTGATATAATTTAAATTAAATACTTATGGATCATCGTAGTTCTTAGTAGTCGGAGGCATTGAATCACAGAGGTGAACTCCACAAAGAGG
>Ga0302188_10003126_pt1 | contig 11659 bp, 6 predicted proteins | sample II_Bog_E2_1_FD_198783 | JGI IMG/M metagenome (GOLD analysis project Ga0302188, IMG submission 198783) | Peat permafrost microbial communities from Stordalen Mire near Abisko, Sweden - II_Bog_E2_1 | ecosystem: Environmental > Terrestrial > Soil > Wetlands > Peat | place: Sweden: Abisko, Stordalen... | reverse complement strand
CTTCGTTACTTTGTAGACTTTTCCGCTGACAGCATCAATTACTATAGATCAGTGGCCAGGAACAGCAAACTTCTTTATAAACTCAATTCTATCTTTCCTGCTGTTGATTTTCACTTACTAACCAGCATATGAACTGATGGGATTCTTGGCGTAAACCACTGTCCAAGTATCTTTATCGAATACAAAAATTGATCTGGCGCTTTTCCACAGGTCCTTCCACATTTCTTCCCAAGGAACTTCATATCGAATTCCCTTCATATTGTTCACTTGAGCGAATGCATTGTCAATCCTTTGCTGAAATACTTCAACATCAACCCCAGTCTTTTATTCTTCGTAGGAATAGAAGTAACTGGAGAATTCTAATCTGCTGATTCCTTCTTGCATACATTATAGCAGTTTCTAATAAAATGAATTTGACCCCAGTAGCAAACCTTTAAGGTTCATGCTGACCTTCTTTTTACCCTGCTCGCTTTGCAAAAAGTGTAACCATTTGTTGTAAATCTTAAATCTAAGTTGCTTTCTAAAATCTGGATTGTCTTCATCATCCATTGAGTAGTTCTCTTCAAGCAACAGTTAAAAACACGAGATAAAAGACTTGTAATCTCTTGTCTAATTCATCGTCATTAGTTCTGCCAATTTATCAATGTCACTTTTCATATCCAAAGACATAAAGAATCCTAAAATATCCTGAGTATAGTCGATTTAATGGATGTAAATATTATCGGCTACTAATTCTTCATTTAAATTATCTTCTTCATTTTCATCAGAATCATCATCTTCATTCACCATTTATTCTTCAGCTGGCATTTCGGAAGATCTGTTAGATCGAGCACGCTATCTCAAATCTGATACAGCGATATCGAGTGCATCTACAAATTACTGAGTAAACTCATTGGCACTGTCCTCCAACCTCACATATACACATCCTTTGTCTTATGATGGAAACACATTCTATACCTGTATGCCCATTCTTCTAAGATAACTTTCTAAATGGTTGTATTTAGGAAAGAGCCGAGCAAGTCGTGGCATGATAAAACCATCGCAAAACATGCCTTCAATCTTTTCAAAAGGTTTGTTACTTCTGTTCTTTGTAAATGAGGCAGCCAGCCAGTCTTTTATGTGAAGCATATCTCCTTAATATTTTTTCAAGATCGCTTTGGTGTTTGCTGCCTGCTCATCTCTGCGTTCTGTAAGATTCAGTGGGATCCCAGCTTCAAGTTTCATTTTCTTTACCACGTCTCTCACTATTTTTGTTGTACTTGCCTTCTACCGGTTCCTCTTTCCTAAAATACTTTAAAGATTTTCTCGGGTAGCCCATTGCGCATATACTGGATTTCCATCAGAGTCAGCTACAGGTCCAGCAATAATCTCTGGGCCCACCTGTTTAAAGAAATCAGGCTTATGGAGTTCTTAGTTTAGTTATAAGCAAGCTTCATAGTCTTTTCCCCACAACTACTTCAATTCAGTTTCTTTGATAAACTCGACATAAGCACCAACACGCTTGAGAATGCTTCCTTCTAAGTTTAATACTTGCTGTATCTTTTTGTTTTCTAATTCATTAGCTTTTGCGGCCTGCGCCTCTAACTGTATTTTAATGTTGTCAGTGTGTCTTTTTAGTCCCGTACAGCTGCCGTAGTGTTAAAACTTGGCACCAAAGTTTATAAAATTAGTGTTGCATAAAGAGCAATGGAGACTTGATAGACGTGTTTAATCTGGACCATCATTCAAATCAATATCTTTAACTCTGCGGTAACAATAATAGTAACTTTAACTCAATAATTTATTCAGCTCTGTTGGTGCAACTAAGCGCACCTTATCATCATCAAATTCATACCATTTAGTATCACAGTTGATGTACGCTTTATAATGCCCTGTGTTGGCGGTTGAACTGTGACAGTGAATAACAAACGCAAAAATTCCATAGTATTAGCAATCTAAAGTCACATAAAACGGAGCAGTTATTGCTTTATTATTTTTTAAAACCGAATTCTCTTTGTATATGTAGCGTTTCAAATTTACCACAATAATGTCGTTAGTTGAAGCTATTTTTGTAACTAAATCAGCTTTTGTCTTTTTGGAACATGTTGTGCACTCATACGAATCATTTCCTTCTAATAGTTCAGGCTTTAGAAAACTTTCCAAGCATTATCCCAACGATTTCCCATCACACTGTAAGTTAATACAGTTTTATGGCTCTTCAGTGATTGTTTCAGTTTGGCATTATCGGCACACTATACGCTTCACTAGTTTAAAATCAAGATTGGCCTTCCAAGATCGCTTAGAGATAAGTTAAAAGAAAGCTTCACAAGAATCATTTTACGCCCATATATCTTTAAAGTTAAATGTATCTGTGTAGAACTATCTCAATTTAGGTTAGTATGGACTCTTCATAAACAAAAGTGAATTTGTAAGGTAATACGATATGACTTAAATGCATTGTAGAGCAGCTCCTGCATAACAAGTTAGACCAAGATTTTAAATTCCAAAGATTTAGCCACGTGAAGGAAGTTATAGTGTTTGGAAAGTCTGTCCGCTTTATTCTTTTTAATATTCTGTACCATCCATTTCGACATCATTGGTGAGTATTGTGGGCGAATTAGAGCTGTCTTAAGAATAAGCAGGAGTTTGTTGAGGAGAATTTTACTTGCTAGTTTAAAGGGATTTCTAAAATTCCTCCACTGCTTTTTTTAAATCTTTGTAGAAAGAAGGATCTTTTGATAAATTATACACCTATCCAAACATCTTTAGCCATTATTGTTCTTTCTCTTTCCATTCTTTTGTTTGGATTGTGTGTTCGTCTTTTATTTCTTATATTTGGTTTTTGTGTTCGTCTTTGATTTCTTTTATTCTAACTTCATATTTACTTTCTTATTCTCTGAGCATCTGTACTTCTTAAGTCAGTCTGGCATTTTCTAAAGCTTCTAAAGTAAATTTTGGAAGCATCTGACTTTGACCCAATGTATGAGTGCTATTTTATAAGTTAGACAAATCAATATTAGACATCCTTTCTGGACTCTTATATTCTGAACGACTTCGTCCATGAGGAGACTTCAAAATGGAACTTGCTTGGGTATTTGTTTAGGAGTCTTGTTCTTGAATATTTGGACTTTCCTTGACGGATTTGGAAAAACTTTCACAATTATCAGTTTGGCTTGTTTAAACATTCACTACTTTAAGATGTTAACATAATCTGTCTGCTCTTTTCTCTTTATTGCACTATGAACACCATATAATCTTTAATCTATTCTCTAATATCTTAACAACACCGCCGTGCGATTCCATTTAATTTTAATTTATTTCAATTATCGTATTAAATTATTATTTGCACGTTTTTGCGCAATTTTTTGAAACCTTGAGGCCATGGGTGCAGATGGTTGCAATACGGGTGCATATGGGTGCAATTGCACTTTATGGTAGAACTATTTATTTTGCATCTAAAACACTAAAAAAAGTACCATGTTTATGCTTGACTTTTTGAGATATACCAGCTTCTTCACAATAAGCATGGAGAACAATCTGCTAAAAACGCAGCACAAGAGATGGCTTCCGACGTGTTCCAATATCGAAAAGTGCCTGGGGCTCACCGAGTCTAAGTTAGTTACTATTACAAACACCCAAATATTGTTATTGTTGGCTCGAGCGAGCCCAGGTATTGAAACCCATTATTTATTGATACAAAGAAATTCTTAAGTGGCCAAAAACAGCGTTTGTGAGGAATTAAATAACTGGGAAGTGCCTGGCTGAAAAGTAAAACGCAAAAAAGTCAGCCTTCCGGATACTTTCCGTATACCCAAAGGGGGACTTTTCAGGCCCTCAAATTCGATTTTAAAGCGATTGAGATACCTTGACATAGTGAAAAGTATCAGTTTTGTATCGGAAAAGGGTCAAAAAGTATCGAAAAGGTATTGTTATCGTGAATATCACAATTTCTGGCGTCTCTAAAATTTAGGCTAAAATAGCCTGGATGAGTTGACTGCGCATGAGACTCAATGACCATGAGGCTGATATTATAGATATCTATGTTAAATTTAATGTACAATACGAATATGATGTTCTCACGTGGTAGTTCGAAGCGATTGGTAGCGATCCAAATTCGAGATTTAAAAATTCGAGGCTTTGTACAGCCAAAGTTTATGTTCCTGATACTTTGTTGATACATGAAGCCGATCAGTGCTTAAATTTAATTCCCTACTTTAAGATTCTTGACATTAGTGATAACGTATGATTTATGTATCGAAAAGGTAATCAAAAATGTATTGGAAGTGCTGTGCTAATGCGCCGGTAATTGAAGTACAAGAGAAAAAGACTGAAGAAAAAGAAGACTTAATTGAAAGGAAAGTAAGAGTTTTAATTGAATAAGATTTTAAGTAACGAAGGCACAAGCGCACACTCTTATGCTAACCCCAAACAGTGCAAATACATAGATGAGCCAATAAATAAGAGTAATTAAGTATAATTAATTAAAAATATGCAAATGTTGTCTGCTAAAATTCACCCGGCATTGGTCAAAACTCTTCAAACTTCCAATATTAAGCAGGAAGCTTTAGAGCAAAGACTTAGATTATCAATTAGCCCTTATATAATTATAGCTTAAAGGTTTATGGATTAGGTTTAACAATTTGATATCTACGGGTCTGAAGCTGTGACCAGTCTCCAGGCATAAACAGATTTCAAGCTATATTTGTAAGACGCTGTCAAAACAATCTCTTTAGCAAGTGAAGAGCTTTTCGAGAATTAAATGGCGATAGAATAAATCAAATAATGCTATTAGACTCTAGTATCATAATTCAGAATCACAGAGCTATTCGATGATACTATTTTAGACAGAGTCTTTGATGTGTTTGTTAGCCAGCAGACGAAGATTCAAGAAGCTTTGTCCTCTGAGAGCAAACTAACCCAATTAAGCATAAAAATAAATACGTTATCTCTACAGTACTATGGCAAGAAATCTGAATACTCTAATGTATTAGATTATAAAAAATATGGAGGCAAGAACTAACTATTGCTCTAAAATAATAGTTTAAAGCATGTCACTATGAACTGTGCTACATAGAAATAAGCACCGAATTTCTTTCGCTGCAAGAATATGAACGCCAGGCTGTTCTCTACTTATAAATGAACTAGCGTAATAACAAACGAGTTAATTATTATAATTAATGTGTCGGCTAAAATTTATAATTAATAAAGTTAAAATAATGTTAATGTTAATGTTAATGTTAATAGTTTATAGTGCTAGATTGTCATAGACTTCACACTTATATATTTAATCACTAGAGTGCTGTATAAAGTTAAAATAATGAACGTTTAATTGTAACGAACAACTCTCATGGAATTCAATGGAAACAAATTCTACCAGCAGCCAACGCTCTGATTGTAGAACAGACGAATAATCCATCATGCGCTGAGCTCATTGATATGCTAATTGATAAATTTTGACCGGAGGTCATTAAATTTAAGGATGCTAAGATTATGAAACTACGAGCGAACATTCGACAAGGACACGATTTGAAAAGACGAAGGACGCTACCTGCACTACTTCAGAGAGTATACAAACAAGAAGAGAGACTAACCAAGTCTTAGAGAACATTCAATGAAATGGATTGACAACAACAGTGGTTGTCGACAACAACTAGTAATGACCATTAAATTTAGTAAAGTTTACACTTAAGAATTATGAACTAAAATAAGGTTATTTTACCACAAATCCAACATCTCATCATATTTTACTCAACTTGTTTCTTCAAGTTTCATGCCTAAGTTCATTTGGTTATATTATACAAACTATCATTACCTTTTTCTCTTTTGATTTCATTCTTCTCTTTGATTTTAAGTCCTATTCCTTACGCCACCGCGCATCCAGCAGTCAAATGATACAAATCTTCCATTTGTAGTTTTCCTTTGAATGCTTCCGACCTCGCTCTTTCCCCAAATTCTTTTTCCAGCACCTGGATTGCACGTTCTTTGTTGATTTCTTTTAGGTTAATGATGCATTCTTTTTCTACAATTCCTTTGCTGTTCGTTAGGTATATTAATATGTCTCTCTGCTAGTCAAAAAACCACCGGTAGTCTTCGATTTGCTTGCTCGTATATTCTATTACTGTGTGAGCTTACCCGTTGGTTCCTTAGAAGTTAGAGTTAAATTGGTTCATAGGTCCTACTTTTTAAAATATACTTTATTATGACCCTCCCATTTGGTTATTGTTGTTTTGTTTAGTGTTTATTAATTATGATTGTTTGTTTTCTGTGCTTAAATAACAAATTTGATTCGATTTTTTCACGATAAATTTATCAACAAAAGATACATTGTGTATTTACATAAATATATACAAACATATAAAACTCCTTGATAAATAAGTCAACAACAAACAGAGATGACTTGTTGTTAATTCTTTTATCTGGCTCTTTCTATCAACAATTCATTGAGAAAATATGAGCAAAGTGATAGTTGTGAGTTCAGATCACGAAAGATCAGCTTCTAATTCCTTCTGATAGTCGAGATAAAGACTGCCTTCCTACAGCCTCGAAAAAACCTGATTTTAAGAAATGGCTCCTTGACTTGGAAGAAAGTAAAATCACAAACTATGCTATCCTTTTTTATTGATGCTTCTGCATCTACAATCAATGATCTATCGAGGTGAAATATTAGCTTCTGAAAGTTAAAGGGGAAAAGTTCTGATTTTCAAAGTCCTCAGATTCTCAAACCTCAGTTTCGATCAAGTTACCTACTAATATTTAATATCGCTACTCAGGAGATAGTCGATCTAAGTGGTCAACTCGCGTTTCAATAGCTTCCTTGGCTCAGATTCAGCAAGAGTCAACTCATAAGAAAGTTAGGGTTTTCGGAAGTCGGTTCCTACTTGATGAATTAATGAAGTTGCTTCTCATGTTTTTAATTGTTTGTGATACGACACCACCACTAATTAGCTATTAAAGCTTCTCATACATGTATACTGTACGACACATACAACGATAATCAATCAATCAATTCATTATCATAACGATGACAACGTTAACATATTAATAATGACTAATAGTGTTTGTTTTAATGAGTGTATTTTAACGAAGGTTTGTAAGTGTGAACCAATAAAACAAGAAACTTCTGCTGCTGATCCATTGATTGATAAGTTAGACTCATTCAAGCACTTTCTTCCAAATGTCGCCTCTTTGCTTCAATGCTCCATCAAATTGTGCCTATAAAGCATCTCGTCTATCTCGTCTATCTCGCTCTTTTGCAAAGCATCTCCTAAAACCAATTATGAATAACTTGCACATACAAGAAAATTGCCATGTTCATGAATTATCCTTTATCAAGAAGCTCGGTAGCAACTATTGAACACAGACTCTTTTTGTTTTAGACTATACCTTTTGATTATCGGACTAGCCCTTGAATGTCTAACCACCACATTCAGATACATTTTGCAAAGCTGTTTCAATATTTACCTCCAAAGTTCGATTCATGTCAGAATTTCGCGGCCTGAACTAATAGGTTAGGCTCTTATATGGGCATCTTAATTTAGAGATCTTTCTATCGTTGTAGCAACTCGAGTTTATTGCCTTGTATGATGGTCTTCTGTAAAGTTTGGAAGCATTGACGTGTTGATGATCCGGGATGCCCTTAGAAATACTCGAACGTAATTTCTTAGAATCGTATCCTTACGTTTGAATGTAGTATATCATGATTATATGGTTTTGAGTCAGATATCATTAAAATATCTTGTTGAAGTTAGTACAGGTTCGGTGGGTGCAAAAGTGGAAGTAAAATCTAAGACCATGACAGAAGGTATCCTCGATATCCAAATCTTGAAAACTTGCTATTCTAGCTCGGCTAATGTGATGGTAAATTGATTCAATTGCATACGTTAAGCGATAGCTCCCACTCAATGTTAAGACTTCGCAAAATGGTAATTCGATTTTGATTATTGTATAAAGCATTGTATGCGATTAAATTTGTAGAAACTTGAATAGCCAATATTATGCAAGCTGTTTTCATAGAGAATGGGTCAAGTTGGTTGCATGCAACAATAGACAATGTGTTTAATATTGTTATTTGTAAATTTTAATGAAAATTTAGTGTTAATTACTCAAAACAATCCTTCATTCACGCCATTATCACTCAAATCGTATCGCGAGTCCTTTGGGTTTTGAGAACTGTTTGAAAAATTTGAACTAAAAGACTACATTTTAATTTTGGAAGCTTATTTTTACAGTTTTTTTATAAGTCTCTTCTTTTTCTCTACTTTTTAGCAGGTAGCCTGTGTAGAACTCACAATAAAAGTTATATCTTTAGCATTTCCTTTAATATTAATGGAAGGAAATAGGGTGGAATCGTCTGAACTTGAATATTATTGATCATGTTGTAGTTATAATTTCAATTCCTTCTTTTATTGTTTGGTTTACTCGTATATTTTTTGATTCCTTATGCATTGTTCAGTGGCAGTAGTTTTATATTCTTCAAGTATTGCTTGGAGTTTAAGGATGAGTTGGTCTTTAGTTTCTTCATAGGGTGTATTTTAACAAAGTTCGTAAGCCTCAGTCATTAATTAGTTTATTTTAGGTGCTTCCCAAAATTAGTTTGTTGCCATAAATTAGTTTGTTGCCATAAATAATGGCTCGTTTTATATTTCTTCTTGCAAAGAAAGCTCTTTACACGATTTATAATGCTTATCTAATGAATCTTTTTTTGCTTGTATCTCCTTAAAGCAAGTTTTGCATTGACAATACACACCACCGCATAAATGTGTACCACTTAAATCAAATTGCAAATATTTTCTATCATTTGTTTGCAGTGTTTTGAGCCACTTTTGCTTTGAAAATAATTATGCTTGCAACGTAATATTTAATTGTAATCGATGAATCAAAAGAATGAATTTAGTATGAATTTGGTACGAATTTAGTGCGAATTTAGTACGAATTTAGTGCAAATTTAGTGAGTTCAGACATATAAATTAGAAGTGCAGTGGAATTTATTATCATTAAACAATAACAAGCAATGGAATTACTTACAGGTTTACAATAGACATCATCCTGTTCAATTGTGTGCAGCCACCAATAAGTAGCTTTTGACACATTTAAAAGTTGCTTAGAAAAAGAGGCAGCAACCCATAAAATTATTGATTTGGACCCTTCACTAATTTATTTTTACTACAAATAGGCATGCCAAGATAAAACCCATCTCGATTTTTATTGACTGGTTGGAATTTATTTCAAGTCTTGGACTGAACAGTTCATGAACTTAGCGGATTACATTTTTAACTTCTTTGTACACAATTTGGTGTTGCTCACTATTTTGGTTGTAGGTGTTCTACTTTTGTACATTTTGTGTTCAGTCCACAAATTTTCTTAGACTTAGCATGCAAAAGAGACTCAATTGATGAAGTAACACCTGATTAAAAAAAGTGCCTGCAAGAACAATTGGGTTGAAGAAGACAATTTGTCGACGAATTAAACCTATGACAACTTCTCATGGGAAAGTTCAAGTCCTGGCTACACTGAGCCACAGAACAAATAAAGCAAAAGGAGGCATGTGGTAAGTCAACCATAGTTTCTATATCAAGGACCAGTCACTAGAAATACTCGGAAATCTCATACAAATTCATCATTCGATGTATGAAAATACGAGCAACGCTATTTTGAATTAATTCCTTAAATGTTTAACTTAGTTTACAATAAATTTGGTATATCAAACTAGAATTTAATATCTACGTGAGACTGCTTATTCATTTATGCTCTCTTACTATTAAGAAGTTTCACCACCAATATATAGGTGTTTAATTCTTGCTCTTACTCTCACTTCTATGACCAATATTTCAAAAAGCCTTCGCACATTAAAACCTTAATTTTCTATTTGACATTGTCGTCATCTCAATCTTATTAAAAGTTGTTTAAACTGTCTCCTCTCTTCCATTTTCTCTTTTTCGCGAGAGTTTGACCAGTCTTTTTCTCGGTTACCCTCTTCATCTGCGAAATTTTTCGATAATATTTCCTGATTTAATGTTTAATTGATAGTTCCAGTAGCTGAATTCGACCACCCAAACCCCTTCACACCACCAGATGCGTTAGAACCATGGACCTTAAACAGTGAGTATTTTAACGCTTGAAGAAGGTTTATTCCAAGGAAAAAGACATTTGCCCAACATGTTCAAAGAAATTATCGATTTGGCGACTTGGAGTGCACCGTCGCGGAGGGTGTCCTCAAAAATTCTAATTTTGTGGGAAAAGAGCAGCACAAATTCCTGTTTTTAAACTTCAAAAAGAATTCCTAGTGGCGGGATCCACAAATTCTCCTCAAAAATTGAATGACTGCAAATTTAACCAGACTCTGAACACAAACACTCCAACGAAAGAACTTTTGGTCGACTTTAGGTCTAAGGTAAACTAAAGAAAATCTAGAAACAAGGTTAGAATATTTTAATTCTACTCAAAATGACTTACACACCTAATCCACCAAGAAAACTTATCAAAGTAACTTCAAACAATCGAACATTGTTCTGTTAGACAACTAAAACGTGGTCATACCCAACCAATGAACCTTTGTAAAGTTTTTGAGCAAGAACGAATTTCAAAAGTTTTGAGTTACAGCAGCCTTTCAAAAAAAAGAATCAGTGCTCTTTTAGGATTTTGAAGCAATTATTTCGAGAACAGTTGGTTAGTTTGCTTAATTTACATAAAATATTCAACACACATATTAAGAAATTCGTGATTAGCCAAAATTAGAAGTTTAGGCCTCAACAACGATTTTATACGGCAACAATATATTAATGTTAACTATGTATATATATAAATATTTCACAACATATGCTTGCGGTTAGTATTGGACCAGCAGGTTTGAATTATAAAAGTCTGTTGACTCTCAAATATCCTATAAAAACTTGCGATTTGAGTCAATGCACAAATTCTGACTTTGTTATCTCTATGACAGGGTTTTGTGTGATCTTCTTTGCTTACTGGCCCCTAGGTTTACTTGACTACAACATTTAACAAACAAAAGTTCGTGAAGCAGTTTAATTTGATAGAAAGGCCGCTGCAAAACCGAAGGAATCGAACCTTCTCCCTTTAAGGGCACCACAAGTCTTTTGCTGCACACGAACCTTTGCTATCAAATTTTAAATTACACATAAACTTTTAACGGTTCGTGTGCACCCACGCCGGATTAAAAATAAACGACATGTCTAATGTAACGTTTAAATTCAAACCAGACTTGAACGGTTCTTTTAACTGCTTTACCAAAAATATTGTCGCATTTCCAAGATTGCAGAGTCTTGAAAAGGTCCTGGTGGCCCCGTACGCAACTTCTATGGACAAAAGTTGTTTCACTACGTTCTCCTTCCACCTCGACAATATCCCACGAAGTTTGGCTGCTGCAAAGGCCTTGGTAGACAACGCGACTAGTGTTATGGGAATGGTTACCCGCACGTGAGTATTTGAATACTAGTCTACCCCTATCTTATTCATAGCTCTTCATGGAAAGGTATTACTCCTTGCAATCACATTAGCAAGTTTCATTGACGGGTGTTGTTTGTGGGTCACCCGTAAACCGTTCAAGTTTTATAAATGATTATAAATAGTTGTTAAAATTCTTAATTTCTTATGAATTTAACCGTTAAAATCTTAATTTCTTATGAATTTAACTTTTTAAATTTGGGGTTTTGGGGTTTTGGGG
>Ga0302188_10003113_pt1 | contig 11692 bp, 11 predicted proteins | sample II_Bog_E2_1_FD_198783 | JGI IMG/M metagenome (GOLD analysis project Ga0302188, IMG submission 198783) | Peat permafrost microbial communities from Stordalen Mire near Abisko, Sweden - II_Bog_E2_1 | ecosystem: Environmental > Terrestrial > Soil > Wetlands > Peat | place: Sweden: Abisko... | reverse complement strand
CAACCCCAACCCCAACCCCAACCCCAACCCCAACCCCGGATATGTTTTGATAAAATATAGAATTTAAATATAATAGAAATCTTAATGTAGCTTACGAAATATATGCTTAAAATGATGGATATCAGTATTTATTTATGTTCTTTTTGTTCTTTTCTATTGTTTCGTCCTGTAATTTCTGGGCTGCCTGGATTAGTTCTTTTTATTATCTGATTCGACTTTTTCCTCCAACATAGAAAGCAATTATCATGACAATCATAAAGAACAAAATTACAGCTGACCAAACTTCCACGTATACCTTAGTTCCAGAGGATCTCACCCAATAAAGAAATCCAATCAACATTCCTAAGATACCTCCAATAACACCAACCACAAACATTGAGTATTTTATCCCTTACCAGATGGTTAGAGGAAAGTAATCTTAAGGAATTCCAGCAAATTTCGGTTTGAATCCTCCCAATTTTTTTTTGTAGTCAATGTCCACAATGCTATTATTTGATACTTAAAGTGTTCGTTAGTAGTAGTCCATCTTTCAATTTACTAAAATAATACAAATGAGTAATTTCAGTTTAAATATTAACAGCAAAATCAAGATCATAAGTAAGTCATGTTTGATAAAGCAACTGTTACTATCCAATAAGTTTATCGATGGTTATGATTTGTTGGAGATAAAATAGGTAAACTATAGATAGGAAACTGCCTGTATTCAGTAAAAATAAAATTTAATTGTGAGCTATTTAAATTATTTTACTCAATGTCGCTATATTAGTTCGTATCAATTAACTTTGATTGGTTAAATAAGCTTTAAGCTTGTTAATCAGATTTTTTCGGGAGCATTCTTTACTGTCTTTGTACCTCTAATAAGACCGGTTCTTCTAGCGGCAATAAGACCGACTTTTTGACCAGCAGAAGCGTATCTGCTGACTGTTCCGGGTTTACCCAAATGCTTGTGGTTACCACCACCGTGGGGATGGTCCACGGGGTTCATTCTCACACCAGCAACTTTGGGGAATCTTTTTCTCAGTCTTTTGAATTTGTGGAATAAGACACCAGCTTTCATGATAGGTTTTTCGTTTCTACCTCCACCAGCAATGATGCCGACAGTGGCTCTGCAGGCTCCAGGAATAGTCTTTCTTGATCCTGAGGGAAGTCTGATTCTGGTCTTTGTTCCGTCATCTGAGTGACCAACAATTGTAGCATAGGTGCCTGAACATCTGGAGTATGATCCTTTATCTCCAACAGAGGATTCAATATTGCAGATGGTGGTACCTTCTGAAATCTGGTTAACGGGAAGGACGTTTCCAGTGGAGACGGTTGCTTTTCTTCCACAAAAGACGTATTGTCCGGAGTAGGTTCCCTCAGCTGCAAGGAAGTACTAGGTTTGCTTCTTATATTTATATGGATCTCTGAAGTCGACCTTGATGAGAGGGCAGCCTCTTCCTGGGTCATGAAGAACAGCTCGAACAACTCCTCTGATATATCCCTGCCTTTCCGAGAAATCAAGGTTACGATATCTGGGAGGAGCGATTCTGTGGGACTTGGGAGTGGTGTAAACACTACCAACCTTGCCTTTTCTTTGGCCTGATATTAGAGGAATATGTACATCGGATGACTTTACCCATTAATCACAAAAAATAAATGATTATTTTAATTGATTTAATAATTTAATAAATCTATTTACTTATCCTTGGGCATGAATAACTTATTATTGATTGATAGTGATTTAATAGTAATAGGTCAACTAAATGAAAAAAGATCCCACACATTTTTAAGAATAGCTATCTGAATTAAAGTATTTAAATATATTATACTTTAAATTGCGAAATACTATGAGGATAATCATAACTTCTTAGTTAAGTAAGATTAGAAGAAAGACGATATTCATTTCGAAGATGTAATCATCGAAAATTGATCTGTGATGGTCAGGACTCTTTTGAGAATTGATTCGACGATCATTTATCAGCACTTAGATTAATTTTTCATCAGTTTATCTTCTCAATATCCTTTCCGAACTGTTAAATTGCAATGCTTTATGAAATCTATTCAATCTTGGCAAGCAGATATCCAAAAAAACATAAAAAATATAAATAAAAAAATTCTTAAACCTTCGTCATATTTTTTAAAAATAGTAGTAAGTTATTGGAAGAAGATAAAGATAAAGAAAATGGAAATTATACAAGGAATATGTTTAAATAGCTTTCTCACATCAAAAGATCGAACCAGCGTGGGAACTGATCTTAGGCCAGAGTTCTGATGCTTCCTTGGCGACTGGACCTGTAATAGCGCTACCTTTGGTTTAGCCCTTGTTGTTTACGATAACTGCTGCGTTGTCCTCACAGTAGAGGAAAGTTCCATCAGGTCTTCTCCAAGCGCGTCTTTGTCTGATAATAACAGCAGGGTGAACTTTCTTTCTGAGTTTTTGAACACCCTTCTTGCAGGAAGCGAGGACCACATCACCGATGGATCCAGCGGGAAGTCTGTTGAGACTGCCTCTTACACCCTGAACAGCGATGATCATAAGGTTTTTGGCTCCTGAATTATCAGCACAATTAAGAGTAGCAGCAACTGGTAATCCCCGAGTAATTCTGAGTTTAACACCGACTGCTCCTGTCTTAGTTTTTTTGGCCATTGATTAATTAAATAATAAAATATATATATTTAATCAATTAAGGAAATAACATGATCTCTAAGTTACGTCTATCCTTGTCTAACAAAGGCATAAGATAGGGCAATAATATTTTTTTTTTATTCGGCTGATAAAATTATGCTTCCATTCAGGTATAAAAGAGTATATTCAACATGTTTATAATTGATAGATAAAACTAACAAGACATGAATAAAAAAATAACTTAGAGCCGCATAATGAAGTAGACGCAGGGATTAGAAAAAGAACCCATGCCTTCCATCCTCGTTAAGAGGGACGATCTCTATAACTTTCACTTCTGCTTTTATGATCTCGAAGAATAGTTTAAGGGTGGTTTTTACCACGGAGTATTGGAATTGCCAGAAGACTACCCTTTTTCTCCACCAAAAATTAAATTTCTAACCAATAATGGTCGCTTTGAAGTCGACAAGTCCATCTGTACTTCATTTACTCACTACCACAAGTAAACTTGGAGCGCGTCTTGGAACATTCGATCAATTCTCACAGCTATGATTTCATTCATGTATTCTAACGAGAGAGGTATTGGAGGGATTTTTGACTCGCCTGTAAAGCGAAAGCAATTAGCTAAGAAGAGCTTGTCATAAAATTTTAAAAACGAAAAATTTGTTGAATTATTCAAGTAAAAATTGATTGAGCTCAATTTAATCAGCGCTTAAAAAATTAGTTAGATGGCCAACAATTCTTCGCCAAAGATGGGCAGAAGAAAGCGTAAAGAGAAAGTCACAATTTCTAAGAAAAATAGGACTTAACAATAAATTGAATAAATTTAACTGATGGTTGAAGAAGTGATGGAGGAGGGGAAGGGACAGGCCGACAATGCTTCTGAATCTTAGACTATTTGCAGAAAGAGAAAAATGAAAGAGTAGGAGGATATTGGCGAGTATGAGCTCATCGTCAAGAAACAGAAAATGGATTTCGAGGGGAGAGAAGAAATCGAGAATTAATAGGACAACGAGCTGGAGAGATTGAAGACAGTTCAGGATGGAAGTCAGTGATTTTAATTCTTTGAATCAAACATTTAGAACACTTTGCTGTCCGCCATCATCCAGGTTTTCCTAGCATTTATTAAATAAAAAATTATCATAAGTTTTCAATCCATTTAATCTTATCAGTCATTTTTTTCAATATCAATTAATTCAATATTTCAACTCGATTTTGAAATCTGTTCTACCCATGAAATAATGCTAATTTTGAACTTTAAACTCACATAAAGAGCGCTACTACAAAATAAGGATGACTTCAATTATTAATACAAATAAATTATTCAATGGAAAGCACATAAATTAAAAATAAATTTAATGACTTATCAAATCAGTGTCTCGAAGTTGATACTGTTGTCATTATTTAATTTCATAAGCTCTTATCGATTTAAAGCTAATTGATATCGGATTTTTTCATTATTTAAATTATTTAAATGAGTAATAAAAATAAAAAGAGAAATCAGTTGGATGGGCTTAACAATCACAAAAAAGCTTTGAGTGAAGGCTATCAACTTCAACAAACAAATAAAGCCTTAATCTAAAAGAAGCAAAATTAAAAGATGTACAAATAAAAGTAATTGAAGAAAGCAAAGGAATATTCTTAAAATATTAGAGCTTAAATCGCTAATAATCTGAAAAAGCAAGGATAAAACCTATCATTACTCGAGTAAAAGCAGCAACAGAGCAGAAAGATACAATCTAAATTGGATGAGTAATATAAATATAAGAATCAAATATAAAAAAAAGAAAATCTACTCACAATTTTGAACCAGGAAAAATCTCGACTGGAACAGGACCAAAAACAAATGACTGAAAAAGAAAAAGAGGAATTTAAAACTAAAATTTTATAAATCAAAGAATAAAGGAAAAAATAGATTTAGGAATAAGAATCTAAAAAGGAAAACACCAATTCAAAAATTTATAATGAAAAGGTAAACAATTTGGATTATTATTTAAAACTAGCATTGCAATAAATAGAAAGTTAATTAGTCGATCAATAATTTAAGGATTAAAAGTAATCTTTGTAGGACAGATATAAAGCCAGATTGAATAAATGGACTTCACAGAAAGAGTAAAGGCGAAGAGACTCATTAAACAAACTCAAACAGGATGAATAAAAAAGGAAACAGGAGTTTGAATAGCGTAATATAAAGAGGGATTTATTATTAAAAAAGGAAATATAAAATAAACAAAAGCTCAAAGCTTAAGAACTTTTAAAAGCAGATGAATAATTTAAATTATTTTCAGAATAATACAAAAAATCATTGCAGAAATTAGAATAATAAAAATTATAAACTAAAATCAAAAGCGAACAATAGAAATAACAGAAATAAAAAGAGTTCAAATAAAATCTTCAATCCACTGACAAAATAAATGAACTATAAAAGTATATAACAGAAAAAAATAGAATAAAGAGTATAATTCTCAATGACATACAAGTGAGAAAAAAAGAACTTTTTAAAAATATGGATAACTCACATTTGTAATAAATAAACACGAGCAAAGAAGAATTTTAAGCTAAAGAGAAAATCTTTTAGGCATAAAGTCATTAAAAAAGATATGAAAATGAAAAAAAAATCAAATAATGTATTTAAGAATTCTTTAAAAATGAATAACAATAAGTCGTCAATAATTACTAAACTGATATATTAACCAAAATAGGAAATTTAAAAAGTTTAAAAGAGGAGCAATAAGAAAAATAGTTAACCCACAGATAATAATTGAAAAATATTTAATAAATTTATCAAGAGAAAAAAGATTAGATTAATCAAACAATTTTAGATTTAAAAAATGAGTTTGCGGAAAGAAAAGAAAAAAATAAAAAAATTAAAAGTGAATCTGATTAAAAAATGAAAGTCTTCGCAAAAATTCTCACAAAGAGATACTAAAAGTAAAAAAGAAAAGACCAAATCCAGTTTTAAAAAGATTAGGAATAACAACAAGAATATGATCAAAGAACAATTGACTCATATTAAAATTAAGAAAACAGGTTTTCAAATTAACTCAAAAAGTGGAGGAAACTTAAATCCAAATAATAACAATAAAAATCATTTCAAGCATAAAAAGTGAGAAAATAGGCTATGAGATAAATTCAAGGATTGGAGGAACACTATGGATAAATACTGTATCGCTTATCTAAGTATTTTGAGCTGACTGATATTTCAGATGCACAAAATTGCATTAAAACAGAATGTCATAGGATAGATAAAGAACTACAAGGATTAAATGACTCATTAAAAAGTTTAAAAATACATGGTTACAACTCCGACCAAAGACATTTAAATTAATAGAAAATAAAGAAAAAATAAGACGCCTTGGAAAATCTGAAAAATAAAAATATAAATCTTATTAACAAACAAAGTAAAATGAAAGAGAAGATAGCAGAAATGCAAAGATTTATGGATGCAATGATATCCTTTAAAAGCTAATAAAAAGAAAAAAATACATGGGTATGAAAATGATTTCCTTTGTTATCAAATCTATTTAATATTTATCCACCATTAGTAAATAGCTTGGCAATGTCAGTTGGATGGTTCTTAAATTGAGTTTTATAAAATGGAAGAATCCATACAAATTCACACATCATGATTATTGACTCCTCAAGATCTCTCAATTTTTAATTAATTTGGTACCATCATAACAGATTATTTTGGTAACCATTTGCAGAGTTATAGATTTAAATTATTTAAAATGTTCGGTTTGGGAGGATTGGAGGACTTGGCGGACTTGGAGGAATGGGCCGCAGTCAAAGGCAACCCCGAAGCGACAGTGAAGTCCGATACGTCCGAGCAGATATACATATCGTCACTCGCATTACTGAAGATGCTTAAGCATGCAAGAGCAGGTGTACCACTCGAGGTGATGGGCCTGCTCATCGGGGAGGTCATTGACGACTATGCCATCAAGGTCGTTGATGTTTTCGCGATGCCGCAGAGTGGAACATCGGTTTCGGTGGAATCAGTAGATCCAGTCTACCAGCAAGACATGCTCAATATGCTCAAGCAGACCCAAAGGACGGAAGTGGTCGTTGGATGGTACCACTCCCACCCTAGTTTCGGCTGTTGGCTTTCAAGTGTCGACATCAATACGCAGGTAATGTTTGGCTGATTCAGCAATCCTTTGAGCAGCTGAACCCAAAGTGCGTCGCTGTTGTGATAGACCCCATTCAGTCTGTTCGAGGAAAGGTGGTTATCGATGCTTTTCGTCTCATTAATCCGATGTTAGGAGTGAGTGGCCATGAGCCTCGTCAGACGACCTCGGTCAACGGCCACCTGAACAAGCCCTCCATCGAGGCCATGTACAAAGGACTCAACAAATACTACTACTCGATCAACATCAACTACCGCACGAACGAGCTCGAGCAAAAGATGCTGCTGAACTTGTATAAGTCCAAATGGAACAACACGCTAAAGTTGAACGACCACGAATAGATTACTGAGAGGAGCGGGGAGAGCTGCAGCTAAATTTGGCAATAGGATTGAGGAGGATACCAATATTTCTGAATTCAACTATAACTTTAACTTTGATCAAATACAGAAAGAGGAATATTGACAAGAAAAATAATCGATAAGCTCATATAATTTAAGACAAAAAGTAATGATTAAAAAATATAAATTTGTGGATGGTGAAAACCAATTAAATCAAAAAATAGGGAGAATCCTTTTTCTATGAGCTCAATGTTTTGTTTTGCCTATTTTTATAAATCTTTTCTTGATTTTAATCGATTTGATATAAGATATGTTCATAATTAATAAGAAAAAATGGTTTCCGAAGCAAGATATAATTTATATCAAACAATAATTTACAAGCATTTAGAGCAAAAAAATATATATTAAAATTAACTGAAGGAGTGTCAAAAGTGCATATTATAATAACGGAAACGAAAATAATCTTTATAATCGAATGTGAGGGAATAATTCTGTGAGTAAATTCGTCGATTGGAAGAATACTATGAAGAAATATTATCTATCTATTTTGAGTTGAAAAATATTTAAGATTCACCAACTTGGATTTAAAAGAAATGTTAGAATACAAGGAAAAAGTGTTAATAATTATGCAGATTAAACGAATAAATAAAAGAAAATAATTCTAAGACTATAAAGTCAAATTCCAAATAATAATTTATAAAATAATTATTGTTAGAGTTGATAAAACTAAAAGATAAATAGAAAAATCTCATACATGAACAAAAGAAAAATAAAGAAACAATCATAAATTTATAAAGATTTAGAGACATGGCGATATCCATTGACAGATATGAGGCAAGTATACAGTTAGGATTCAGAAAAAAAATGATTAAACTTAATTGCATTATTATTATTATCTCAATATTTTATTATTCTAATATTCAATTCGATTTTGGAATCTGTTATACCCATGAAGTAATAGCATCCTTTGAATTCGAAATTTATCGAAGGACTGAGCACACACAGCAATATCTTCAAGGTAAAATTGACTTCAGATAAACTGCAAACTCACATTAGGACAGGTTCTAAACATAAGGACTCGGTTGTCAAAGATATAAATTTGTTTATGGAAAGCACCTAAGCCAAAATAAGCAGAATATCTTTTCAAAATAAGTTAATATTTTATTATGTTTAAATTTATAAATATCTTTTTAATTTAAATCGCTGTTTGTTACATTTATTCATTATTCAAAGACATTCAAACATTAACATTATGAAGATGAAAATAAGAAAATTTGCTCGAGGCATGAAGCATTCATCTTTCAGAAGAAGCCGCTTCCGTTATTTTGTTAAGATATAATAGCAATCCAACGAATATTAAACATAGAGGAAAGATAACATTTGTTAGCCAAAATCACCGAGAATTTAAAAGGCATAAAAATTCGATGAATTATTATAAGTAAAGCAAAATATTGATAATATGTTTTATCAAATTATTAATAATCTGAAAAGGCAAGCAACTTGTTTATAATCACTGGCAAAACAGCAAAGATAAAGGAGAAAAATATAGTCTAAGAGGGATGAGGAAAAAATAAAATAAAAAATAATATCAAGAAAATAGAAACTATTAAAATTTATGGAGGAGAAAAATTATAGACTAAAATAGGACCAAAATCAAATGACTTAGTAGGAAAAGGACTAATTAAAAATAAAAATTTAATAGATCAAAGAATAAAACTAAAAATGGATTAAAGGTCAAAAGAATTTCAATGAAAAAAGAAAGAAATAAGATTATTAGGGAATGCTAAACTACTTAGATAAGGCCTTATAGACATCAATACAATACATATAAAATCAATTGATTGATTAGTAGTTTAATGATGAAGGTGAATCTTGTTAGAGGAGGTACAGGGTCAGATTCTAGCGATGGAAAATAAAAAACGAATAAAAATTAAGAGACTCATTTCATAAACTCACATTGGAGGAATAGCAACGGACAAAGGAATTTTATTAGCAAAGCATAAAGAAGAATTAATCTTTTACAGAAGCACTACAAAATCTGCAAAGGCTAAAGCATGAAGGGATCTCAAAAGCAAATGAAGAAATTAAATTACTTTAATAATAATACATTGAATAATAACAAAAATTGAAATAGTCAATATAATTTATCAACAAAAAATACAAAAGGAAATAATAATAAAAAGATCTCATACAATAATGCGAAAAATGCAATCACTAAATAGATGAAATATAAAAATATTTATAGGGAAAAAAAGAGAAAAAAAATAAAGACCTGAATGATCTCAGAGAGAAAAAAGAAAATGTCTTGAAGGATCTGAATAACAGATATTTGTAATACACAAACAAAAGCGAATAATAGATTAAAAATAATAAAGAAATCTTTTAATTACTGAGTCATTAAAGTAGAAGTCAGAATGAAGAAGACCAATAACGTATCGAAGAATAGTTTAAAGATGAATATAACAAGATTAACAGAAATTATAATTTTGATATCGTGGGCAAAGTGGGAAGTTTAAAGAGTTTTAAAGTCCATAAACAATAACTGTAAAAATAGTATAATAAATATAAGCAAAGGACTTTAAAAGTTTCTTAAATTAAAAATACAAATATTGATTAACAAAAGTTAGACTTATAAAAAAAATATGCAAAAAGGAAAGAAGAAATTGAAAAGAATAAAAATGAATATGATGTAAAAATATAAGATCTCTAAAAAGAATACTAAGAAAAACAAAGGAAAGATCATATTAAGAATGAAAAACAAACAAATTAATACTAAAAAAAATTTAAATACTATCAAACGACAGCAATTCAACTAAATTAAATGTAATAAGAAATTTATTCATTGTAACTGGATAGGTATAAGAAAGATAAACTAAAATAAATGTAACAATTAAAATTTCAATTATTGAAAGTGAGTGAACAATCTTGCGAACAAATTTAAAGATTGGAATAATAATATGAAGAAATGGTGAACCGCCTGTCTAAATATTTTGAGCAGCCAAGGACGGCAGAAGTAAAAAAAGGCATTTAAGAGGAATGCGAGAGAATCAAGGAGGACATTTAAAAGTTAAGCAGCACATTACGAGACTTAAGGGCAAGTGATGACAATTGCAAATACGAACATTCCACTTCGTCAATAAAGACATTGTTGCAGACATTGGGGAATCTGGAGCAGGAGTAAAGAAACCTCGTCGTTGACAGGGAGAAAAATAAAGAGAGGGTCAAGGACATATAAAAATAGATAGATCTGCTCGCATAATACATTCGCAGGAAGGAAGAAAAAGATATCTTCTCCTGGCCCGGCAAATGATTGCCCACAATTGATTATTATCCGATTTTCCTGGATTAAATGTGAGTATACAGCTCGCAGTTTCAGTCATAATTACTCTTAATTGGATGTATAATCTGATATATTCCATAACTTAAATAGTCATTGAAAACGCAGTGATTATGACTCCTCCAGCATCTCAATTTCAATCGGTTTGAAGTATTACTATAAAGTTTATGGTGACTATTTGCAGAGTTATAGATTTACATTATTTTTAAAATGTTCGGCATGGGAGGATTGGAGGACTTGGCGGACTCGGAGGAATGGGCCGCAGTCAAAGGCAACCCCGAAGCGACAGTGAAGTCCGATACGTCCGAGCAGATATACATATCGTCACTCGCATTACTGAAGATGCTTAAGCATGCAAGGGCAGGTGTACCACTCGATGGGCCTGCTCATCGGGGAGGTCATTGACGACTATGCCATCAAGGTCGTTGATGTTTTCGCGATGCCGCAGAGTGGAACATCGGTTTCGGTGGAATCAGTCGATCCAGTCTACCAGCAAGACATGCTCGATATGCTCAAGCAAACCCAAAGGACGGAAGTGGTCGTTGGATGGTACCACTCCCACCCTAGTTTCGGCTGTTGGCTTTCAAGTGTCGACATCAATACGCAGGTAATGTTTGGCTGATTCAGCAATCCTTTGAGCAGCTGAACCCAAAGTGCGTCGCTGTTGTGATAGACCCCATTCAGTCTGTTCGAGGAAAGGTGGTTATCGATGCTTTTCGTCTCATTAATCCGATGTTAGGAGTGAGTGGCCATGAGCCTCGTCAGACGACCTCGGTCAACGGCCACCTGAACAAGCCCTCCATCGAGGCCATGTACAAAGGACTCAACAAATACTACTACTCGATCAACATCAACTACCGCACGAACGAGCTCGAGCAAAAGATGCTGCTGAACTTGTATAAGTCCAAATGGAACAACACGCTAAAGTTGAACGACCACGAATAGATTACTGAGAGGAGCGGGGAGAGCTGCAGCTAAATTTGGCAATAGGATTGAGGAGGATACCAATATTTCTGAATTCAACTATAACTTTAACTTTGATCAAATACAGAAAGAGGAATATTGACAAGAAAAATAATCGATAAGCTCATATAATTTAAGACAAAAAGTAATGATTAAAAAATATAAATTTGTGGATGGTGAAAACCAATTAAATCAAAAAATAGGGAGAATCCTTTTTCTATGAGCTCAATGTTTTGTTTTGCCTATTTTTATAAATCTTTTCTTGATTTTAATCGATTTGATATAAGATATGTTCATAATTAAATATATCAAACAATAATTT
>Ga0302188_10003112_pt1 | contig 11692 bp, 17 predicted proteins | sample II_Bog_E2_1_FD_198783 | JGI IMG/M metagenome (GOLD analysis project Ga0302188, IMG submission 198783) | Peat permafrost microbial communities from Stordalen Mire near Abisko, Sweden - II_Bog_E2_1 | ecosystem: Environmental > Terrestrial > Soil > Wetlands > Peat | place: Sweden: Abisko... | reverse complement strand
GCACCTGGTCATCGATCACCGGCATAAGGAAATAATGATACAGATCATGTGGGACGGATCCGGGGAGTTAAAGAACCAGGAATACATGGATATTAAGAAAGGTGCCTGGTGGGACTATGTACCGGAAGCTCGTGTAACAGAGATCCGTAACGCGGTGGCCAGTGGTTATACAATATTACCGATAGTAGTGGCCGGTGGCAATGACGGTGAGGACCATGTGACGATGCAGCTCATAGACTTTGTCAATACACACCGGGTTATTAAAGATGAAACATTAACACCCCTGCCTGAATAATGTTGTACTCAATATTCTATGTATCTAATGGGATCCTGATCCGGGGCTTTAACGCTGCAACCGGGGAATGTACTATGCAGGTATTGCCATACTCTTACACGGTTCCACCAACATCCCCGGCCATTGTATCACCTTCATGCCCGGACGTCAAATTGGTTTCCTATTACGTGAACGCTGATAATAACGGATATTATTTTGAATTTTATAATTTCGGAAACGTTATAAAAATAGACAGCCAGAGCATAGATCCTAACGTTGGTGTGTTTGGCAATCCACCGGCAGGTGCAGAGGACGACTTTCAGGAATTACTGGCATATCTCAATCAAGCCGCACCATTTACTTTTGGAGTAATTGCACCATTTACTTCCGCTTCGCCCGAAGTAATTAATTCCAATTCAACTATATCATTAGCCGCCGGTCCTATTGATCTTTCCAATAATCAACCCACCGGGTCTGAATGGTCCACGTTGGGTTCAAATATAATCAGTGTTGACAGCAATGGTGTTGTAAAGCCAATAGCAATAGGCCAGGACTATCTCACAGTAACAGAAGGTGTCGTCGGAACCTCGTATACACAGCTTATAATAGTAGTAGCTTAATTTCACCTTTAAATATAAAACGATGCCAAAAAAAGCATTAACACCCGAACAAATAGAGCTGCAGCAGAACTTATCATACGCAGCACTGGAAGAGCTGGCCAGGCACATGGCCAGGAAGATCATAAATGATAACCCGGATCTGCCATCTGTTTTGCCGCAAATGATACACCAGGTTGGAGATCTTATCGTTGAAAATTTGCCGGAATGATGGCCTTTATATACATACTGGCCGGGTGCATGCTATTGAGCCTGGCAATAGGTATGCTCATACTCAGGTATATTAATAACGTTAAAATTTAGCATTATGAGACAACACAAAAGACGTCAACCACGATTACAAAATATGGCCATACCATTTCCACCACTGCTAATCCAGGTATGGATGCAACAGATATTGCCAAGACCTCCATTATGATAGGCGCATCTATAGTGTTCCATTTAGAAACGCATATACAGTCCAATTTACATAAGGTGGTGGTAGGATAATGTGGGTACAAATATTGGCAGCTTATCATAACATACGTTATAAAACATGGTCCCGGCGCTGCCAGCTGATCACCTGGCAAGGCCTGACCAGCTGCCGGCGATATCAGGACTTGAAACCCGCTACAGTAGCGGGTTTTGTTTTTACGGAAAACTGAGCGATTTTTTTATTCCTTTTTTTATTGAATTTTAATATTTGGCATGAGTATTGTATATTTGTGGGTACAAATATTGTTGTATGCACATAAGAAAAGCACTTCGTATCATACGAAAAGAAACCACAAACAGCATTGCATGTGGTAATAATGTATTTGATGCTAAAGAAATCAACCAGGCAATAAATCTGATAATTGAGTATTGCATGGCTGGACGTCTTGAAGAAATAAAAAAAATGTTAGATCCAAATCAATAATTTATGAAGTACATAATAGCGGGATATTATTGGGTGAAGTATAGCGGATCATGGACTGTGATGCAATATGGAGGCGAAAACGCTAATGGTAGTATATGGGCGTTCCCTGGCGGCAATGCCTGTTTACATGATTTTCAGATTGAGATGGTTTTTTCAGAACAAATACTTCCCCCTGTAATAATATTCTAATGGCAAAAATTAAAGAAGCTGGCCGGCCACCGGGCGCGCCGAACAAGAAAAGCATTTATGTCCGGGACGAGGATTTGAAGATACGCGCCAGCGAGGGCCTTAATAAGACCATTACAGCCCTGATAGCGTCCGGGGAATACAAGAGTAAGGCTGATGTGATCCATGACGCCGTACAACACCTGGCATATAGAAAGCTGTCAAAGAAAACAGATCTTTACTGGATGAAAAGGATAATGTAATGAAAACAATACGCGAACACCTGGATGACCTCCCGGAACCGGCCAGGTCTGAGGCACTGGCCAATGCCTGGTGGGAAGATCTCGACAATAAGTATGAGCAACAGGCCAGGGCGCTGCGTATGGCCTTTAACTGGTCACGAAGCCCCCAGGGCTACGATTACTGGAGTAAGGTCTGCCAAAGTATTATATAAACAATTCTCAAAGCCTTCATTTATCTTTAATCTCAAAAAACAACCATTATGACAAAGAAACATTTTGCAGTTACATTAGTAGTCTTATTGCTCACTTGCCTGTTAGCATTCCGGCCAGCTCCAGGGGGAGATAAAGAAATGGCCAGGGTAAACCAGCAGCAGGGATGTTATTTATTCGTAGACAGCAAGCCAACCGCTGATTACACTTTCTTAGGTACTGTAAAAACGTCTGCAGTACATTTAGGATCCTCACAATACCAGGGCGTGCGGGATCTGCTCATAAAGAAAATAAAAAACGACTACCCGGACGCTGATGGGATCATATTCAATTTTGAAAGCGGCGGCAATGATCATGCGGACGCCATAAAGTTCAAATAGTTATAAAACAGCCTTATTGATCATAAGGCTGTCTGCAGGATAACCAGGCGCAACCAGGCTGCAGAATAACTAAAACCCGGTACTTATGTACCGGGTTTTTATTTTCTAACAAAATCACAATACAATGTAAATCAATGTTTTATATTTTGTTTTTCATTAATTCCAACAAATATTCAACTATTCGGCCGGCGCCGGCAAAAGTCCCCTTTTAGACTGGACTTTTCCCTTCAAATCTGCCATTTTGACCCTCATTCCGCATAGATGCCTATTCCTTTTTTCTTGTTGAAAAAATGTTGTTTTGTCGGTTGACTATTGCAGTGACCTGGAATACAGTAGGGTAGGGGTTCTTACTTAAAGTATCCCAACTTTTATTCAACTATATACCAACAATAATTCAACATATTTCCAACATTTATTCAACTTAATACCTACAATTATTCAACTAATATTTTTTATTCCAACATTTATTCAACTAATTTTCAAGCACATAAAAAAAGCCGGCATTGCTGCCGGCCTATTACAAATGGTGGTTATGCTACTAACCTTCTTTAAAATGCTTCAATAACGATGCCACGATGTATGCAGGCACGTCCCGGACCTTTGTCTTCTGCATCTCGTCCTTGATTACGTTCAAACGCCAATCCATAGACTTCCAGGAACGGGGGTTATCAATTATATATTGGATCTTCTTTATGTGCATAGGTTTAAAGCCAAAATCAACTTTAAATGCATAAATAATGTTCTCTTTGTACTTAACATAATGTAAACTCTGTTCCGTACTTAGTATTGTAAACTTGTACCCTACTACCTTTTTACCCTCTTTTATCTCAAATTCAGGATCTTCTATGTCATACCAAATATCCCCGTATTGCTGCAGCTCTTCCATTACCGGTTTGAGGATCCTGCGTTTAATGGCCTCACTATCTTTATACCTGTTACCAAGTTCCAGCGCCTGGCGCAATTCATCAAACGTCATTGTTTTGGATAATCTTTTTTTCCAGCTGCTAAGTATCTTGTAGATCCTGGAAGTATATTTGTTCTTACTGCTCATGCATATCTCATATTTGAACGTAGTGTAATTTATCGGCGTCCCGTCATTCTTACGATCTATGTTTATAAGCATTTCAGCAACTGGCTTGCTAATGGTAGCGATTAGTACATTACTACGATGTGAGCTTGTGTTTTCCTCTATACGATTGATGAGGCCGTCCCATTGTTTCCAGGTGTGGCCATACTGGTCCTTTGTTTTAGTCATTACAGTAACTTCCCGCATGTCCTTACAACTTTGCCTTACATGATCGTATGCGTCCGGTTTGGCAATGTGATTGAGCTTGATGGGGATCTTTATTTCGTTGTCGTTCGCCATATCATTAAACAAACCAAGCTGCAGAACCGGCATACCCTTCTTAGCCTGATCAATGTATTGTTGGCAATAGAAAATTATGTGGTTAAAAATCCGCTCCTGGATCAATGAATAGTTGTACCGGGCATCTATTATATGATTGCCTATGTACATAGTGGCCATCTCTACGGGCATTTGCCCGGACTTTCTTTGAGATTGTAGCATAATCCAAATGTTTATTTACCTAAGCAATTTCCGTGCCTCGAATTTTGCGATCGCAAAATTATATATTTTTTTTGTATTTTTCAATTGTTGGCTTTTGTTGGAATAATTGTTGGCTTTTTGTTGGAATGTTAAATTTTATATTTTACATTTATTCTAAAATCAACATCTTATGGCAGTTCCAAGTGGCACATTCATACCGGTAACATTGACTGTTTCCGCAGCTAACGCAACATTACAAACGGCTACCGCCGCACTCGACACCGCTGTACAGTCCGGTCTGAACACCCTGTATACAACATTGCCGGCCAACTTCCAGGAAGGCACCGTAACGCTGGGACCCATTACCCTGGTGCAATCATCAACAGCGTATACTTTAGTTCAACAGATCCAGTACGTTGTAATCGCAAGCTAATGGCAAAGAACGATTCAACTGGAGTTATTCTTTTTTTCCTGGCCGCTACCGGTGGAGCTGCTTACTACATGCATAAGCATAAGATCAAATTGTTTAAGCATGAGGTGAGGAAAGAAAACCAGGGTGAGGCCGAACTAAAGCTAAAGCTATCCGGCTTCCATGCTGAAAATGACGGGACCGTCATGGCTGACATTGACGTACTCAATCCCACATCGTTAGCGTTCCAGGTGCAAAGTATTGTAGGTGACATCCTGGTGAATGGAAAAACAGCCGGCCAGGTAAAGATGTTTGGAGATACCGTTGTGCGGGCCAATGATGAAAGCACACTACCGGTATCAGTCAAGGTAATGCCTGCAGCTGCAGCAATGTTCCGCATGAAGGGCGCTGAGGTGCAGTTTCGCGGGGAAATAAATATCAACAATCATTTGGCACCCTTAACAATGGACTATAAGTTATGAGCCAGGAACCACAAATAACATTGATACGGCGCCAATTACCGGTGCGCAATACACAAGATGTATTAGTGGATGACCAGGATCTTAATCATATCATTTCCGCGATAAAAAAATATCACGGGGTCCACAGAAAAGACTATGACGGTATCAGTGAAGAGTTTTGGACCGGGGATCCGGAAACAACAGCAAAGCAACTTTTTAATTTCAATAAAAAATACGTAAAGTATCACGTAGAGCCGGAAAGCGATCAAACCATTAAAAGCCCTGGTCGCATTATCAGCGAAGGGTATGGAGATTGCAAGCATTACAGCTCATTCATTGCCGGCGTGGTGGATAGCCTGAACCGAAAAGGTTATCCGATAGAGGCACATTACAAATTCGTTTCTGATGATCCCGGCCGTGATGTACATCATGTGTTTGCAGTAGTGCGCGGATCCGGAAAAGAAATGTGGGTGGATCCGGTATTATCGTCCTTTGACGAGCGTCCAACCTTTCACAATGCCAAAGATGTTTTCTTTAACAATGGGGTGGGGCGCCTCACTTACCTGGCCGGCACTGATGCGGGTGTAGGTAAGAAAAAACATCACCATCATTTATCATTTAAGGACGCGATCCATAAATTTGGCAAAGGGCTTAGTAATGATATAAAAGACGTTACCCACATAGGGCTGAAAGTATCATTAAGCGCCGCGCGCAATGCATTGCTTGCATTGCTTGACGTTAACGCGTTTAACCTGGCCACACGCTTCCGGGAGGCGCTTACAGGACCGCATGCGGGATCTGTTAAACAAAAATGGCATGATGTCGGGGGGAATCCTAAAAAATTGGTGAATGCCGTTAACAACGGTTACAAGCATAAAGAATGGGCGCATCACCAGGCGCCTGCCAAACGCATCAACGGGCCATCATGCGGTGACTGCATAGGCATGGGGGCGGAATTTCATAGCCGCTGGATCACCACACACCCGGAACATTGGGCGAATGAATACGCCATGCATCACCACCGCCGGCACCACCATCATAACCGGCGCGGTACGCCTTACCAGGAGAATGTTTTTTATCCGGGTCCCCGGCAGGGTGTAAGTGGGCGTATCGGATTAGAGCCGGTAACCACAACAGCCCTGATAACGCTGGCCAGTGGTTTGGTTGCGGCCTTCTCGAAGTACCTGCACATGACGCCGGACGAAACGAAGGCCATGACAGACGGCGCTAAGCGCGGAGTAATGGATATTACCCAACAGGCAGCAGACGCGGACCAGTCAGACGGCGATGCAAAAGCAGACGCGCTTACGGCACTCACAAAACCCGCTGCCGGCGCTGACAGCACCATGAGTATCAATACCGGACTGGATAGTACCGGTAACCCACAGGTAACGGTACAGGATGTTAACCACCCGGCGCTGCAGAATGCAGGATCTCCCAATGGGGGAGCAGCTGCAGACGTTACCAATCCGGGACCGAACGCGCCAACAGCTGATGCGCCAGCGACACCAGGCGGCGGTGATGATGATACACCGGATGCGCCGGAAAAGACAGACATCGTGCATTCGCTGGAAAGTGGCCTGAAAAAGAACAGCAAAAAAATTATGATTTTCGGCGGCCTCACAATAGTGGCCGCATATGCTTTACCAAAATTGTTACATCCTAAAAAACGCAGATAAAATGGCAACAGTAGGCAAGCGGCGCAGACGCCGCGTAAGTGGGACCGCTGCAGTAGGCAGGACCAGGCGCCGCAGGCGCGTAAGTGGAACAACCGCCGCAGTAGGCAGGACCAGGCGCCGCCGCCGGGTGTCCGGGACCGCTGCAGTAGGATCACGCCGGCGCCGCCGGGTGGGAAGCACTACATCATCCACCGGTATGATGAAAAAAATAGTGCCTATGGCCATCGGTATGGCCGCAGGCGTGGGCGCGCAACATTTCTTATTGCGGCCCCTGGAAAAAAAGATCGCTGAAAAAATGCCTATGGCTGCAAAGTTTATGGCAGTCGGTGAAATATTATTGGGTGGTTTTGTGGCTATAAAAGCAAAGAACCCCATTATGCAGGGCGTAGGCCTGGGTATTATGGCCGGCGGTGTGAACAGCGGAGTTAAGCAGCTGAACTTATACCACGAAAGCCCTGCAGTGCAGGGAGTAGGGGATTACACAACGGTTAGGATCCCCGTTAACGGCCAGTTACGTAGCATGCTTAATGGCATTGTCCGGGACCAGCATGGAGAAACCCGTACACACCTGGTGGCCGGCGCGGGATGGGACAATTATTCACAATCCCGGACCAACTTGTTAGCCGGTATCTATGGCCTGGGAGAGCGTGGATATGCCGGTGACAGCGAAGCGGATAATTACCTGCAGCCAAAAGGCTGGTAGGATCCGCAAATATTGAGAACAACATTTTTAAACTATTAAATCAATTTTATGCCCGGTGTCGGTAAAGTAACCTTAACGAATGCGGACCTCCGCGAAAATTTCCGCGTTGCGGCAATGATGATCGCACATGCGAACGGTGTCGATGTGTCAAAGATAGACCTGGACCAGTTAGTACAGGGGTATGTATTATCAATGATAGATGCACGTACCAATTTTGCACAACTGCAGTTCCCCATCACGAATACAGATCTTACCCTGGTGGGAGCGCCTAACCTGCCTCTTATGCGTATAGTGAACCAGGTGGATAGCTTTTGCGCCGGCAAGCTGGGATATTACATGATGCTGTATGCATTCAGCGGTGACAATCAAACGCAGCCGAATTATACCAGTGGCTTCCGCATGCTGCCTATAACGTATCCATCTGCTTATGAGTCTGCAGAACCATCCGCTGCCGCTATCCCGGTGGTTACATCATACATGGATCCGGGAACGATAATATTCTGGCACGGATATATCTCGATCGAGGTAAACGGCATCAAACTATATAAGAACTGGGAATGCATACAGCATCTATATGTACCAGGTCACCAGGCAACGCCTACCCTTATTACTGCAGCTCCAGTGGGTGCCGGCGGTTCGGATACACCGTTTTCATTCCCTACGGGATCTACAACGGTACCATTTTGGCAACCCAACCAGTACAATCAATTCGATGGCGGCCAGGATGCATTCTATCCACTGGAGCCATTGCCGGTATTCTCCGGATCCAAACAAAGTATCGTATTGCTGAATTTGCCGGCAAATATACCATCAACTATTAAGCCCTTTACCCTGATTAATTACGGCTCTACATTCATTCTAAAGATCTGCTTACATCTTCGCGGGGTACTTGCGCAAAATAGTACATCAATGAAATAACTATGTTACCTACTTCAACATTCGTCAAGCCGCAACAGCAATTGGTGGAAATAATCATCCAAGCCGATAAAAACGGAAATACCGTTACCCCGGCTTATTTCACTACTGCAGTTGCGGCTTTTTTTATAAACCGCAAGATCCTGGCAATAGAAACTTTTTACCAGGCCGACATATTTTACAGTCCAATAAGTCCGGGGGTGCCAATAGTATCGCTGGCATTGTTCAATCGCTTATCAGCTACCTTTTTACGCAACGATGGCAACGGAGTAACCGGTGGGGATTTTTATAAAAATATACCTTTATCTTTTCTAAGAAGGGTAATAAATAGCCGGCAGGCAGGATCTACTGGCCCGGATCTTTTCCGGATGGATCCTATAGGGCTATCCTGGACCGACAGTTCTGTATTATTACCTGCTCCTGTAGCCATTTCTGAGCCCGTAAGTGTGCCTTTTTTAGTAACATATCTTTTAGAACAACAGGATCCGGAACCTTACAAAACCGTTAAATTACGTGGACATGCTGCAAGATAATTTCTTAATACAGCCTCAGCAGTTATTGATCGAATGTGTTATCAACGCACAATCAGGAAATACAACTACTTTAAATCCTTTCCAGGAGCAGGATTTTTTAATTAACCGGCCAATTATCGGCTTGCAGTGTTTTTGCGCAGACGATATGGCCAACAGCCCACTGGCTACATACCTGCCTGTAATTCCGGCCTCACTGTTACCCTATGCATTTTTGAATATATCCAGGTCCGGTACTGGCCCGATAAAAGCAGGAGTGTGGTATAAGAATATACCGCTGGTAAGTTTGCGTCATTCGCTGAATTTTACCAGTACTGCATCGTCTAACCTGGATATGTTCCGGTGTGATCCTATGGTCATGCAATGGCGCGATAGCAATGTGGCGTTTCCAAGCCCTACAGCTCAAGCGCTGGCACAATACAGCGTGCCTATTCTTGTTACCTACCTGTTAGAGCAGCAGGACCCGGTACCATACCGTCAAGCATTTATCAATCCCCATCACCATCGCTAATGGCCGTAATAGAACATAAGACTATGGAGGGCGTAATCGGAGCTTATGAAAGCTCCGGGCTTACCAAGTTTGCCATATACCAGGGAACGGAGCCTATCATGGTCTATGACGGTGACGATCCACAGGAAGCAGGTGACAAGCTGGAGACCTGGTTAAATTTTATACATGAAGGCGGCACGGCCGCGATCTATAAATTACGGGTATATAAAGATACCTGTAAGGAGATCACCAATAAAACGGGATACCACGCAGTTACCAGGTTCCAACTGAACAGCTCCAAAACAGACAGTTACGAACAGACGCCGGACGGCCGGGTCATGGTGATCCGGGACGGTGGGCGCCAACCCAATATGAGCGGGACCAATGCACAGATGCAAGCTATACTGGACGGCCAGACTAAAATGCTTGACCTGGTCGCAAAAATGCTGGAAAAGAAAGAAGGGGACCGCATGGATAAACTTATCGGGTTCCTGGAAGAAAAGAGCCGCAAACCGGATCCGGATCCGCCTATTGATAAGCTAATGAAGCTGGGTGAGCTAATCGTAGACAAGCCCGACATTATAGACCGCATCGGATATATATTCCGGCCAAACATTTACCAGCGGGTGGAACAGGAGCCACAACAGACGGCAGTAAATGGAACAAAGAAAAAAGATGAACCGACACCGGTTGCGGATCCACCGGAAAAAGAAAATACTATGGAAGAAGTAAAAGAGCTTACAGAAGAAGAGGTAACGGCCTTAAATGACCGCCTTGATGCCGCAATGGACATTATTGAGGAACATGTAGGGTTGTCCGCCCTGGTGGAGATCATGGAAGCCCTCAGCACTCAGAAGCCGGAAAAGCTGCAGAAGCTGGACGCGGATAAACTTAATTCTGCATTTAAATTTTTATAGTGGCCAGGATAGAAAAAACAGACGCTTTTGAAGTGGAATCACTCGCTCGTATATATACGTTAGCGAATGAGGGATATTTTTCCGAGCCATTTATAAGAGCGACTTTTTTATATCTGCCAGGCACCGGTACGGTTGCATCTCTTGATCTTAATGGCCAGGTTCCATTGCCGGCAAATGTACCGGTCATATTTGACTGCAGTACTGACGGCCAAAACATCACTAATATCAGTGTTGGCCTAAATAACGATGCTACAGGCCAGGTTGTAGTTTATTGGACCAAATATTCAGGGTTGCAATGGCAGAAGTAGCATACATAGGTGATCATGGCTTTATCAGCGCCACCACTACGGATGATCCGAAAGTGGCTGCAGCCGTGAGCTATCTAAATGCAGAAATGGCCGCGCTCAAGAATGCCGGGTTTTCCGAGCTGCAGACGAATTGGAATGTAGTAAAGGATTACATGGAATCCGGGGCATTTACCAATACCAACAGTAAGTATTTCAATCCAGGCAATATCACTTGGTCCAAACACAGCAAGACAGCAAAGAAGGGTAGGGCCTTTGGTAGTGGCTGGTGGGCGGTATATGATAGCCTGGACGACTATGCAACAGATCTTTTGCGGGTCCTTTCCTTATCACCTGGTAAGCCTATAAATGCTACAACACTGGAGCAGTGGGTACACGGGTTAAAGCTCAATAATTATTTTGATAAAGATAAGACCGAGCAGCAATATGTGGACGCGCTTAGAGGGGCAAAGGACCGTGTTAATATACTCAGCTCGCTGGTGGACGATTCACACCAGGATATTACAACCCCCGGTGGCGGGTCCGATAAATTTATGACATGGTGGCACGGCCTCGATACCCTGGAGAAGGGGGGTATAATAGCCGGCGCCACAATTATAGGAGTATCAATTTTAAAAGGATAGATATGTACGAAAACGCGAAGAATGGTAAGCCATTCAGACAATATGCACCAAGCAACCCATTATCACCGCAAGGCCGATGGTTCCGCCGGCACCTGGTCATCGATCACCGGCATAAGGAAATAATGATACAGATCATGTGGGACGGATCCGGGGAGTTAAAGAACCAGGAATACATGGATATTAAGAAAGGTGCCTGGTGGGACTATGTACCGGAATCTCGTGTAACAGAGATCCGTAACGCGGTGGCCAGTGGTTATACAATATTACCGATAGTAGTGGCCGGTGGCAATGACGGTGAGGACCATGTGACGATGCAGCTCATAGACTT
>Ga0302188_10003110_pt1 | contig 11696 bp, 9 predicted proteins | sample II_Bog_E2_1_FD_198783 | JGI IMG/M metagenome (GOLD analysis project Ga0302188, IMG submission 198783) | Peat permafrost microbial communities from Stordalen Mire near Abisko, Sweden - II_Bog_E2_1 | ecosystem: Environmental > Terrestrial > Soil > Wetlands > Peat | place: Sweden: Abisko, Stordalen... | reverse complement strand
TTTTTCCAGACAAAACCTGTAAGCGAAAGCGGAGAGACGTTGACGTGGGAATGGGCCATGACACCTTTAGGGTTCGAAAGCGTAGGATGCCAGTGTATCGGACGGCAATTGATCTTTCCAAATGGGTTCCGATCTACGCAGCCTCGGCGCCTCTGAATAATCCTCGATCCTTCAAGGATTCGGCTCTCCAACTGGGGTGCCTTTGCTCCACGTGGAGTTTGAACTGATCCGCGAACCACGCCAGGTTCTCGGCGGATGGATTGATCCATCTCCGCCGTGCGGGCATCTCTTTTCCGCAAGAGGAACATCTCGCAGCCCCAGGGTAATCGTTCATGTCATAGACGACAGTGAGTTCCGGCTTTCTTTCCGTTCGCGAAGTGTCCGCCGACATTTTGGAAATCAATTCCAAACCCATAATCCTGCTCCCTCGCCTTTTCACGCTCTGGGCATGTTGGATGCAGTCCTCTCTCGTTCGTTTGCCCGGTTACCCGCCAAGTGGAGACACAATTGGAGGGATCCGGTGCTCTTTTGGGTTACATCCAGGCGAAGGGAAATGAATCGCCCCGGTCCTGGCGGTAACTGGCCAATGCGTTCATTGAATTCAAAGGATGTGCGTCGTTTGCGTTCCGGTTGAGTTGTCGGCACTCCATGCCCAACCCGGCTTCGCGTGCAAAATGCGGTTCTGTACCCATGGCCGGCGACTCCGACGCAACTCATATTTACCCTGTATGAGCCTCCTCCCCGTTCGCCTCCACTGACCCCGCCGACTGTTTCCCATCCGATGCTCTGAACCGCCCCAAGCCCCGAAGTCTCCTGGATCGACCACAAAGGCCCTGCATCCTTGACCTGATGGGATGCGGCACGCATGAAGCCGTGCCTGGCGCTGGTAATGTCGCCCTCAAGATTCATTCGGCCAATTTATGTGATCTGCGTCACCCCTGACCAGTCAAATCACCCAAAGGTGGTACAGCGACTACCCCGGTTTCGTTCACACTTGAGATACATCACACCAGGAGCGGACGAGTAGCCCGAATAGAAACTTCGCGATAGCCGGAACTGGAGTAGCCCATGAAACGTCACTTCATGCGATTTCTAAACGCGGAACGCCGGCAGGTCGCGATCTTCGCGATCTGCATTACTCTCGCTGTGGTGGGGGGAATGTTTCTTTGCCAGTTCCTCTCAGGGAAGATGCTGCGCGAAAATGCGCAAGGTACATCCAGCCAGTGGGTTTCATTGGCGGTCGCAAGATACCCCGATGTTCTGAGCTTGTTGTCGGACGCTTCTCCTTCGGTTCAGACCAGGCACTTCCTGGACGATGCCAGTCAAGTTGGAGACATCTATCGACTTCGAATTTGGGACGCAACCGGGCGACTTGTCTTCAAGTCGGAACGGACCGCATTTGCCGATATGCCGGCCAACGGGAAGCGAGTAGCCGAGGCTTTGGTCTCGGGATCGATCTTCGATGATGTTCACGCGGGCAGTCCGCCGCGGAACGAACCCTTTTACGTTGAGTCGTTCATACCCGTCAAGAAGAATGGGGCCGTCGTAGGCGTGTTCGAGATTTATCTCGATCAGACTGACGACGAGATTCTTTATAAGAAGTCGTTGTTCCTTACCGAGATCATCATTGGCGCATTGGTCCTGCTGGCCGGTGGCATTCCCGGATATGGTCTATATCGGCAGATGCTCAAGCTGCGTGATTCCAGGGCGGAAACCTTGTTTCTCTCAGAAAACGACAGTCTGACCGGCCTCCCCAATCGAAACCGGCTGAACGATGCGGCAAAGCGCGCTTTGGCTTTGAGCCGCCGCACCAAGAGGCGGGTTGCGGCACTGATGATCGATTTGGACCGATTCAAGGACATTAACAACGACTTTGGACAAGCTGCTGGCGATAAAGTCTTGAAGGCAGCCGCCAAGCGCCTTCGGTCGTCGATTCCGGAAGAAGATATTGTCGCGCGGTTTGGAGGCGATGAATTTGTCGTTCTCCAGATCGGCATGCATCAGCCCAACGGAGCGAGTTCTCTCGCGGACCGCCTGACAAGGGTCCTCGCGGAGCCATACCTGATTGACGGTTCCGAATTGGCTTGCAGAGCCAGCATCGGCATTGCGCTTTCGTCTCAGGATGAGGAAGATCTCGACGCGCTTGTCGCCTGCGCAGACGCTGCCCTCTTCAAGGCGAAAGCGAGCGGTCGCAATTCCGTAAGTTTCTTCGAGCCCGGAATGGATGCGAAGATACGCGAGCGGCGCGATATCGAAGCCGGCATCCGGCGAGCACTCGCGGCCGATCTATTTCAACTGGCATATCAGCCGCTCTACAGTTTTCACGATGGCAGACTCCTGGGGTTCGAAGCACTTTTACGCTGGCCTGAAGGCTGGCCTCCGCAGTCTCCCGTTGAGTTCATTCCGGTCGCGGAGGAGTCCGGGCTCATCAACAGCATCGGAGTCTGGGCTCTCGAAACCGCCTGTCGAACAGCTGCCAATTGGGCACATCCTCTGATGGTTGCTGTGAACCTATCGCCCGTTCAATTCCGTGATGGCAATATCGTTTCCATCGTCAAAAGGGCGTTGGAAAGTTCAGGACTTCATCCTGAGCGCCTGGAATTGGAAGTGACCGAGAGTTTGTGGATTCACGACTCAGATTCAGTAATCAATCAACTCAGACGCCTTCGCGGGTTAGGAGTTTCGATTGCACTGGATGACTTCGGAACGGGTTATTCAAGTTTGGCCTATCTCTGGAAATTCCCGTTCAACACCGTAAAGATCGATCAATCCTTTGTGCGCGGGATGGAGAACGAGCCCAAAGCGGCTGCCATCGTTCATACAATCACGTCACTGGGAAAGGTACTCGACCTCACCATAACCGCGGAAGGCGTGGAGACACCGGAACAAGCAAGAATCCTCAAAGAGGCCGGTTGCGACCAGGCGCAGGGCTTTCTGTTTGGCCGCCCGCTCCCTGCCTTAGCAGCCACTGCACTGGCCAATTCGGAGCGAATCGTCGCCATTCCGGAAGTTGCCTTGTGCTAGACGGCTCCCGTGATTGACAGCGCTTGGGATCGGCGAAGTACTCTCGCTTCCAATTGACTCAGCCTTCCGGTTGCCGCAGCCATTCCGCCATCAGAGCGGCCACCTTTCGCGGCTGCTCATAAGCGGCAAAGTGCCCGGCGTCCGGCAGCAGGTGGAATTCGCATCCCCCCAGCGCCGAGTGGAAGGCTTCCATATCGGCCGGAGACACCGCTGAGTCTTCTCCACCCGCGATGGCCAGCACCGGCACTCCAATGGTGGCCACGGTGGGCGTCGAATCGGGACGCGTAGCCAAGCCTGCCTGCACGGCCACCGCCGCCTGCGGCGTTAGTGTCATCCGAGCCCGCAACTCGCCGACAATTGCAGGCCGCCGCTCCCGCGCAGTCTTCCCGATCAAACTCGGGGCCATTCCATCGAACAGCCCTTCAGTCCCCAGCGTCCGCGCCTGAGCTATGTTCTCGGTGCGCTTCACAAGGTTGGCCTCGGCATCCGGCTGCGGCTTCGAGCACACAAATGCCAGCCCGTTCATTCTCTCCGGCGCCATGCGCCACAACTCCAGCAGCACATAGCCTCCAATCGAGCAGCCGGCAAACACCGCTTCCCGCACCTGAAGTATGTCCAGAAGACGAAATACATCAACCGCTAGTTGCGTCATGGTCAGCACCGGAGCGTCGGGAACGCGAGCGAATCCACCCACAGGCAGGTTATCGCCCAACTCCGAGGTACCGTGTCCCCGCAGGTCGGGAACAATCGCGCGAACGCCGGCAAGGTCCTCAATCATCGGACGCCAGTATTCGCGGTCGAGCGGAGTGGGATGCAGGAAGACTACCGGGGTTCCTTTCCCCGTATCTCGAAAGCCCAGCCTGGCCCCGTCGGACAAGTACGTACCATTCATATACCTGGAGGATACGCTCCCGGAAGCCCCATCGTCTCGTCGGGAATTCCAATCCAACCCGCCAGATAGGCCACGCCGACCACTCCACCTGAGAAGAAGAAACCGAGCACCGTCAGAACGCGCACCACTCCCACATCCCACCCGTTCGCCTGAGCCAGCGCCAGGCAAACCCCGGCAATCTGGCGTCCCACGCGCGGCCGAATCAGCGGGTTGCCCGGCATGGCCTGCGCAACAGGTATGACCGAACCGCAACTTGAGCAGAAACGCGCGCTCACCGGCAACCCTGTGCCGCACCGATTGCAAAAGAATGCCATAATGCTCGCCTCCTTCAGAGATTATCCATTGTGAAGATACGGACGCCAACCTCCTGCGGTTCCATTCGGGACTTTGCAATCGGCGGGTCTATGCGGTCCTCAGGCTTCGTTCGCCAGGGGAGGCGATACAGCCTTGGGCGCCGAAGGGTGAAATAGCAAGGACGGCAGGAACATGAAAATCTGTACGCACCAGGTGATAGCCAGGGTGTACCCGAGAATGCTCCAGCCCGCGTGAGAAGCCAAGATCAAGGCAACTGCCGCGATCAGAGTAGCGCCGCCGGATATTCCGAATGCCAACTTGAGGGAGGCGAGGCGCACTTTCGGCCACGGCTGGCCCGCAATTCGTTCGAATCCGTCGATGGACGTGGGCTCGGAGGAGGCTTGCTCAACTTTCCAACGCTGAATAGCCTTGAACAAGCGCCGCTGTGAGGGGAGCCAACTCACAGGATGCAAGATGAATCCCTCAATTTCGGCGGATTCGGGTCGGCGAAAACTGACCAGGGGCACCGGCCTGATCCAATTGGTTGGCGATGCGGCGACCATGACCACCTCCACAACGTCCGCTGGATTCAGCGCGACTGAAGTACGCTCGCTGCGGTAACACAGGCGTCCCTCGGCAAAGGAAACCAGTCCGGCATCGGCAAAGCGGCGGCCGCTGTACATGCGCGGCTCGGTATCGACGGCAAAGCCCACAAACTGCCCGGTCCCGCCAAGCTTCGCCGCCAGTTTGCGGCGTATGCGGGCGTAGTTGCTTGACAGAAAAGCTGCCCCAAGCCCCTTGGTAACCAGGCACGCAAGAGCAATTCCTGCGAATATACGAAGCGCTCCCGGCCAGGCCGTTTGATTCAGCAACCAGACAACCAAGACGCTGACGCAGGAACTGCCCAGCAGGACGAACCAACCGTAGATTCCCGCGTTGGCCGTTTGCCAGGCAGGAGTGAAAATTTGCCCTGTGGCCGGTTCTTGAGGAAGTTGGTAAGGCTGGCCCGGATCGTCGGTGGTGGTTAAGGTAGCCAGGTCACTGGTACCCAGTCTCGCCGCGGCGGCCAAGGCATGGATACGCTTGTGGATGGAGGGATGGGAGGAGAACCACTCGGCAATCGGGTTCATCACAAGCGGAGTGTTGTTGCTGCGTGAGATTCTGGCCAGCGAACTGATCATGGCTCGGGGATCGGCGGTGAGAGTCGCGGAGGCCATATCGGCGGCAAACTCGCGCCTTCGTGCCAGGCGCAATGAGGCGAACAAAACCGCCAACGGGATCAGGATTCCGGCCATGAGCCCACCGGGTACGTCAGTCAGTGCAACGGCCACCGGCGTCTCGAACAGGAGCATCGCCAATACCAGCGCAATCCACGGGCCGCGGCTCGAATGATCGAAATGCGCCAGCTCATGCGCCGCAACCGCGTCCAGTTCGCGCCTGCTGAGCGAGCGAACCAAAGGAGCGGTGAAGTAGATGCTCTTTCCGGGGAGGGTGAACGCGGCGGCGACCTGCGAGCGCGGGGAAGACGATATGAATATCTTGAGTTGTGGGCGTCCGGCCCTCGCAACCAGAGCCGACACGTGTTCTTTGAGCTCGCCTTCGGTTAACTGGCGGACGCTCGAGCCGGCGGTAGCGCGTATCCATGCGCGGCGAAGCAGGGCGAACAGAGGCGCGGCAACCAGCCATGGAACTGCGGAGAGCCATTCCCGAGCCATCATTGAAGGGAGCGCGCCGACGACGCTCGTCAATATAAGAGGAATGATCGCAAGGGTCCAGAAGACTTCGCCGAATCCGGTGCGGGGCTTCTGGGCCGGCTGGCTTCCGCTTGCAAGCGCAACTCCAAGAGCAACGCAGAACAAAGGCGGCCAGATTTCCGCGATGAGTGCCGCGAGGTGTGCCAGCGAACTGCCGTAGAGCAGGATGTGAGCCAGCGCTCCAAGCTGAAGCTCGGAAGCGATTCCCATCCACAGGATCATGCCGAGCAGGAGTACTGGCCTGCCCAAAGCAGCCGACCCGATCCGTGCCAGCATCGCCGCCATCGCGGTAAGCACAAACGCCAGAAGAGCCAGCGGGAGAAAGATGGCTGCCAATTGATCGGGATGGTAGCCAAATCGAACGTAAATCACCGGCGGGACAGTGCCGGCGTCGAAGCGAGCCGAGGCGTCGATGCGCATTGGGCTTGGCTGCTTCTCCATCGGCAGCGACGATGATTCAAATCCGAGGTGCGGATAGCCAAGCCAGAGTTGAATTGCGGTCGATCCGTTGAACTTGCGCTCGATCGGCGCCAGGTCAACCACCCCCTCAAGTGCGAGTCCGTCGCGCCGGAACCCTTTTAGACAGGTCATTGAGTTGGGACCGTCCTGGTTGGGCTTTATACCGGCGTCGCAATGCAGGACCTCGGGCAAGACCGTGCGCAGATCGACTGCGTCGGTTCTCGACCAGACGTTGATCGATTCCTCGCCGGTCGGTTCCATTCGTATTGCAACTTGAAGCTCCGGCCCCATGGGCTGGATGGTAACCAACTGCGCATGGACCAAAGACAATGCGGTGAGACATACAGCTGCGGCAAGGGCGGAGGAAAAAATGTTCGTCGGCATGGCGCGGGATTTCCTTTCGTTATCCTATTTGGCTCGCCCGCTGAATGCGCCAGGAAATTGCGCTTGGCGCGTATGCCACGATTCCGGCGCGCATTGGAAGCGGGAACGCATGAGTCCTGAGAAACGTAAACTTGGAAGGATGAAGCGATTCCGCATTTATGCTGCTTGGCTTTTCACACTGGTTACGCTTTGGCTGGCTGTTTGTGTCGCGACCGGCATTGTGGCCGCCGAGTGGATGTTGCATCCGGGCAAACGTGCGCTGACCAATGAGGATGGGGTGCTGGCCTCAGCCATTGCCTCGCGCAGCAATGCTGCGCTTGAGGACGTTGCCATTACCGCCGCGGATGGGGCAACGCTGCGAGCCTGGAGCATTCGCCCGGTCAGCGGCAATGGCGATGCGGTAATCCTGCTGCATGGGCACACCGGCAATCGGGCAGGCATGTTGGGTTACGCCGACCTGTTCTTGCGCCACGGCTATGCTGTCTTGCTGCCGGATGCGCGGGCCCATGGCGTTAGCGGCGGCGACCTGGCCACTTACGGCGTCCTGGAGTCGGGAGACATACGACGCTGGTTCGACTGGATTCAGCATGCCGACTCTCCGCATTGCATCGACGGGTTGGGAGAATCGATGGGGGCCGCGCAATTGCTCGAATCCCTGAAGGCCGCGCCAGGGTTTTGCGCGGTGGTGGCGGAGTCCTCATACGCAAGTTTCAGGGAGGCGTCCTATGACCGGCTCGGGGAGAAGTTTGGCCGCGGGGCAGGATTGGGGCGCACGCTGTTGCGGCCCGCCGTGATGGCGGGGTTTGAATACGCGCGATGGAAGTATGGAGTAGACCTTGAGCAGGATTCGCCGCAGGATGCCGTGGCCGGGAGCCGGGTTCCGGTGCTGCTGATTCACGGCAAGCGAGACACGAATCTGCCTCCGTCGCATTCTGAGATGATTCTGGCGCGGTGTGCTTCGCGGACGCCGGCAGTGGTGCTGTGGGAGCCGGCGGAAGCGGGCCACACCGGCGCGGCTGGCGCCGAGCCGCTGGAGTTTGAGCGACGAGTGGTTGGGTGGTTTGCGGAGCATGATGCGCAGCCTTAGAGCCGCCTGCGCACCTTGCGATAGCGACGAAGCACGATGAGCGCCGGCAGGCCGAAGATCGCCAGCCAGATCAGGAGCACAGGGCCGTATTCCTCAAAGAAAAGAACGGTTCCTAACAGCGTGTCTGAGACGTTGCTCATGCCGGCTATGAACGCGTTATGCATGCGCGTGGAGGCCGACGTGTCGGGTGCGCTGAACTGCGCTTTGAACTCCTCATTCAGTTGAAGATCGACGCTGGCGAAGTCGACACGATGTTCGAGTGCCTTCTGGTCGGCCTCCATGGATTCGATTTCGCCACGAACGCGCTCGATCTCTTCCTCGACCTGGAGAACCTCCTCAACCTTGCCGGTGCGCTGCCGCAGGATGGACTGGAGACGCTCCTCGGATTCGCGGTAGTTCTTCAAGCGCGCCACCAGATCCGTATGCTGCTGGGTCACCTCTTCGCCGGACTGCGATTCATTCTGCACCCGGCCAAGAGCCCTGAGCTCGGTGAGAGCCGGTGCGAGTTCAGGCGCGGGAATGCGGAGAGATGCCTGGAAGGCGCGCGGGGAGTTCTCCGGAGTGCTGACGGTAAGTTGAGCGGAATAGCCGTGATGGCGCGCGAGGATGGCATCGAGTGCTGCACGAGCAGTGGCGAAGTCCTTCACCGTGATGGTGAGCGAGACGGTGCGGGCGATCATGGGCGCGGGCGCAGCCTGGGACACGGCGCGATCTGTCTGGCCAGTATCTTGGTAATTAAAAACTTTTGCGCGACTTTGGGCTGGCGTGGGCGGCGGCGCCGAAAGTTTTTCTACTCCAAACCCCTCCATCCCGGCGACGCCAAAACTCGCTGCGGGGTTCTTGCCCTTGAGGGCGGCGCCTTGAAGGCCCTGGGCACGCGAGTAAGCGTACGTGCCTGTGTCCGGGGTTTCCTGACGCATCTGAGTCATTTGAGCCACCGTCGGACCGACAGACTGCGCGGGTTTCTTGACGGAAACAACCGTAGGGACAATGGCCACAAGGATCAGAACTGTTGCGAGCGCGCACCCGGCCCCGAGTGCCCATTGCCTCCACGTCCAAAAGCTGGGCCGAATGAAAAGCTTCTGCCTCGGAAGGGTGGCCCCGGAGCACTTCTGTTGCGCCAGTTCCGTGATGGAACCTTCCAGCTGCGAAGGGACGGGCGGAACGGTCCAGCCGGAGAGCGACTCCGACATTCCGCGGAACTGCGCGGCGAGGCCAGCGCACTCGGCGCAGCCGTCAAGATGTGCGGCAACCGTGCGAGCCTCGGCGCTGGAGAGTTCGCCGTCGAGCCAGGCCATGACTTCTTCAGGAGCGACGGGATGGGTGATGGTGTTCATATGCGTCCCTCCGATTCCGCAAGATTTGTGGCGGGCGACTTAGGCGCCGGCGCGGCGAGCAGTTCATGCAGAGCTGCCCGAGCGCGAAACAGCCGCGAACGAACCGTGTTGAGCGGCAGACTGCATAACTCGGCAATCTCCGCATAACTCAATTGCTCAAACTCGCGCAGCATCAGAATTTCACGATCTACTTGTTCCAGCTTGCCGATTCCTTCGCGCAGAATCACCTCTGCATCGATAGAGTTTTCGATGGATGGCTCGTGGCCGGCAGGCTGGTCCCCGTGAAACAGTGCTCGAAATGTTGCCTTCCTCCGATGCGCACGCAGAATTTTGAAGGCGATGGCATAGAGCCAGGTTCGAAAGAGTGCGCATGCTTCATATCGCGACGAAGCGCGGAGTACAGCGAGAAAAGTCTCCTGCGTCAATTCTTCCGCCTGAGCGGGATCTGCGAGGCGGCGGCGAAAGAATCCAAAGAGCGGCTGTTTGTAGCGCTGGAACAACGCGCTGAATGCATCCGTGGACCCGCGCGAAAAAGCGACCATCAACTGCTCATCGGTCAACAACAATGCGGAATCGGCCGATTCGAGATTTCGGGGCGCGTCGCTCATAGTGGATGGTTTCGTTGCCTCCGAGTCTAGAACGAACGTGGGTATTCCGTCTTGCATGACGATTCGACCAGACCCTTCGCAACTGGTAATACGATGAGACGACAAAAAGTTCCCGGCGAATGAGAATGTTGTCCGCCTATATTGAGAACGGTTGTCCTCACAGGGCGATTGCATGAATGCCCCCTCAAGCGAGTCCGAAGAGTTCGGCGCGGTAGTTGTCGCTGGTGGCGGCGATCGGGCGTCTGGCCTTGATACCTCCCTTTCGTTTTCCCGGGTCCATGCGGATCAGGTTCAGGGTAATGTGTTTGAGCGTGGCCAGGTTGTATGCCGAGTGGCCTGTGCGCACATTTGGTCGTCGTTGAAGGCAATATCCAAGCACCGGTGCAGGCGATTTTCCACCGGCCAGTGGGCGCGAATCGCAGTTCCGATCCGTTCCGCATCGGGGTTTAAGCTGCCGATTTACAAACGCCGCTCCAGCGTGGTTTTGCCGTTGATCTCGTGTTGGCTTTCGACGACCGCAAGCGACTTCAGCCCCGGCCATTGTTCCGGCTTGTGCAGGCAATCGAGTTGAGCGAAGGCCCGGCAGCGACGCGTTGGCGCGGAACTCAAAGTGCTGCGTGAGCTGCTTCGGCAATCTTCACCGAGATCAACGTTCCATGTCTGCACTCAGGCGATTACACCCGCCAAGCATGCTGCCCAGGCCGCCGTCATGTCGCTGGTGTTTTCTCAACAAGGGGAATCGGATACGCGCGCGAAGTCCGGAAGCCAATGAACGAATCCCTGGAAAAATCGGACTCGCGTCATTGCGAGATTGGGGTTCAAAAGAGGCACATTCTCGTCTCCCTTTTGCACCCGAATAAAGTTCTGCAAGTTCAAACTAACTCGTTTGGAATGAATTCTATGGACGGCGTGGTTCAAACCCTCTACTTCTGCCGTGAAAGCGCCTTTCTTGTGGATTGGGTTCTGGATCGGTATCGAAGCGGAGCCGCGCAATTGCGAAGTTTTATCCTGATGAAAGTTTATCCTGAAGTTTTATCTTGACAACGGCGCGGATTGCGCCTTATCTTGAGCGTGGTTTGGTATCCCCCAAATTGCTCGTTGTCCCCCGAATTACCAACAACCATTTCCCTCTCAAGCTACAAGTTGTTCTGAATCGATAATCCTGTCGTGAGGCGGTCACAGCGCCGCGCACCGCTGCAATGGCTGTGAGGAGGCTCCATGTCTTTTGCTCCGACTTATCCTGGCATTTACATCCAGGAGTTACCCAGTAACACACATACCATCGCGGCCGCGCCCACTTCGGTCACGGTCTTTGTCGGTTACACGCATCCTTTCCTGACGCCTGCGGCAAACTTCGGACAGGCTCTTGAAATCTTCAGCTTCTCAGACTATGAGCGGCTGTACGGCGGGTTCTATCAGAGCTCGGTGATCGACTGCAACGTCGCTTACGCCGTCAACGCGTTCTTCACCAACGGCGGCACCAATGCCTACGTTGTTGGCCTGCAGCCAACCAATTACTACACTACGGCGGGCGCCTTGGTGGATCCGGTCGCCCATTACCAACCCACCCTGACGCTGGCCACCTCGGGAGCGGATTCAATCGAATTCACCCCCCTGCAACCCACCGATGCGCTCTCCATCGGCGTCACTATCAACAACGTTCAGAACGATGCTTCCAGCAATCCGACCACCGCCGATATGGTCGTGACTTATGGAAGCCAGACCGAAACGTACCGGAAGATCTCGCTCCTTGCGAAGATCAACGGCACCCAACCGAATCCCAACTACATTACGGCCCGGGTGAATGGCATCTCACAGCTGGTCCAGGTCTCGGGAACGTACCCGGCGCAGTTCCCC
>Ga0302188_10003105_pt1 | contig 11705 bp, 7 predicted proteins | sample II_Bog_E2_1_FD_198783 | JGI IMG/M metagenome (GOLD analysis project Ga0302188, IMG submission 198783) | Peat permafrost microbial communities from Stordalen Mire near Abisko, Sweden - II_Bog_E2_1 | ecosystem: Environmental > Terrestrial > Soil > Wetlands > Peat | place: Sweden: Abisko, Stordalen... | reverse complement strand
CGAATTGTATGGTTATCTAAAACAGATCGGTAACCGTCCTGAAATGCGCGACATTGACGAGGAAAAAAACTCTATGGGGTATGTTACGACAAAAATTGGCGAAATTTGGAAATCAGATAGAAGTTTAAAAACCTGTTATAAATCGGTTCAACAATACTGCCTATTAAGATCGAAGGATTTTAACACAGTTGCAGTTCATATAGCTGAATATCGTGCAATGAACAAGTTGGTTGCTTTAAAAAATAATTCAATCAGGAAAGAAAAAAGACGGAAAATAATGAATAATAAAATAACTATCCTGACCCGTAGAAATATAGCGGATGAATTGACTACATCCAGGTTATGGTATTCGGGCAGGCTAAAAGAAGCTAATTTTTTAAGTCGGTTATATGATCTGTCTAAAATGCCGTCAACTGACTACCGGAGTGAATATAACAATGCGTACAAAGATATTTTGCAGCACGTTGACAATAATTCTGATTGGGAACCCGATTGGGTTTTTACGGACCCTCGGTTTAATTTAATGCATGGCGATGATGAAGCCTACGTGAGATTTTTAACCGAAACCCTTCATCCAGCCGTAAGACCTATTAACGAGGATACCTCTAAACTTTTGAATGCGTACAACAAACATCTTCAGGCCGATGGTTACCAATTATATGCATCTGGCAATATTTCCGGTAAATCACTTTATTCCTGGACTAAAGATGGAATTGCAGACAGCCGTTTCGCCGATAAAAAAGCTGATATAAAAAAATATCTAAATACAGAATATGTGACAGCGAAGATTGATCAAATGAATAAGGCTGTTAAGATTGAAACTGATGTCGCTATTGGCACCGGCAAAGAGTTGCTGGAAACTATTTGCAAATCGATATTGAAACAAAAGGCTATTGTTTTGGATAAAGACTGGACGTTGCCCCAATTACTAAAAAATACAACTACTGCTCTTGATTTCAAGCCAAAAGAAGCTAATGACCCCGAAAAAGCTGAAAAATCGATACGCCAAATATTAGGAGGCATAGCATCTATCGTGCAAGGTGTAACAGAACTGAGGAACGCTTACGGTTCCGGTCATGGTAAGGATGCTGACTTCAAAGGCCTGGAAACAAAATATGCTCAACTTTTTGTAGGTGTAGTTTCCGAAATCGCTATCATTTATTTAGCCACAAACGGAGAAACGGAAATTATAGACGAAAATAGCAGCGATGATGAAGATCTGCCTTTTTAAAATCAAGCCGGTTCAATCACTATGTGGTGCATGAGAATAAGCACTGGATCATTTTAAGTGAATAACTCTGTAATTGGTTCCGGCAAATCCAATCCAAGTGACGTTGATTTTTCAATATATTCCTTTTTTTTGTCGCTGTTGTTTTTAAATAAATAATTGATATTATTTTGCAGAAACTGTGGATTCCAACTAGTCTTGGCCAATTCTGCGCTTAAAATTTTCATTACCTCATCTTTTAATGGGTAAAATTCAATATACTGAGTATATAAGTCACTATTCTGATTCATAAAATGCCAATATTTGAAGTCTGCTGGGCTGTGAACAACAAATAAATTGTGATATAATATGTCACCAAAGCCATTTGCAGCCAAAACAAAATGGTCTTCCCTATCAGTAGTATATTTGTAGAACGTAGATACTAATTCATTAGCTGTTTTAATCTCCGCTTCAGGTATAAGAGCGTTGCGAAGCATTGAGGAATACACAGCAATCGGATTAGTCATTTTTTTGAGCTTTATTTGCCAAAAACTTCTTATTTCCTGATTATCGTAACCTAATCTCGATAAAATTGCCGGTCTTGCATTGATATACGCGTTTAGAAGGTGGTCGTCTTTTTTTAAAAAGTCGATTAATGATTCGGTAAGTTCGTCGTCATTCAATTTTAGTACCGTATCAAGAAATTCAGTTTCATTATTATAATCATACAAATCTGAAATAACCGGAATAACCTCTGTCCAGAAATTATACATCTCCGATTTTTCAACCGCACCTTTTATTTCTTTTACCAATGGCAATACATCTTCACCCGTAGGAGTATATGTAGTATTATAATGCTTCTCAAGTTTATTAATTAGTGTTGCCTTTCCACCTTCCAATGTTATCTTTTGCAGGTTTGATTGCAGGAAACTCCAGAATGTTTCAACATGCGCTAACGTTATCTCATTGTCCTTGTGATGGGCACAGTCATTCCGGCGGTCTTTCCAATAACGAATCTGGGCCCGTAAATTGTCGTTTATTACAAATACAGGGTCCATAACGCGCACTTTTGCCGAATTAATTTTTTCTTGTTGCATAACTGCTGAAAATATCGTCTCTTCCCATTTATCCTCGTTTTGGAGAAGATTCAGCTGCGTTTCCCATGTGGGTTGAGGATATAAATTTGGTTTATTACCGCGCATCATGCGGTCTTTAAGGCTAACTAGTAGACCTATATATCCCATTAGTAATGCAGCTGTTGGTGCACCTGCTTTATAACAGATAACCGAATTTTTTAGCAGGTGACCTGCATCGACCGAAAAATGAGAATTTTCGATCCAGTTCTCAAATTGAATTTTCACAAAGATTAAATTGAAAAGCAAAGGTATAGATTATCTCTGCATTAAATTTGGCCCTAAAATGTGTACCTATTTTAACGTCAGTGCTGTATAACTTTGTAAAGGCAGTACCTTTTGTCTTCTAAAATCACCAACTCCTTAATAATCAAATGGTCGACAAGTTTGGACGTGTCCCGCTCATTTAAAAAGAGCTTGTAAACGGCAGCGATTTTATCAGATATAATTTAGGAAGTTGTATCATTGTTAAATCTAACATTCTTTTGTGGCATATTGAAGTAAATCGCTAACAGTAACAATCAAATTTCATTATAAATTAAGATCAATCAACTATTTAATTCAAGAATGAATATCTTGTAATAAATTACTCAATATTGTGATATGAAGGTAAGCCTTATTCTTGGAGCCGGATTTTCCTATAATGCTGGTTTACCGCTCGTAAAAGGAATCTCGGATCGATTTTTACAAAAACCTTTGTATGAACAGGTGCTTTGCTTTGGTTCCAGTGAATGGAAATGGAAAGAATGGGCGGACGGACCAGATCAACATAATGGTATATTACCCAATGAACGCATCCCTGTTGCTATGGTCGTCGAAAATCTTATAGGGCACTATTTTGCCGATACCGGCGAAAAGTCGCTCAATTATGAAAAGTTCTATCAGTATATGGTGGATATGAGAAACAAAGATGGCCAACGATTTGAACATATTAAATTGGCTACTCAGGACATATACGACGAAAAGTTTGAGCACCGTGATTACAATTTTGACGGTATGACCGACGATTGGATATTCTCTTGCTTTTATCATCTGATAGACGATTTGTTATGGGTAAGAAAACCATTCGTAGAAATCCAACAACTATATAAGCCTTACATTGACTATTTTCTAAATGGTAATCATACGTTTAATATTTATACGCTTAATCATGATTTGTTGCTGGAAACTATATTCGAGCATTGTAAAATTCCGTATGCAGATGGATTTTCAACTTCCAACAAATTTCTGATGGATTACAATAATGAGCAACGTGTACCGGTTTTTGATGGAACTTTTAATGAACGCATCAATTTACTGAAACTGCACGGCTCAATCGATTTATACGAGTATCGATATATCGAAGACAAAAACAGGCACAAAGATTATGACTATTTCAAAACAATGGACTATCATACGAAACACGGAGCTATAGATATTGCCGAAAATGGCGAGATTGTACAACGTTGGACACCAAAGATAACACCGCAGTTTATTACAGGAGACAATAAGTTCAAAATTATTGAAGATGACAAAATGTATAGTGTAATTTACCTACACCTAAAGGAAAATTTGCCCTCATCCGATCAATTGGTGGTTGTTGGATATTCTTTCCAGGATGAACATATTAACCGGGTAATCCAATCCTCTTTAAAATCAATAAATCAAATAATTCATATCAATCCAGGTATTCTGTTTCCGTATGAGCATCCAAACGTTGTGGAAATTAACCCTTTTGAACAGGAATTAGACTTTTAAAGAGCCTCGTGCCGCGATCAAATGTTCAATCCCAAAAATTTAAGTATTTTTGATAAGAAATAACTTAACAAAAGTATTATATGCAAGAGCCAGCCTCTTTAACACAGGTATCAGAATTTCACCAAACCTTTAAACATCCAATCAAGGATACCCCCGGCATTCCATCGAGAGAACGATGTGAACTCAGGGTTTCTCTGTTAGCTGAAGAGGTAAAGGAATTACAACAGGCTGTTAACGATAATAGTTTTGTGGAAATCGCGGATGCACTTTGCGATATTCAATACGTTTTGGCTGGCGCAATATTAGAATTTGGTCTTGCTAATAAATTTAAACAGTTATTTGACGAGGTACATCGCTCAAATATGAGTAAAGCATGTAAGTCACTTGATGAGGCAAACCAAACCATAGAATATTATAAGGTCAATGAATCCGTTGAATCCTATTTTGAGAAAGAAGAATCTCTATATTTGATTTACCGAACCAAAGATCACAAAATATTAAAATCAATAAATTACTCCCCGGCTGATCTTCAAAGCATCCTTTAGTATTCTCTATGACCGAACTAGAAGAAAGTATAATTACTGCAAAAGATTACAGTAAACAGGTGAACGATTTGATCGACAGATATTCGATTGATCATCAACCTATTGAAGTTTCTTTTAGAGATTTAGTTCCGGAATTAAATAAACCCGATAGAGCTACACATCTTATTCATACCTACCCCGCTAAATTATTGATGCACATTCCGCATTTTTTTTTAAATAATTCAGTTTTATCAAAGGAGGGCGATACGATCATGGACCCATTCTGCGGCTCAGGGACGGTTATGTTAGAAGCATTATTGGCTCTGAGACATGGTATAGGAGCTGATGCTAATCCTTTAGCCAGGTTGATAACACGGGTAAAAGTCCATAAATATAAGGCTGAAGATTTAAGGTCCTATGCTAATGCAATTATTGAAAATATTAATCGTAATGAGATTAATATAGTGGTGCCTAATGTGATTAATGTGGATTATTGGTTTCTTCCTGAAATCCAAAAACAACTGACATCAATATTTAACACTATCAATAATATTATTGATGAAAAGATAAAGGAGTTTTTTTTAGTTTGCTTTTCAAATTGTGTCAAGAAAGTTAGTTTAGCCGATCAAAGGGTTTCAGTTCCTGTCAGACTTAATCCTGAACGGTATAATTATTCACATCCCTTATATCTGGAATCAAAAAGAAAATTAGAAAATCTGGTCGACATCAAGGTTATTGATAAATTTCTTGAAATAGTAAACGATAATATCGCTAGATTTCAAAACTCGGCCGATCTATTTGATAATGAATATGTGGCAAGCGTTGTTTCTGATGATGCAAGAAAATTGACAGAAAAGATAGGTAGCGAAGATCTTATAAAAGATGATGTTGTAAGTCTAATTATCTGTTCACCCCCATACGCCGGCGCCCAAAAGTATATTAGGGCGTCCAGCCTAAATTTGGGTTGGCTTGACCTGGTTAAGAATGCGGATACATTAAAAGAATTGGACGGCTTAAACATTGGCCGTGAAAACTATAAAAAAAGCGATTATGACGTATTCAGGCCAACCGATATAACCCAGGCAGATATATTATTGGAGAAAATATTTGAAATAAATCCTTTGAGGGCACATATAGCTGGTAATTATTTAAAGGAAATGAAAACAGCTTTGACCGAAGCCGTGCGCGTTCTAAAGCCGGATGGATATTTTGTGCTGGTTGTAGGTAATAACCAAGTTTGCGGATTGGAGTTTGAAACTCAAGAATATTTAAGACATATCCTGGAAGCCTTAGGGCTTACTATCGTTTTAAGGCTCATTGATGATATTCAATCCTACGGGTTAATGACTAAACGAAATAAAACAGCAAATGTAATCACACGGGAATGGGTACTAATTTTAAAAAAATAGCCGATGTCAACTATTGAACTGTTCGAGGAGGAACTCCACGATAAGATTAAGGTACTCAATGAAACCACCTGGGAGTCAAAAATCAAAAGACCAATCATTGAAAAATGGCTGAATAATTTCTCGACAGATAAGGAGAAAACACACGCCTTATACCTTTTGTCTCATTTTATGTATTTCGGCAGCATTCAAATTAAAGAATTACTGGTTAGTTTGTATCGCGACCTTTACAAATATCCGATTATTAAAGAAATTCGAATAGCAAACGGGAATACTGTAGATTTAGCTTTCATTAAACAACAATACAAAGACGCCCGGGAGAAAACCAGATTTATTGCAATGGGCAATGCTTCAGAAAGCGGCGCGCATCTGTTATATACTTTCAGGCAGATTAATAATTTACCAGTTGATCTGTTTGACGACGCTTTCATACAGGATGCTTCCGGAGTCCAGCAGTTGAAAGACCCAACTATTCGACATTATGTTTTATTTGACGACTTTTGTGGATCTGGAAGCCAGGCTATCAGTTATTCGGCCCTGCAAGTTGCTGCGATTAAAAATTTTGACGCAACTATAAAAGTTTCTTATTTGATGCTTTTTGCTACAAAGGCTGGCAAACAAGCAGTAATTGATCAAACCCTGTTTGATAATGTAGAGGCAGTAGTAGAATTTGACGAATCTTTTAAGTTTTTTAATGCAAGTTCCAGATACCTTCAGAATTGTCCGCTGCATATTGACAAGGTTTATTTAAAAGACCTTTGCGAACGGTACGGAGAACCACTGATACGTGATATTGGAACGAGATTAGGCTGGACAGGAACGGATCTTGATTTTTTCGTAACAAATGCGGTTTTAGGATTTGGAGACTGCCAATTATTGATTGGCTTTTCACATAATACTCCTGATAATACATTACCTATTATTTGGTACGACGAGGAAACAATAGTTTGGTATCCTATATTTAAACGATACAATAAAGTTTACGGAACATGAGCGTTAACACTATCAATCCATTTAATATAACCAAGGCTGTTGATTATTCTGATGAAGAAATTAACAAGTATTGGGTTGACATTTCTGAAGGGAATGGGTTTATAGATATGGTTAAGCCATTGTCCCCAATGCCCATGTTTATTTTGGGCGGCAAGGGAAGCGGTAAAACACATATCATGCGCTACTTTTCTTTTAATCTGCAAAAAATCAGGTATGGAGATCAACTAGTAGAAAAAATCGCGGAGGATAAGTATGTTGGCATATATCTAAGATGCGGCGGATTAAATTCCAGCCGGTTTAATGGCGGAACTGAACGCCCGGAAGGCTGGAAAAATATATTTGGCTACTATCTGGAATTGTGGTTCTCACAATTACTTGCTAATGTGCTTTTAGACTTGTATACGACAAACCCAATCGTTTGTAAAGCTTTCGAGCAATCCATAATCAATCAATTGTACCACCTTTTTGATGTTGACGTATGCGGGAAGTTTAATTCGCTAAAAAGTTTCAATGATTATTTGCAACAACTGCAAAAGGAAGTTGATTATGATGTTAATAACTCGGTAATAACCGGTAAACGTATTTCTGAAATACGCATATTAATTTCACCTGGTAAACTAATTTTCGGGTTGCCACGTATCCTTGAAAAGACAGTTCCATCATTTAAGGACGTGCAGTTTATATTTTTAATAGACGAGTTCGAAAACTTGTTAGAATATCAACAGAAGTACATCAATACTTTGATCAGGGAAAGAGAATCCCCGGTGTCTTTTAGGGTAGGTGTGAGATGGTACGGTGTAAAAACATTAAATACTTTCAGCGGTAATGAGGATTTAAAAGAGGGATCAGAGATCGAAAAGTATATTATCGATAACCTGTTGCGAAAAAACAATGCGGAATACGAAAAATATGCCCGAGAAATTTGCCTGACCAGGCTCAATAAAGCAGGCTTCAATGTGGATGTACCCGATAATAACACCAACAGTCTTGACTCTTTTTTTGAAGAATTTGATTTAGATGGGTTCTTCGTAAAGATCAAAGCAAAGGAAGAAAGCGTTGGCAGATCGTACCTTTTTAAATTGGAAGAAAATTTAAAAAAGAAAGGGTCTATTGGTAATGTCAAATACATCATTGAGAACCTGAAATATGACGCTAATCCATTGATCGAAAGAACAAATATTTTAATATTTTACAGAGAATGGAAAGCCGGAACCGATCTTTCAAAGGCATCCGAAATTATTAAGAATGATTGCCTGTTATACATAAGCAACCCGGCAAATAAAAATTTATCGCATTATAAGGTATTGGATAAATTTAAGAACGATTTAATTGACCAGCTTCACCGTGAGTCAAGGGAGGCGTTATCTTATAGCGGAATTGACAAATTAATTAAAATGTCCGCCGGAATTCCCCGCCATTTCTTAATCATGTTAAAACACATCTATCGATGGTCAATTTATAACGGTGAAAATCCTTTCTCCATTGGCACCATAAGCGAGAAATCGCAAAGAAAGGGATTAATAGATGCCAGCAAATGGTTTTTGGAAGATGCAAGAGCTTCGGGAGAAGACGGCAAACTCATGTCCAGCAGTATTAACAGGATTGGCCAATATATGCAGGAAATACGATTTTCCAATATTCCACCGGAATGCTCGTTATCCAGTTTCAGCATCAAAATCATCGATATAGATGAAAGTATTGCAAAAATCCTATCGTTTTTAGAGCAGTATTCCTATTTAATTAATGTTAATGCTGCCCGTGATAAAAACTCAAATACGCAAAGAGTAACTTACCAGATCAATGGACTTTTGGCTCCGCTCTGGGAACTACCTATTTATCGCCGGGGAATTTTGCATTTAACGACTGAGGAGGTAAGCGTCATATTTAAAACAAATTCAGATTCAGAATATACTAAGGTGAAAAACAGCAGGCTTTCCACCTATAATGCGCCTTTTAAAAATACCAATAATCCAACACTGTTTGAAGCCTAATATCTTTTAAAATGCCTACTGTCACCATCGATTATTCCATCTTTTATAAAAAGAAATTTTTAACAACCGACCAATTAAAAGCTGATTCGAACTATGATTTTTTCATTTCGGCCTATAATGACAGTAAAAGGGTCAAGGAAGTCTTTAATGAAGTTAATGCTGTAAATAAACACTGGATATTATTCCCCGAATACAGGTATAAAAAAAGTGAGGAGCCACCATTAAACACGACGGAAGAAAAGATATTTACATTCGATGATACACTTACCGAGGCAGTAATAATAAGGAAATATATTACTGATTCAGGAATAGAAACAGCACTGTTAAATGGAAGTAAAGTTTGTGTAGATATAACAGGCTTTATCAGACCTCATCTTGTCTTTCTAATCAGGTATTTTTCAACGATAAGTATTGGCAATATTGATTTTATATACACTGATCCGGTCAAATATGAAAAGGGCGCACAAACAGATTTTTCATTTGACTATACGCATGTCAGGCAAATTGATGGCTGTCAGGGTTCCCATAATCCTGAAACAACCAATGATTTTTTAATTATTGGCGCGGGCTACGATCATTTACGCATAATGGATGTTTCTAAAAATAAAGACAATACAAAAAAGGTTCAACTATTTGGATTCCCTTCATTGCAACCAGATATGTACCAGGAAAATATTTTAAAAGCTTATAAAGCCGCAGAAGAAACCGTTTCCAAAGGAGAAGAAATTTTTGTCGATGAGGATAATACGATTTTCGCACCGGCAAATGATCCCTTTGTTACGGCGAATATTATCAGGGATTTTGTCAATAAACAACAAACGAAAAACAAAATCACTAATTTATATTTTTGCCCGTTGTCCACTAAAGCCCAGACATTGGGAATAGCGTTATATTTTATCACTGAATGTATTGGAACAGCGACGAGTATTATTTTCCCTATATGTAGCAGATATTCAAGGGAAACCTCCGAAGGAATATCAAAAATTTGGAGATACACAGTTGAGTTTCAAAATTTAAAATAAAGCCTTTCATATTTCCCTTAATTTTTATACTCGATTAAAATCATCATTTCTTAATCACCAAATGCATCAATGCAGGGTCGCCTAACAACCGTTCCATTTCCGTCAGGATAATCCGCTGTACATCCTGTTTGATCTCCATATAATTCCGCTGCACAATGGCGTTGTCGATCCGGCGTACCGTTGGTATTTCCTGGTATCCTTCCATCTCTTTTTTCAATGCCGCATGATCGTTGATGATCTCGCAATGGAATGCTTTCAGTTTGATTTTACAGTCCGGGTTATCGGCCACCATCCCGACAAATTCCCCGGAACTGAGCGAAGAAATCCGGGATGGCGGCACGGCTGCTTCCAGTTGTTTTGATTTACTGATGGAAGTATCTTGGCTATTGATCGAAAGACTTTCCCTGTCCTGCATGATCTTGCCGATCTTCTCTGAAATACTCTTTGCCGTATCCCCGGAAACTTGGCCTGCTGCCATATTCCCGGTAATGTTCATGATCACATCCGCCTGTTCGCGCCCGTAATCCTTGCGCAACTGGCTGGCATCTTGGATGCCTAAACAAGTGCTGATCAGGTTACTCCTGCCCGTACTGATCGTTGGGATAATATCGGTCGTTAAAGTTGGGAACTCATCAAATATCAAGCTGCATTTGAGCTTGTCTTTCTGGTTAATGATCTTTAGGCAACGGTTAGTAAACAGGGACAGTACCGCCCCATAAACCTGTATCTTTTGCGGGTTATTACCCATGCAAACGATCTTCGGCTCCTTCGGGTTATTGATGTCCAGCGTAAAATCATTCCCGGATAGGATATAATACAATTGCGGCGAAGATATTCTCGCCATCGTGATCTTAGCGGCAGCGATCTGTCCCTCCAGTTGTTCTACCGCATCCCGCATAAAGGCACTTACAAAAGGATTGATGAGCGCATCGATCTCCTTTTGGGTACGCAGGATAGTAAAGAGCTGGTCGTACTCCACCTGCATCAGTTCGATCACATGGGGCAGTGTACAAAACTCCCCGTCCTTGTATTTCTTCAGATACCAGATGATGGCTGTTAAAAAGTTGATCGGTGATTCCACGAAGAAATCACCCTGCCGTTTGATCCATTCCCGGTTTAGCCCTAATAAGATCGTTCTTGCAGATTCCACTGCATCCGTAATATCCAGCATCGTTGACGGCTCCAAGGGATTACAGCGGTGGCTCCTGGACAGGTCATCAAAATTGATTGAGTAGAACTTCGGTACGACCTTGTATTTATCTTTGTGCTGTAGCCAGGTATTATAAGCGATAACCGACAGGTCGGGCATCTTAAAATCATATACGAACATTGAAAAGCCCTTACGGATATGCTGCGTAATTACATGGCGGATGATGAAGTAGGATTTGCCTGAACCCGGAGAACCTAACACCAGTAAACCCCTAAATGGATTAATAAAATTAATCCAGCTATCCCTGACCTTTGTTTTTAAATGGTAACGCGCCGGAAGATTGATCGAATACTCATTTTCCAGCAGCCGCTCCTCCTGTGGAAAGGTTTCGTTCTCACTATTAAAAATATCATTCGACAGCTTATCCCGGATGATCCTGGAGACCATTGTCCCGCCACTCAAAAACAACAAGTAACCCAGACTTGTCAACCCAATATATAAAGCCGCCAGCATGGTGATCTCCATATTCACCAGCAACAATA
>Ga0302188_10003104_pt1 | contig 11711 bp, 9 predicted proteins | sample II_Bog_E2_1_FD_198783 | JGI IMG/M metagenome (GOLD analysis project Ga0302188, IMG submission 198783) | Peat permafrost microbial communities from Stordalen Mire near Abisko, Sweden - II_Bog_E2_1 | ecosystem: Environmental > Terrestrial > Soil > Wetlands > Peat | place: Sweden: Abisko, Stordalen... | reverse complement strand
AGCTTTCAGGCATTCTTTCATTAAACTCGATCCTCGCTTACTTTTCCGTAACCCGGTGATGTTCACCGTGGAAATTGGTGCGGCTGTAATGCTTGTGGTAACTATCTTCTCTTTATTTAATAAAGAGCAGGGTAGTTTCGCCTATAACCTCACCATATTTATAGTTCTGTTTCTTACTGTGCAGTTTGCAACTTTTGCTGAGGCTATCGCGGAGGCAAGGGGAAAGGCCCAGGCAGAAAGCTTACGCAAAACCCGTGAAGAAACACCTGCCCGCCTCCTGGTTAACGGTAAGGAATCATTGGTGATGTCGTCACAATTAAAAAAAGGCGATGTGTTTATCTGCGAAACAGGCGATAATATACCAACTGACGGCGAGATTATTGAGGGTATTGCTACCATCGATGAATCAGCTATAACAGGAGAATCCGCACCGGTTATCCGTGAATCGGGTGGTGATAAATCATCAGTAACCGGCGGTACCAAAGTGTTGTCTGACAGGATAAAGGTAATTGTGACTACGCAGCCGGGCGAAAGCTTCCTGGATAAAATGATAGCCCTTGTAGAAGGAGCTTCACGCCAGAAAACGCCAAACGAAATAGCATTGACGATATTGCTTGCAGGCTTTACGCTGATATTTGTAATTGTTTGCGTAACACTTAAACCTTTCGGCGATTACGCGAATACACCTATCACTATTGCTGCGTTTATTTCCTTATTTGTTTGTTTAATACCCACAACCATCGGCGGTCTTTTATCTGCTATCGGTATAGCAGGAATGGACCGGGCATTGCGTGCAAACGTAATTACCAAATCGGGCAAAGCTGTTGAAACTGCCGGTGACCTTGATACGTTGCTGTTAGACAAAACAGGAACTATCACCATCGGTAACCGTAAGGCCACAAATTTTTATCCGGCAAATGGCGTAAACGAACAGGATTTTGTTACCGCTTGTGTTTTAAGCTCTCTCGCAGACCAGACACCTGAAGGAAAGTCAATAGTGGAATTGGGCCAACAGGGCAAAACCAAAGTATCGGCGACTGTTCCGGAAGGTTCGATATTCATCAAATTTACAGCTGAAACGCGCTCAAGCGGTTTGGACACACCAGATGGGCTGCGTATTAGAAAAGGTGCGTTTGATTCAATCAGGAATATAGCCCTTACGGCAGGCCACCTTTTTCCTGCCGACGTGGAAGAAAATGTAAAAATTATCTCTTCAAATGGCGGAACCCCGTTAGTGGTATCACAAAATGAAGTGATACTGGGCGTAATTGAACTGCAGGACATTATAAAACCGGGTATAGCCGAACGTTTTGAACGTTTGCGCAAGATGGGGGTAAAAACTGTAATGGTAACAGGTGATAATCCTTTAACCGCCAAATTTATTGCTAATAAGGCTGGTGTGGATGATTTTATAGCTGAGGCGAAGCCTGAGGATAAAATGAACTATATTAAAAAAGAGCAGCAAGGCGGGAAACTGGTAGCGATGATGGGTGATGGTACAAACGACGCGCCTGCCCTGGCACAAGCCGACGTTGGTGTTGCCATGAACAGCGGAACCCAGGCGGCAAAAGAAGCAGGCAACATGGTTGACCTGGATAATGATCCGACAAAGCTAATTGAAATTGTGGAAATCGGTAAGCAATTGCTGATGACCCGGGGTACTTTGACAACTTTTTCAATAGCAAACGACGTGGCTAAATACTTCGCTATTGTACCTGCATTGTTCATGGTTTCAATACCTGCGTTAAAGGCTTTAAATGTTATGGACCTGCATAGCCCACAGTCAGCTATATTATCCGCAGTTATATTTAACGCGATTATCATTCCAATGTTAATTCCATTGGCTTTAAGAGGAGTTGAATATAAACCGATTGGAGCAAGCGCGCTATTGCGCCGTAACTTGCTGATTTATGGTTTGGGAGGTATCCTTGTGCCATTTATCGGTATCAAATTAATCGACCTAGTGGTTGGCATATTAATATAGATGTGAGTATTGAGATTGGAGATTTGAGACAGAAACTCAATCTCACATCTCATATCTCACGTCTCAAATCTTAACAAAATATCTCAAAACTAAAGTAAAATGAAAACGTACTTGTTACCTTCAATCAAAATAACAATTATCCTGTTAGTGCTGTTATCGGGTTTGTACCCACTGGTAATAGCAGGAATCGGAAAATTTACCCCGGGTAATGGCGAGGGAGAAACCATCAAATTTAAGGGCCGCGTTGTTGGTTATGCCAACATAGGTCAGAAATTTACCAAAGATCAGTATTTCTGGTCACGCCCGTCAGCGGCCAATTACCAGGCAGATGCCGGGGCTGGTTCAAACAAAGCACCTTCGAACCCGGATTTTCTAAAAGATGTTAAAGCCCGTATCGATACATTTTTAAAACATAACCCCGGCGTAAAGCGCGCAGACATACCCGCTGAATTGGTTACTTCCTCAGGCAGCGGTTTGGATCCTGATTTATCGCCGGCGGGGGCAAATATACAGGTACCGCGTATTGCAAAGGTACGTAAACTGCCTCAGTTAGAGGTGTATAAAATTGTTAGTGACAATACCGAAGGCCCCTTGTTAGGTCTGTTTGGCCCCGCAAAAGTTAATGTATTGAAGTTAAATGTTGCATTAGACGAACTGAAAAAGTGAGTTTTTTAAGATTAACGCTGACTGTTTTTATAATTAATTATTGTTTGTTAATTATAAGTTTGGTTTGATTGAAGTCCGCGTAAAAAAGGGGGTATTTATATCCCCTTTTATTGGTATAAGTGAATAGTTGATTTGGTGAGTGGGTGATTGGCTAAATTTTTTATATAATCGTATACAAAGTGCTTTACTCAATCAACTATTCACCTAATTAACTTCAAACTAATTAAAATGGCCGAAGAGAATAATAAGGAGCAATCAGTACAACATTTCCTGGAGCTCATAAAGCGGTCCAGGCGAGGTAAGTTTAAGATATACATCGGCATGAGCGCTGGTGTGGGTAAAACCTACAGGATGCTGCTTGAAGCAAAAACCCTGTTGCGTAACGGCATTGATGTTAAAATAGGTTATGTTGAAACCCACCAGCGGAAAGAAACTGAAGCTTTACTGGATGGGTTACCTTTAATACCGCGCCGTAAATTATTTTATAAAGGCAAGGAACTCGACGAGATGGACTTGAACGCGATTATAAATCTCCGGCCCGAAGTGGTGGTGGTTGATGAGCTTGCCCATAGCAATATTGAGGGAAGTAAAAATGAAAAGCGCTGGCAGGATGTGATGGATATTTTAAATGCGGGCATAAATGTAATAAGCGCCATAAACATTCAGCATATTGAGAGCCTTAATGAAGAGGTTGAAAAAATAACCGGGACGGCTATAAAAGAGCGTATCCCCGACAAGGTTTTGCAAACCGCCGATGAAGTGGTGAACATTGACCTGACTGCCGATGAACTGATTGACCGCCTGAAGGAGGGAAAAATATACGACGAAAAAAAGATACCGCTCGCTTTAAATAATTTTTTTCAAACGGATAGAATTTTACAGCTCCGTGAGTTAGCGCTAAGGGAGGTAGCCCACCAGGTTGAACGCAAAATTGATATTGAAATACCAAAAACGGTGAAGGCGAGGCCCGAATTATTTTTGGCCTGCATAAGTACAAATGATTCATCGGCAAAAATAATCATCAGGAAAACGGCCCGCCTGGCTTCTTATTACCGCTCTAAATGGTATCTTTTATATGTACAAACATCAAACGAAAGCAGCGATAAAATAAACCTGGCGTCACAGCGGCACCTGATAAATAATTTCAAATTGGCCACGCAATTGGGCGGCGAGGTGTTAAAAGTAAAAAGCGACAACATTGCTAAAACCATTTGGGAAACAGCAGAGAAATATGAAATTACCACAATTTGCCTGGGGAAACCGCATTTTAAATTCTACCAGGTAGTTATGAAAACTGCCATGTTTACGCAATTGCTGAATAAAATGTCGCAAACACATATTGACCTTGTAATACTTTCATAATGACTATTAAAAATAAACTTCGCGCCGGCATCGGCTTCCTTTTCATATTGTCGCTGTTATGCTGTGGACTGTCCATATATTTCTTAAACCGCCTCGCTGCCGATGCTACAGGTATACTTAAAGATAATTATATTTCTGTGCAATATGCAAAAAACATGGGCAGTGCGCTTGATGCAACCGCCGGGCCTTTAAACGCCGTACAGGAAAAAGTTATTGAAAAAAACCTTGTAAAACAAGAACATAATATTACCGAGCGGGGAGAGCAGCAACTTACAGACTCTGTGCGTAGTCAATATGAACAGCTGAAGCTGGAAAAAACAGATAAAGACAAAAACGAACAGTTGCGCAGCGAATTAAGAAAATCGCTCTATGGTGTTATGCAGGTAAACATGAGCGCCATTGAACACAAAGACGCGCTGGCCACAGCAACTTCAAAAAGGGCTACTGTATTGGTCGCTTTTGTTGGATCGTTTCTCTTTTTAGTGGCGTTTAGTTTTGTTGTAAACTTTCCCGGTTATATCGCTAATCCAATAAAAGAGTTAACGGAATTGATTAAGGAGGTATCAAAACGGAACTATCACCAGCGGCTGGATTTTAAATCGAACGACGAATTTGGCGAGCTTGCCCAGGCATTTAACAACATGACCGATAAGCTGGATGAATTTGAAAACAGTAACCTTGCCAGTATATTATTCGAAAAAAAGCGCATTGAAACGATCATTAATTCGATGCACGATGCCATTATCGGGCTCAACGAAAAATCAATGATCATTTTTGCCAATGAGGTAGCTTGTACGCTAATCGGCTTACAGGAACCAGATATTATCAATAAATATGCACCTGATATTGCCTTGCATAACGATTTACTAAGGAATATGCTGGTGAGCGATCAGATTAAAATGAAGATTTATGCCGATAACCGTGAAAGCTATTATTCAAAGGAGGTTTTGTCGGTAGTTAGCAAGGATAAGGTAATTGGCAAGGTGATCATTTTAAAAAATATTACGGAATTCCAGCAACTTGATGAAGCAAAAACTAATTTTATAGCCACCATATCACATGAACTTAAAACACCGATATCTTCTATCAAAATGAGCCTCAAATTGCTGGAAGACAACCGCATAGGTGAAATGAATACCGAGCAGAAGCAGTTATTGGAAAACATAGAGGAAGATACAAGGAGGTTATTACAGATAACCGGTGAATTATTAGATATGGCCCAGGTTGAGACCGGCAAACTTCAGCTAAATTTTGGTAGTACGCACCCCAAAAATATTGTGGATTACGCTGTAAAGGCCCTTAAAATTACTGCCGAACAAAAGCAGGTTACGATAAATGTACAATGTGATGAAAACCTGCCGGATGTACAAGCTGACCTGGATAAAACTACCTGGGTGTTGATCAATCTGCTTTCAAATGCCATAAAATATAGTCATGAAAAATCTACAGTAGAACTGGTGGTTAAAATATATAAAGCCGACGAAATTGAATTTTCTGTTCAGGACCACGGCCAGGGAATAGACGAGAAGTATATCTCAAGGCTTTTTGAACGGTATTTTAAAGTACCAGGCGCCTCCGGTGAGCAAACAGGTACCGGCTTAGGTTTAGCTATTGCCAAAGATTTTATTGAGGCGCAGGCCGGCAAAATAGGTGTTGAAAGCGAAGTGGGCGAAGGCAGCAGGTTTTATTTTACTTTGAAAAGGTTTGGGCATTAGTAAATTATAATTTCTATCTTGAATTTAATTTGTAACCTGATTAATTATGGACAACACTTTAAATTCAAGCCCCATTCCCGGGCGGCTATTATCGCTCGATTTCCTCCGAGGCTTCATAATGGTATTGCTCGCCATTGAATCAACCGGTTTGTATGATTATTTAAATGAGAATACAGCCGGGCAGCCGCTTAATCATTTTTTTACGCAATTTACCCATTATACATGGCATGGCCTCCATTTTTGGGATTTGGTGCAGCCTTCTTTTATGTTTATGGCGGGTGTTGCCATGGCCTTGTCATTAAATAAACAATGGACAAACGGCGTTACCTGGGGCCAGTCCTTTAAGAAAATACTGGTCCGCTGCTGCTGGCTGTTTTTTTGGGGCGTGCTGGACTATGCCGTTCGTCCGCATGGCTTATCGTTTGAATTGTGGGACGTATTAACGCAGCTCTCGTTTACCACTTTAGTTGCCTTCCTTATTTTCAGGTGGAGCAATGCCGCTCAAATAGGGGTATGTATCGGCATGTTGTTACTAACGGAGATTCTTTATCGTTTTACGCATGTCCCCGGCTTTGACCAGCCATTTACAGACCAGCATAACTTTGGTAATTATATCGATACCATATTGATGAACAAAATAAATAAGGGTGGGTGGGTGGCCATTAACTGCATCCCGACCGCTGTGCATACCATTGCAGGCGCACTGGTTGGAAGACTATTATTGAGCGATAAGAATAAATTAAAACCGTTGTTGTTTTGGACATTTGCCTGTCTTGTAATTGGTTATGGAATAGATGGGCTGGGGATAACACCTATTATAAAGCGGATTGCCACAACATCGTTCACTATAGTTTCATTGGGTTGGGCGCTATTTTTCCTTACACTTTCTTATTGGTGGATAGATATTAAAGACCACCGTAAACATTTAATATTCTTCACGATAGTGGGGATGAACTCTATTTTTATTTACCTCTTTTTCGAAATTGTGGGCGACAGGTGGTTTACCGGGTACATCACAGCTATTTCAAACGGTGTTTTAAGCTGGTTTAATGCCGGCGGGTTGATAAAAGCTTTCGCATCAGCTATTTGTGTATTTGGTTTAGAGTGGGGGCTGTGTTACTTTTTATATAAAAAGAAAATATTTTTTAAAGTTTAATTGATAATTAACAGGTTTGAAGCTTTGCAAAAAGCAAATTAAAGAAATACCATTTGATTTATTTAATTTAGCGCCCTCTAACAAAGTATATGAAGTTTACTTTTGATTTTGAAAAGCCTTTAATTGAACTGCAAGTGCAGATTGAAAAGGTTAAACAAGTTGAAGACAAAAACAATTTGGATATGTCTGCAACGCTTACCGAGCTTGAAAATAAGTTAGAATCGACAAAGCACGAAATTTATGCTAACCTCACAGGCTGGCAAAAAGTTCAAATTTCACGTCACCCGGAGCGGCCCTATTCCCTGCAATATATTGAACTGATGTGCGATGACTTTATTGAGCTGCATGGCGACAGGAACTTTGGCGATGATAAGGCGATAATAGGCGGCTTTGGTACCATTGCCGGCCAAACAGCCATGTTTATCGGCCACCAGAAAGGAAAAAACACAAAAGATAGGCAATACCGCAATTTTGGTATGGCAAACCCGGAGGGGTACCGGAAAGCCTTAAGGCTGATGAAGCTTGCCGAAAAATTTAACAAGCCCGTAATTACATTAATTGATACACCTGGTGCATTCCCCGGTTTGGAAGCCGAAGAACGCGGACAGGGCGAAGCGATAGCCCGCAATTTAATGGAAATGTCGGTTTTGAAAGTGCCCGTTATTTGCGTGGTGATTGGTGAAGGCGCTTCGGGCGGCGCGTTGGGCATTGCGATTGGCGACAGGGTACTGATGCTCGAAAACTCCTGGTACTCGGTAATCTCCCCTGAAAACTGTTCCACTATTCTTTTTAAAACCTGGGAACAAAAAGAAAGGGCAGCAGACATGCTAAAGCTGACCTCGGCTGATATGTATAAAAACAAACTGATCGACGGCATTATAAAGGAACCGCTCGGCGGCGCCCACCAGGACCCGGTGGCCATGGCCGAAACTTTAAAAAAACACCTCCTGAAAGATTTAAAAGTGTTAAAAGAACGTAATATTTACGAATTGGTAAGCGAACGCATTGATAAGTTTTGCTCGATGGGGGTGGTGATAGAGGATTAACTTGTTTAGCTTTTAGCATTAACGACTTCAATGAAAGCTAACGGCTATCAGCTAACAGCTTTTTTAAAAATACCTTTTGATACTTAAAAAAATCGTCCTATATTTGCATTCCTTTTCGGAATGGCTTACATACCAAAGGATATTGCCTGATAGTATAATGGTAGTACGACGGTTTTTGGTACCGTGTGTCTAGGTTCGAATCCTGGTCGGGCAACAATGTTTATTTCGGATTTCGTCCGCCAACTGGCGGATCAATGTCGGATTTACACCGTGAATGAAGTTTCGAAAGTCCGAAATCGTTTTTTAATAATATGGCTAAACGGTTTTTAGAAAAGGAATAAGTAATTCCGAAATCGAAAATCCGAAACCCCAAATCAAAAGATGCCTTTACAGTTTAACCCGGTTAAGTTATTTGCAGGTTCTGGTACTACGGTACTGGCCGGTAAAATTGCTGAAAAATATGGCCGGGAATTAGGCGATGTTGTAGTAACGAAATTTAGCGACGGTGAATTTCAGCCGCATTTTAACGAGTCGGTACGGGGGTGTGATGTGTTTTTGATCCAGTCGACAAATCCTCCTACAGATAACCTGATGGAATTGCTAATGATGACTGATGCTGCACGTCGGGCATCGGCACATTACGTGACTGCTGTTATTCCTTATTTCGGGCTGGCCAGGCAGGACCGTAAGGACAAACCAAGGGTTGCAATAGGTTCAAAACTGGTGGCGAATATATTGGTGGCTGCAGGGATAAACCGCATTATGACCATGGATTTGCATGCTGCGCAGATACAGGGTTTTTTTGATATCCCGGTTGACCACCTGGACGCGTCTGTGATTTTTGTGCCGTATATAAAAAGCCTTAAGCTGGCCAATTTGACGATAGCCTCGCCCGATATGGGTGGTTCATACAGGGCCCGCACTTTTGCAAAGTATTTTAATGCCGAAGTGGTTATTTGCGATAAGCGCCGTAAACGGGCCAATGAAATTGAGTCGATGACCCTGATAGGGGATGTTACCGGGCAGGATATAGTGCTGATTGATGATATTTGCGACACAGCCCGTACATTGGCAAAGGCGGCCGATTTGATTATGGAACGAGGCGCAAAGAGTGTAAGGGCGGTTTGTACGCATCCGGTTTTATCCGGTAATGCATATGAAACTATAGAAAATTCGGTATTAACGGAGTTGATCGTTACGGATACTATACCGGTCAAATTCCCGGACAGTAAAATAAAAGTACTCAGTACAGCCGACCTGTTTGCGAGGGCTATTATGAATGTAAATGAACATGGCTCAATAAGCCAGTTGTTTAGGGTGGAGTGACGCCTCACCTAAATCCTCTCCAACCGCGTGTCGCCTTAGCTTTAGCGGTGGCGCAAGGAGAGGACTTGAAAAAGGCGTTTGAATAGAATTAATAACTTCTTGCTTAAGCCCCTCTCCTTTGGAGAGGCGTTGGGGTGAGGCTAAATAAATAAAAACAAACAAATGAAATCAATTGCTATTAGCGGTTCTCCAAGAGAGAACGTAGGGAAAAGAGACGCTAAAGAACTGCGTTACCAGGCAAAGGTGCCTGCGGTTCTTTACGGTGGGTCAACCCAAACCCACTTTTCAGTGTCCGCAGCTGATTTGAAAGCCGTAGTTTATACGCCGGTTGTTCATTTCATCGACTTAGACATTGCTGGTGTAAAATCACAGGCTATTATTAAAGACCTTCAGTTTCACCCCTTAACGGAACAAATTCTCCATGTTGACTTTTTGTTATTAGACAGCAAAAAACCGATTACCATAGAGATTCCAATCCGTTTAACCGGAACTTCACCAGGTGTAAAAACTGGTGGTAAACTGGTTCAAAAATTAAGGAAACTTCGTATCAAAGCTTTACCAAAAGACCACCTGGATACCATTGACGTAAGTATTGAGACTTTGGAAGTTGGTAAATCTGTAAAGGTATCGGATTTAAAAGTTAATAAACTGGTTATTACCAATGCCAAGGAAGATACCATTGTTTCGGTAACAACTTCACGTGCATTACGCCAGGCTGAAACAGAAGCAGCAACAGGTAAAAAATAATCACTGATTTTTACTGATTATTGTGATTGCACTGATTAACAGCGATAGGTTTAGAACTTATCGCTATTTTTATTTTAATTAATATCTTCGCAAAAAAGTAAATTCCCCCTTTTAGGGAGTTGGGGGGTATGAAATATCTTATAGTCGGTTTAGGGAATACCATGAAATATCTTATAGCTGGTTTAGGAAATATAGGGCCTGAATATACCGATACCCGGCATAATATTGGTTTTATGATATTAAATGAATTTGCCAAACAAGAAGGGGTTAAATTCTATAATGAACGCCTGGCCTATTATACGGAGGTTAGCTATAAAGCCCGCACACTTTATCTTATTAAACCAACCACTTATATGAACCTGAGTGGGAAGGCGGTTAGTCATTGGATGAAAACGCTGAAAATTCCAATTGAAAATATATTAATAGTTGTTGATGACATCGCTTTGCCTTTTGGCGCATTACGTTTAAAACCCAAAGGCAGCGCTGCAGGGCATAACGGTTTAAAACACATAGAAGCAACACTGGGACACAATGAATATGCCCGTCTTCGTTTTGGCGTAAGCGATAATTTCCCTAAAGGCCGCCAGGTTGATTATGTTTTGGATGGCTTTGATAAAGATGAACTGCCCGAATTGCCCCCGCTTATTGAGCGTTCTATTGAAATGATAAAAAGCTTTGTCACTATTGGTACCGAGTTGACAATGACCAGATATAACAAGTAAGGAGATTCGTAAACCCGATTTTCTTCTTTCCGCTGCGAACGTGCTACATTAAGTATGATTTCAGGAATAAATTAATTTGCGCGGCATCTCCGCGGTTTTTAAACACATCTTTAAGTGTTTCCAAAAGTTGTTTGTTATTGACCACTTTCCCTTTTTTCGGCAGCGCGACTGATACTTCGGGGGTGGCGGCCTCTGTTACTTTTGTGGCCCGCCATATTAGGTTTTCATGCGGCAGGGCAACTTCAAGTATCATCCCCGGCAGGCCTCCAAAAGATTCGGGGCCACCTGGTATGGGTATCTGATTTGCAAAAAAAGCAACCACATAAATAGAGTCCATCATCAGTCCGTTGGCGCGGCGGCAACTGTAGCCGGCAATCTCACGGGTTTCACCGGTAATCTTCCACTTAATTTTACGCACACTGTCTTTTACAAGGAACGTTTCTTCAAATACAGCTTTCTGCTCCACAACAGCATTCAACTCAAAATCTGTGTAAACGGTGTTATTCTGATCAGCGGTGGGGATATTAAAGAAACTTCCGGGTATATTTTCAGGCGGCAAGGGTGTAAACAAGCTCTTGTCTTTATCGAAAGCCAAAGTGCTTTTCAACACCTTAAATTGAGGTTGTGTTTTTTTATACTGCTCATAAGCCTGCGAAAATATTCCATCGTTTAAACGGTCGCCATAAAGCCTTTTGATAATCGCGAACGTATTCACCGATTTTTCATATGAAATAGTACCGCTGGTTGTAAAGTGCGCGTTTTGGGCGAAAGTCAGTTTACCCGTAAAAAGCAAAGCGATAAAAAATGCAAGTTTGGTTTTCATCGTAATATTAATTTTTAGCAGGCAGTGTGCCAAATTTGGTAAAATCCCAGATCAGCGAAAGCATAAAAAAACGCTTTATACCGTTGGTGTTAGTTTGGGTTGACGTATTGCCTGATAGCCCCCGTGTAAAATTGGTATTTTGATTGAGCAGGTCATTAACCGAT
>Ga0302188_10003097_pt1 | contig 11730 bp, 13 predicted proteins | sample II_Bog_E2_1_FD_198783 | JGI IMG/M metagenome (GOLD analysis project Ga0302188, IMG submission 198783) | Peat permafrost microbial communities from Stordalen Mire near Abisko, Sweden - II_Bog_E2_1 | ecosystem: Environmental > Terrestrial > Soil > Wetlands > Peat | place: Sweden: Abisko... | reverse complement strand
AATGAAAAAAATAGATAATATTCATTCAACAAAAAACAGTAACAGTCACTTTCCGAATGACCTGGGTGAATACCTACTGAATTATTTGTAGCATCAAGAAACGAATCGTGGGTAATAAAAGCAAATTTCATATCTATACTATCTATCGTTGAAAGTGCAATTTTACTTAGAACGCTAGCTTGGTCGTTAGCCTTAAAATAAGTTAGATATTCTTTTAAAATTTTCAACTCGGACTCTTTCAGAGTAAAGTGTTGAAACACGCCTATTGTAGTAATCGCACATCTGTAAATTATTGAATAAATAAATAATTTAAAAATAATGGGATTTACTTCATTGCAAACTCGCCAACGTAACCCTATAGCTTCAAAATCTGAAAATTGACTGTCAAATCTTCGATTTTTTATCCTATTATTTACTCTCGTAGCAACATGCGTTTCTAACACTGAAAAATACATTTCACATTCACGACACAATATATAATCTTCTTTGTCGGAATCTTGGCTAAATTGTGTTTCTTGAGCTAATTTGTCAGAATTGAATAGGAATGCTTTCTTTTTGTTGCCGTTTCCAAATAAGCTTTTAACAAGAAAACTCGGGACTATGTGAGAGTTGGTCTGATCTGCCTCTCTTTTTTTGCAAAGGCAGCATGTCTTGTTATGAGCATTCATATTATTTGAAAATCGTTAGTTTATAACTCTTTGGCCTTTTATTTCATATGAATAAACTGTTTTTTCTTGCTTTTTAGGTTTAGTTGAATCGGAAACTGTGCGAAGTTCTAAATACGTTATGGTTTGCGTATTTCCGCTTTTCGTAGTATCAATACTTTTCCAATCTGATCCCCAAAATACATTGATTCCCCCGTTTGGTGAGGTTGTAGGATCGTACACTAATCCATTTTTTTTAAAAGTTGTATAATAATTAGGGCTGTAAACGTATTTCTTTTTATTAAGAACTGCCAGTTTTTTGGACATCCAATTATTTGAATTAGTTTGTTTTAACACTTGGTCAAAATGAATATATTTCTTTATTGTATCGTATGCAACTTTTGTATAGAATTCCTTTGGCGAAAATGATATAGTTTCACCAATAATCGTTTCATCTCCTGGTTCTAATTCGTAAAAAACAATAACCGAATTTTGTTTCCCACTCTCATATTTAATATCTTTCTTAATAGTGAATTTTAATTTTTTATCATTTGATGTATTTATTAAAATTACTGATTGGCTGCTGTTTTCATCCCCCTGAAATCTAATTTTACCACTAAACTTTTGGCAGGAATATAAAAAAAGTAAAACGAACAACGATGAAAGTTTTTTTATCATATCGATTGGTAAAACATAGTAAATATAGCAAAATGCAATTCCTTATCTTTGCAGTGAAAAAACTTATTCATGAATACTGCTTCCATCAAAACGCTGCCGGGCCGTTATTGTAATTCGCTAACCGAATATTCGCGTTTTGTGACGCGGGAGGTGGCTATCGGTGATGTGCCGATGGGCGGCAGCAACCCTATCCGCATCCAGAGCATGACCACCACAGATACCATGGATACCATCGGCACGGTGGAGCAATCGATCAGGATGATCGAAGCCGGTTGCGAATATGTACGTATTACCGCGCCCAGCATTAAGGAAGCCCAAAACCTTGCGGAGATCAAAAAACAGCTCCGCGCTCGCGGGTATACCGCCCCCTTGGTGGCCGATATCCACTTCACGCCAAATGCTGCCGAAGTTGCTGCAAGAATTGTAGAAAAAGTACGGGTAAACCCTGGCAATTATGCCGATAAGAAGAAATTCGACCAGCTGGATTATACGGATATTGAATACCAGGGCGAACTGGAGCGCATTTACCGGAAGTTTGTGCCGCTGGTAAAAATCTGCAAGGAATATGGCACCGCCATGCGCATCGGCACCAACCATGGCTCGCTGAGTGACAGGATCATGAGCCGTTACGGCGATACCCCACAGGGCATGGTGGAATCGGCTATGGAATTTATGCGCATGTGCGAAACGTTGAATTATTATAGTTTGGTGGTGAGCATGAAATCGAGCAACCCGCAGGTAATGGTACAAGCCTACCGCCTGCTGGTAGAAACCATGGTGGCCGAAGGGATGAACTACCCGCTGCACCTTGGGGTAACTGAAGCCGGCGACGGCGAAGACGGCCGTATTAAATCAGCCGTAGGCATCGGCACCCTGCTGGAAGACGGCCTGGGCGATACCGTACGCGTATCCCTTACCGAAGAACCCGAAGCAGAAGCACCGGTGGCGATTGCCCTGGTGAACCGGTATGTGGAAAGGGCAAAAGGCGAAAGGCAAAAGGCAAAAGGTGATACCGATGAAAAAAACGTTTCAGCTTTCACCTTTCAGCTTTCACCTGCTTCGCACAATCCCTACGAATACAAACGCCGCCACACTTATGAAGCCAATGCCTTTATAGGCGGGCACATGGTGCCCAGGGTGGTTATTGATCTGTCAAACAAAAACTTAAAAGACCCTGCGGTATTAAATGCGGCCGGTTACCTTTACTCGCCGCTGCTGGATAAATATAATATGGCCGAGCAGTCGGTTGATTTTGTTTACCTGGGCGACAGTTTGCCTTCATTTAATTTCCCGGGCAATTTAAAGCAGCTGTACAATTATCCCACCTGGTTAAAACTGGCGGATAAAACCATGTGCCACCCGGTATTTACATTAAAGGAATTTGTGAATGCCGGAGACCGCTCATCGGGCTTAAATTTGGTCAAGCTCAAACATGCGGATATTGATTCGGATGATTTTGGTGCATTGCCCTTTGATCCTTCGCTGATCTTTGTGTTGGAGACCGATGAACTGCACGGCATGGCCGATCAGCGCGCTTTCTTTTTTAAGCTGGAGGAATTGGGAATTGACGTACCGGTTATTATCAAACGGGATTATTCTTTTGAGTCAGAAAGTAAGGAATCAGGATTAAAAGTCTCCCCAACCGGGGGAGATTTAGAGGGGGCTTCTACCCAGCTGCAACTCCATGCTGCCACCGACCTTGGCGCCCTGCTGGTGGATGGTTTTGGCGACGGCATCTGGATTGATGCGCCCGAAGTGGAAACCAAAGTGATCACCTCTACGGCTTTTGGTATTTTGCAGGCTACCCGTTCGCGGATCTCAAAAACCGAATATATCAGCTGCCCAAGCTGCGGCCGTACCCTGTTCGACCTGATGGAAACTACCCAGATGATCCGCGGCCGTACAAGTCACCTCAAAGGCTTGAAAATTGGCATTATGGGCTGTATTGTTAACGGCCCCGGCGAAATGGCCGATGCCGATTATGGCTACGTAGGCTCCGGCCCCGGAAAAGTTACGCTGTACCGGGGTAAAGAAGCGGTGAAAAAAAACATCGCTTCAGCCAATGCGCTTGACGAACTGATCGGCATTATTGTTGAAGACGGTAACTGGATAGACTTGTAATATCATTTTTGAAAATTCACCGGCAGGAAGTACTTTACAGCTACATTTTTGCCATTCAAATTGCCCGGTTTCCATCGTGGTGATAATTTTAAGGCATTTATTGCTGCATGATCATTGAGTGGGCCAAGGCTTTTTTCAATTTTGAAGTCTTTTAAACTGCCATTTACCGACACTGTAAAAGAAATGATCACGCGCCCGTTTTTCATATTTTTGGTGTAATGGATATTTTTCGCAAGGAAGAAAGTAAATGCCTCGGATCCGCCGGGAAATTCTGGTAGTGTTGACGCTGTACCTATACCACCTACATAAGCAAGGGGTTCTTTTGTTTGTGTCTTTTGTTTGGTTATTCTTAGCGGGGCGGTTTGCGCAAAACTTTTAATGTTGAAAATCTGCATGCCTATTAGAACCACTGCGGCCGACACCCATTTTTTCCATGCCCGTAGAATAGTGTGTTTGGGCGACATTTGCTCCTGCCTGAACTTTCCGCAAATGTTGTTGCTATTTTCAGCAAGCAACTTTAAGAGTTCCTCCTGTTTTGAATTGGTAAGGTCATAAACCTTTTTATGGCAATGGTTACAATATTTTCCATCCGCCAAAGCGTCCATGCGGTTCCAGTCAACCGGGCAGTTAAATGTCAGCTTTATATTTTTTATAGGTTCATCCATCATTTATCAATCTATCGGTTTAAAACCCGCAAACATATTTTTGGCTTCGCTTAATGAATTTAAAGGTACGTAATCGCAAACTTCGGCATATTCGGCCCAAAGTTGTAAAACTGCGGGATTATGGTGGGCATTATTGATGGCTTCCAGCGAGAGCCATTCAAATATTTCAATAACGGTGCCGTCAGCCGCTTCCATGATCACCGCGGGTCGGTTCGTTACCAGGCCCTCATTTTTAAGGCGCGGCACATGGGTTTTGGTAAGTTCGATCAACGCCGCGGCTTTGCCGGGTTTTGGCTTGTATGCCACAATGACTATTTGTCCCATAATTTTCAATATTTAAAACTCAAAACGACTTATTTGGTTTGGATAATGAATACGTAAATATAATATGATTATGGCAAAGAGCGTCGCTGATCAATTGGTTAAAATGCTGGTCAATGCAGGAATAAAAAGGATTTATGCCGTAACCGGCGATAGTTTGAATAATGTGAACGATGCCGTAAGGCGGGAGGGCAGCATCCAATGGATTCATGTTCGGCACGAAGAGGTTGGCGCCTACGCCGCCAGCGCCGAAGCCCAGTTAAACGGGATAGCCTGTTGCGCAGGCAGCAGTGGTCCCGGCCACGTTCACCTCATCAATGGCTTGTATGATGCCAATAAGTCGGGCGCGCCGGTCATTGCCATCGCCTCCACAGTGGCCAGTTTTGAGTATGGCACCGATTATTTCCAGGAAACCAATACCATTAAGCTGTTTGACGATTGCAGTATTTATAACCAGGTGGCTATCACCGCCAAACAATTGCCAAGGATGCTGCAGGCGGCGATCCAAAGCGCGCTCAACCGTAAAGGCGTTGCGGTTATTGGCATACCCGGCGACCTTACCTCGGTTGATGCCGAAGAATCGGGCACCACCACGCAGGTTTTTCGTGCCCGGGCAGAAATAAAACCCTCCGCAGCTGACCTCGCCGATTTGGCCGCGCTGATTGCCCGTCACCATAAAATCACCATTTTTTGCGGCATTGGGGCAGCTGACGCACATGACGAGGTGATCACTTTTTCGCAAAAGTTGAATGCCCCGGTTGCCTATTCGTTCAAGGCGAAGATGGACATCCAATACGATAATCCAAACGAAATCGGGATGACGGGCCTGTTGGGTTTGCCTTCTGCTTATCACAGCATGCACCAGTCGGACCTGCTGATCTTGCTGGGCACCGATTTTCCCTATACCCAGTTCATCCCGGCGGATTGTGAGATCGTACAAATAGATATCCGGCCCGAGCGCATAGGCCGCAGGGCGAATGTGAGTATGGGGTTGTTCGGCTCGGTAAAGGATACGCTGACAGCATTGTTGCCGTTGATCGAACAGGAGAAAGATGATAGCTTTTTAAAGGCACAGTTGGCGGTTTACGACGAGGTGAAGAAAAAAATGCAAACCTATGTAGATGATTGCGGCGAAAAAGAAAATATCCACCCTGAGTTTGTGGCCAGCATGCTTAATGAATTGGCTGCTGAGGATGCCATATTTACGGTAGATACGGGGATGTGCTGCGTTTGGGGCTCCCGGTATCTGCAGGCCACCGGCAAACGGAAAATGCTGGGATCTTTTAACCATGGCTCCATGGCAAACGCCATGCCGCAGGCGATAGGCGCCGCGCTGGCCTGCCCCGGCAGGCAGGTGATCGCCCTATGCGGCGACGGCGGCTTATCTATGCTGCTGGGCGACCTGGCCACCATCACCCAATACCAGCTCCCCATCAAAATAATTGTATTTAATAACCGCTCGCTGGGTATGGTGAAGCTTGAAATGGAGGTAGCGGGGATACCCGACTGGCAAACCAATTTGTTTAACCCTGATTTTGCCATGGTAGCGCAAGCCATGGGAATGAAAGGCACGACGGTAAGCGACCCCGAGGATGTAAAACAAGCCCTCCGGGAGGCTTTGACCTATAAGGGCCCGGTGCTGCTGAATATAATGACTGACCCGAATGCACTGGCGATGCCTCCAAAAATTGAATTTGAACAGGTGAAAGGAATGGCCTTGTCCATGACCAAAATGATGCTTAACGGCCGCATGGATGAGGTGATAGATACCGTTAAATCTAATTATAAACATTTGAAGGATTTAATTTAAGGCAGGCCTTGGCGCTTTTACCGTTATCAGCATATATTATTCAGAAGTGAAGCAATAATTTGTGTTGATACGTATAAGGCAATAAAATATGCCTGAAAGAATGCCGCTTCGTTTTTTAAACTACCATTTGTTATGCCTGTTAACTATTGCCGTTATATTAACGGCCTGCAAGAAAGCGCCGGTACAAACCCTTTTAACTTCGGTAAAAACTGATACTTCAACTTATCAGACATCAGGCACTAAAATAACTTATTTGGCCAACCCAGTGCAACTCATAGGAGCCGATGCTTTCCATGTTTTTGGTGCGGGAGGGAGCGACATGAACAGCTGGCATATAGATATCGCCAGGGAATTTGTGGGCAATGCCAAAGAAACACCCGTGTCAGGAAATACCATAAAAGATTCAAACGGGGCCTATCTGTATTCCTTACAAACCGTCGTCGACAGTAACCGCAAAAACAAGCGCATCACCATCATTTGTGCTTTTGGATGGGATGGCACCGCAGCTACGCTGTTTAGCGGTACACGGCCAACGCAAACGGCATGGTGGGGCAATTTTCAAACCATCCTGCGGCAATGGGCAGTGTATTTTAAAAACCAGCCTGATGTTTGGATAGAAATATGGAACGAGCCTTACCGCTATGACGGTACCGATGGTTATACGGATAATATTTGGATGAGTGACATGAATACCCTTACAGCCATTATCCGCAATGCAGGCAATAACAATATCATACTGATTCCCTGTGCTGAACAGGGGCAGGATGAGCGCGTGCTTAACAATAATGGAGCTGCCTTTTTAAGCGGGAAAATAAATATTTTGTTTGATGTGCACGCTTATGAAAAGTGGCTGCTGGATACTGATGAGGATCTGGGCGCCAGGCTGGATAAGCTAAAGCAAAACAAGATCCCTGTCATTTTTGGCGAAACCGGACCGATGAATGCAGGCACGTTAATGAACCCTCAAAGCTTTTTAGATTCGGCATACAACCGGGGTCTTTCCGTTTGCGCCTGGGTATGGAAAAATGATGGCACCGATCAGGATGCGCTCCTTACTTCTGCCGGGTTACCCAATAATATCAACAACAATCATTGGGGCAGCCTTTTTCAGGGCCTTGTTTTAAAGCCCCGCAAACCTTAACTTAAAGCAGCTGTTTTTTGCATTCTCAGTGGTTCCAACCTGCCGCCCGATCAATTCATTTAACTCACAGGTGTTACATTTCACCGGCTCATTAAATAATCAATAAAACATTAATATTTGTGGCGGCAGGCTTACCCCCCTGCTCCCAGAAAATAATTATGCATTTAAATGCAACGTCAAACGATAACTCGGCGTCTATTAGTTAAATCGAGAAACGATGAAAAATTATTTAACCTTACTTTTTGTTGCCTGCCAAAGCATGGTGGCCCTGGCCCAGGATGGCGACAACAAAACACCTTATTTAACCAAATCCCTTGCTGGTGATGTTATCAGCAGTGTGACTGTTTCTACATCGGCGGGTGGTATTTCGGTGAGCGGCGCAACCGGGCAGACGCCAAGGGTTGAAGTATACATACAGGGCAATAACGGCCGTCAGCTTTCAAAAGAAGAAATTTCCAAACGCCTTGAAGCGGATTATGATTTAAATATTGCTGTAAACGGGCACGAATTAAGCGCCACGGTAAAAAACAAGCATAATTTCAACAATTGGCACGAATCCATCAGTATCTCCTTTAAGATCTTTGTGCCGGAGAATGTGTCGACAGAATTAAAAACAAGCGGCGGCGGCATCACCCTTGATCATTTAAAAGGGAATGAAAACTTTACGACCAGCGGCGGCGGCTTGCTGGTTAACCACCTGAGCGGTACCATCCGCGGCAGGACATCAGGTGGCGGTATTGACGTTTCCAACTCCAGCGAAGATATCGATCTGAGCACCAGCGGTGGAGGGATCATTGCCAAAAATTGCAGCGGAAAGATCAGGCTCGTTACCAGCGGCGGGGGATTGGAACTGGACGGCCTGAAAGGCGACATTACCGCGCACACCAGTGGCGGCGGCGTTGAAGGCAGCAATATTGAGGGTGAACTGGTTACCGGTACCTCCGGCGGCGGTATCTACCTCAAACACATGCGCTGCAGCCTGGAAGCCAATACCAGCGCCGGCAATGTTGATGTCCAAGTGGACGAAGTAGGAAAATACCTGAAATTGAATGCAAGTTCCGGTGGCATTGCGTTGAAATTACCGGCTAAACAAGGCCTCGACCTTAATTTGAGCGCCGAAAGAATAAATGACCAGATTGCACGTGGCTTTAAGGGCGAATGGAACAAACGGCATGTTGACGGCAGCGTAAATGGCGGCGGCATACCGGTTAGCGCCCATGCAGATGGTTATATGGATGTGAACTTTAATTGAGTTAGTTAGTTTTGCAACGAAGGTCCGGGGTAGTTACCGGGCCTTTTTTTGCTTTTAAATATCGGTTCTGAACGGTGTTATTCCCAACCCATAATTCCCATCACCCTTAAAAATTCCTGGTGCAAAGGCGCTTCAATATGTACGGGTGCTTTGCTAACCGGGTGATCAAAACTTAATTGAGATGCATGCAACAGCATGGTATCCAATTGCCAGTGTTCCTTAAATAATTTGTTTTGTTTGTTGCAGCCATGGGTACGGTCGCCGATGATGGGGTGGAAGATATGGCTGAAATGTTTGCGCAACTGGTGCATGCGCCCGGTTGCCGGGTTAGCCTCTATCAATGAATACCGGGAAGTGGCATGATTGCCCAGCGGCACATCCAGCTCGGCACGGGCAAGGGTTTTATAGCGGGTAAAGGCTTCCTGCAAGGTGCCGTTCTCTTTTCGCAGCGCATAATCAATTTCACCTTCATCATCCGTAAACCCGCGGACAATAGCCAGGTATTTTTTATCCACCCTGTTTTCCTGGAACTGCCGCTGCATCAGTTTTTCCACCTCTTTATTCAAGGCAAAAAGCAGCACCCCGCCGGTTTTCCGATCAAGCCGGTGCGCCGGGAATACATGGCGTTCCAGCTGGTCGCGCAGCAATTGCAGGGCAAATTCGGTGGCATCGCTGGCAATGGGCGAGCGGTGCACCAGCAAACCATGCGGCTTGTTAATGGCAACCAGGTGTTCATCCTGGTAAAGAATATCGAGTTGGGGCATATGGGGGGCTAAGGTAATTCCTTAGTTTATATTTTATAGTAACTCAAGTTCCATAATTTAATTCGTCGTGAAAAAGTTATATTTGTTTAAATGAAACTATCGTCGAAGCATTTAACAACAATCCGTAGTTTTTTTTCCGATCTCCCGGTAAAAAAAGCTTACCTGTTTGGCTCTTACTCCCGAAACGAAGCGGATGAAAACAGTGATATTGATATTTTGGTAGAACTGGATCATTCCGAACCTATCGGAATGCATTTTTTTACTTACAGCGATGAACTTCAAAACCTATTAAATAAAAAAGTAGAGGTGGTGAGTTATGAAGGTCTTTCCAAATATGTTAAACCATTTATTGACAAGGACAAAGTGCTGATTTATGAAAGGTAGGCTTGGCGATAAAATTAGGTTGCAGCATGTACTTGATGCTATTGGCGAAATCGAGATTTATCTGTCAGGTGTCTCATTTGAACAGTTTTTAGGGAATTCTGAGAAACGCTTTGCCACTATCAAACAAATAGAAATTATTGGAGAGGCCTGCAATGCGATGACGGATGAATTAAAATCAGCATATCCAACCATTCCATGGAAGCCTATTATTGGTTTTAGAAATATTTCAATACACGAATATTTTGGGGTAAACCTGCAATTGGTATGGGAAATAGCAAAAAACGACTTGCCTGACCTGAAAGAGAAAATACATACTATCAGTGAAGCAAGTGATAATCAACAGGATTGATCTATCTGAATTTCCCGCTTATATAATTTAAATCTGCTATTATATTATTGCTCGCCCGCTTGTTATCAGCCGGTATTGGACAATATAAACAAGGTGAGTAAAGACTCTTTTAGTTTTTTATATTTAATTCACGTCTAATTCTTTGCGCCACTAAGTGATTAAGATTAACCATGGCATCGTTGACTCCATTTACATCCCGTTGTTCTATACATTTTATAACGTTTTCCAATTGAGTAATTTCATTGCGGTCACAATAAAGTTGAAAATTAATCCGTGTTTCTGCCAAAAGAGGAAGAAAAGAGGGGTCAGTAAATGGTGCAGGGTTATTGTCGATTAAAAGCTTTACTTTAATATACAATAAGAGAGCATTCACTTCATAATCAAGCCTTTTCTTTGCAATTTCATTCCTTCTATTCAAAACCCCATTAATAAACCAACCTGCTATTGCTACAACAACTGCTGTAATGGTTATATAATCTTTAGTTTCCATATTTATTTATTTTCTGCCTTTGATGACGTTGTCACAAACAAACCGGGATGCTGGCTTCTTATAACGCTAAGCTTATCGTTAAAATCTACCTATGTCCGTATTAATTCCAGCCTGTCGCTATTCAAAACCGGACGGACGGCGGTGGAATTTCGGATTTCGGAATTTCGATTTCGGATTTGCCTTGAGTATGCCTTCATTACTTGCTGGTGACAACACCAGCAAGGGCGTCAACTACCAAAGCGGCCAGCGGAATAGTTTCTCCGTCCGCATTAATTCCAACCTGTCGCTATTCAAAACCGGACGGACGACAAGGGAATTTCGGATTTCGGAATTTCGATTTCGGATTTGTTTTGATTATTCATTAGTGACCTGCCGGCGACAATGCCGGCAAGGGCGTAAACGGTAGATGCTATATCAAACCAAAGTGCTCAAGAATCGCGTTTATATTTGACTCATTAAGTTCAACTTCTTTCAGGATTTCTTTTAACAAATTTACATCCTTTTTCTCGACTGCTAAATAAAACCGATCCATTAAGCCGCTAACATACAACCGCTCATTTACCGTCATTCCTCCATACTTGTCCATATTTATAATTTAACCGTCAATTCCGAAATCGAACATCCGACTTCCGAAATCCTATACTTCAAACGTCCCGTTCCTTTCCTGCTCCTGGTAGTTTTGTACGGTCTCGATGGCGTTGTCAATTACATCGCTCAGCGCTACGATGAAGGCCCCCGGCACGGCAATGCTCATGGAATGTTTAATAGCGTCAACCTCATTCGGCACGATCTCAAATTTCTTATCCAGCTCCACCGATTCAATGCCTTCTATCAGCAGGGTTAAAATATTTTCGGCGGTGCGGCCGCGCAGGTGTTTTTCCTGGCGCAGGATGATATAATCAAACATTTCAGCAGATATTTTGCCCAGTTCGCGGATGTCTTCGTCGCGCCTGTCGCCGGTTCCGGCGATGATGCCGATCTTTAACGGAGAATCGATATGCTGCAAAAATGCTTTAATGCCCTTAAAACCTGCCGGGTTATGGGCAAAGTCAATCATAAAGCGGAAGTTTTTAAAGTTGAAGATGTTCATCCTGCCCGGCGTTTGCGCGGC
>Ga0302188_10003090_pt1 | contig 11736 bp, 10 predicted proteins | sample II_Bog_E2_1_FD_198783 | JGI IMG/M metagenome (GOLD analysis project Ga0302188, IMG submission 198783) | Peat permafrost microbial communities from Stordalen Mire near Abisko, Sweden - II_Bog_E2_1 | ecosystem: Environmental > Terrestrial > Soil > Wetlands > Peat | place: Sweden: Abisko... | reverse complement strand
TCCACCGGAATGTAGCGGTCGATCCCCTTCAGCACGTTGTAGCCTTGCTTGAATGGCCCTCCGCTGATCGCGCACGCTCCCATTGCAATCACGTACCTCGGCTCGGCCATCTGGTTGTAGAGGCGGACAACCTGCGGAGCCATCTTCTTCGTCACCGTGCCGCTGACGATCATCAGGTCGGCCTGGCGCGGTGACGGGCGAAAGACCTCTGCCCCGAAGCGTGCCAGATCGTAGCGCGCCATGGTCGTGGCAATCATCTCGATGGCGCAGCAGGCGAGGCCAAATTGCATCGGCCAGATCGAGTTCCGCCGCCCCCAGTTGTACAGCTCCTGGAGGGTGGTCACGACGATCCCCTGCTTGCCCATTTCGATCTTCAGTTGCTCGTCCATCTTTGTTTCGCTCCACACTAGCTGATAGCTATCAGCTATCAGCTATCAGCTTTCAGTTTCTGTGTTCCTCAATCCAGCTCTTCGTGTTCCACTGCTGCTTCAATCTGAATCTGACGGCTGATAGCTGAGAGCTGAAAGCTGATAGCTGCTTTACCCCCACGTCAGCACACCCTTCGCCCAAGCCCACGCCAGCCCCTCCACCAGCAGCAGCACAAAGACCAGCATCGCCCCGCAGGCCGCGGCCGACAGTCCGCTGAAGGCCACAGCGAAGGGCAGCAGAAAGACCGACTCCACGTCGAAGATCAAAAAGATGATCGCATACAGGTAGTAGGCCGAGTGAAATTGCATCCAGGCGTCGCCCCTGGACTCCAGGCCGCACTCGTAGATGTCGTTCTTCACGGCATTCGGCTTGGCCGGCGAATAGACCCGCGCCCACAGCCGGGCCAGGCCCAGCGGAGCCAGCCCGAAGCCCAGCGCCGCCAGAAAAAGAACCGCCAGTGAAAAGTAAGGATTGGAGGCCATCGTCTGAGAAGAATCCCTCTGTTTTTAACCTATCATTGGATGGTTCCCTTGGCTAAAAGTTTCTCCCGCAAATCCCTTCGCAGCCCAATTTGCGCCGTTGATCCCACGTTGTGAACCGCTCGCTGCAAGGGCGCGTCTCCGGCGGCTTCCCTGCCCTCTCGGCGTCTAAGTTTACACTGGAGAGTCAGGAGCCATTCTACTTTCATGGATAAATTTGTCATTCGCGGCGGAAATCCGCTCATCGGCACGATCCGCGTCTCGGGGGCCAAGAACTCGGCGCTGCCCTCGATGGCGGCGGCCATACTCACTGAAGACGAGATCACGCTCGAAAACATACCCCAGGTGCGCGACATCAACACCGAGCGCAAGCTGCTCAGCTCGATGGGCGCCGAGATCTGGGTCGACGACGCGAAGCCCGATCGAGTCAAGATCTGCTGTCGCACCCTCTCCGACCCTGTCGCCACATACGAAATAGTCAAAACCATGCGCGCCAGTTCGCTCGTGCTCGGTCCGCTCATCGCCCGCACCGGCATGGCGCGCGTGGCCATGCCCGGCGGCTGCGCCATCGGAGGCCGTCCCATCGACCTGCATCTGATGGGCCTGGAAAAGATGGGTGCGCGCATCACACAGGAGCACGGCTACATCGAGGCGCGCGCGGAGCGGCTGCGCGGCGCGCGCCTGGTCTTTGACAAGATCACCGTCACCGGCACCGAGGATCTGCTGATGGCCGCCGTGCTGGCCGAGGGCGAGACTCTGATGGAAAACTGCGCCCGCGAGCCCGAGGTGGCCGACCTGGCCGCGCTGCTCGTCGCAATGGGCGCAAAGATCGAGGGCGCGGGCACCTCGACGATGCGCGTCCAGGGCGTCACGCGCCTGCATGGCGCGCGCCATCGCATTCAGCCCGACCGCATCGAGGCCGGAACCTTTCTGATCGCCGGAGCCATCACCAACGGCGACCTCACGGTGAGCGATTGTGAGCCGGCCCACCTGGGCGCGGTCATCCGCAAGCTGAGAGAGACGGGAGCACAGGTGGAGATCCTCGGCGACAATGCGGTGCGTGTCCGCGCCGGCGGCAAACTGCGCGCGGCCGACATCTCCACTGAGGAATACCCCGGCTTTCCCACCGATATGCAGGCGCAGTACATGGCGCTGGCCACTCAGGCCGAGGGCGTCAGCGTCGTCAAGGAGAATATCTTCGAGAACCGCTTCATGCACGTGCAGGAGCTGGCGCGCATGGGCGCCAACATCAAAGTCGACGGCCGCACGGCCACGGTGCGCGGTCCGGCCCAGCTTTCGGCGGCAGCGGTCATGTGCTCCGATCTGCGCGCCTCGGCCTCGCTGGTGCTGGCGGCGCTGGTCGCTGAAGGCGAATCCATTCTCGACCGCGTCTATCACATGGATCGCGGCTACGAACACTTCGAGCAGAAGCTGGCCCAGGTCGGCGCCGAGATTCACCGCATGGGCAACGTCTTTGCTTCCAAGGGCAACGAGGAGGCCGGGAGCTGATTCGCTTCCTCCAAGCACCTCCGTAATCTGTCAGTGTTAGAATCCTCTAATCATCATGGGCCATCTTCCGATTTAATAATTAACGAGCGAAGGCTTTGGGCGAGAGATGATGAATTGGAATGTACTGCCGGACCTGTGTGCTGTGGCATTGCTGACCTGCGCCTTTGCCTCCACGGTCCGCCGCAGTCAGGCGAAGACCGCCCGTCTGTGGCTTGGCGGATGGCTGCTGGTGGCCGCGCACTTCGCCTCTTCACTCTTTCTTCACTATCCGGGCATCGTGGGCACTGCCGGCTTGTACACCGGCACCATCACCCTTGTCATCGCCGGCGTCATCTTCCAGACCGCGGTCATCCCCTACAAAGAGGAACCTTCCCGCCGCTGGATGACCCTCCTTCTGGCGGCGATGAATACGCTCTATATGATTCTGCTGATCGCCGGTAAATCGCCGGCTTGGCAACTGAATCTGGCAGCAGCACTGTTTGCCGCCGGGCCGCTTCTCATCACGCTGTCCGCCATCAGAAGATTCAACCGTAAAATCCGCTGGGCCACGGTCATCCTCAATGTGTCTCTCGCCGTATTTCTGCTCCATTTCCAAAATCGCCCGGGCATTGGAAGCTATCTAGCCTTCAATGCCGTGCTCTGCACGGTCTTCCTTGGCTGCTCGATCAACTTCCTCTTCGCTTACCGGCGGCCCACGACCGGCTCTGTCATCTCCATCATTGGATTCTTCGCCTGGGCCGCGGTCTTTGTTCTTGGTCCATGGCTCTTTTACGCTTATCCGGCGATTCATGTGGAATCCGAGGTCTGGAATCTGCCCAAATTCATCGTTGCCGTAGGCATGATCCTCATCCTGCTGGAAGGTCAGATCGAACACAACAGGCACCTGGCGCTGCACGACCCGCTCACCGGCCTGCCCAATCGCCGCCTCTTCGAGGACCGCCTCTCAAGCGCGCTCGACCGCGCCCGCCGCAGCGGTACGCAGATGGCTCTGCTGATCGTCGATCTGAATGGCTTCAAAAAGGTGAACGACAGCTTCGGCCACCACATCGGCGATCTGCTGCTGCAGCGCGCCGGTGCGATCTTCACCGGACGTGTTCGCCGCTCGGATACGGTGGCGCGCACCGGAGGCGATGAGTTTTCCATCGTCCTCGAGGAGCCGGTCAGCCGCACCGAGGCGATGCATGTCTCGCACGCATTGCTGGAGTTGCTCGGCGAGCCGATGCTGCTGGGCGACGATTCCCTGGTGCGCATCAGCGCCAGCATCGGCATCGCCGTCTATCCGGAGGAGGCCGGCGATATGGAGAGCTTGTGCATCGCCGCCGACCGGAAGATGTACGAGGAGAAGATGAAACGGTCGGCTGAGAGCAATCCGCAAAAACAGCCTGCCGCAAAACCGCTGACGGCTTGAATCGCAGCCGTCCTCCTCCCGCGCTTCACTCGGAAGCCGTCACCACCACGACCAGTCTCTCGCTCCCGCTCAGTGAAAACAGCACCGGAGCAACCCGCTCGGCATTCGCGCCCGCATCCAGATCCCGCTCAATTTTTCCTCCGGAAGCGCCTTGAATCACCACGTGCAGCTTCGGCGACTGCGTTCGCGCGCTTGCCTGGCCCGTTGTCTTCGGCGCGACAGAGGGCGCAAAGCTCAGCGTATAGTTGCCCTTCGGCCAGAGGCCGAAATCGGCAGTGCCCGCGCCGTTGGTCGTCCGCGCCGCACAGCCTCCGCCGGGATTTTTTCCCAGCTTGACGTCGATCCCCTTCAGCGGCGCGCCGGCCAAAGCCAACTGCGCAAACAGAAGAGAGATTGCTGCTACAACAGTCGATCGAATTCCAGCCTTCATGCGACTCTCCTTTTGCCTCGATCGAATCGGGTTTCAAGGCAAGTCAAATCATGTTACACAATCGGCATAGGGGGGAGAGTCGCCTCTCCTCCCCTGCCACACCACCGGACAGGCGGGTCCGCATCCGGCGGTTCGAGAAGTTGAGGTTAGCCCTGTGTCTTCCGTTTGAGGACGCGGGCGTCGGTCTTCATCGCTGCCCAGATGAACGAACCCGGCTTCACCGAGTCCCCTCTGGACCGCTCCGCCAATGCGGACATCTGATGCCATTTCCAACACATCGTCACTGCGGATTCCACTCCTTCTCGTTCAGCCCTTCATCCGCTCTCACGAGCAAACTACTATGGCCTCGGCTGACTTCTCGCTCCGATTTGCATCGTCGCCCTTTCAGGCATGAGGCGAGATCTCCCCAGGTAAGAACGCACTCCTTCGCTGCACGACCGCCGGATCTACGCCACCGTCCTTTGGTCACAAGAGCTTTGCGGTCATTTGCCCGCTCGCCCTGGTCGGCATCGCCTTCTATCCGGTTCTTGTTCATCGGCCCGCAGCTTCGATCCACGCTTCCTCCCCACAATCGGTCGCCTTCATGCAGTTGCGCTTCACTTCACTCGCTGTGACCAGCTTGTGACGGGACTTGCACCCGTTAGAGTGCGCCCATGCTGGGCGCACAAATAGAACGGAAAGGCCCGGAAATCATCCGGGCCTTTACATTTTATGTTCGTTCAAGTTGCGTGCAGCGAGACGTTTCTAGCGAATAGCTGATAGCTGAAAGCTGAAAGTCGCTATCCGCGCCCACCACCACTGCCCCCACCCGGACGGCGGCGGCGACGGCGATTCTTGTCTGCGGGCCGCGGACGTCCAGCGCCTGCCGGCTGTCCGGCAACGGGAGCCGGCGCGCCATCCACGCGGTTGAAGTTCGGCTCGTTCTCCTCGTCGATCTCCACGCCGTCTTCCTCCTCGAAGTCGTCTCCGCCTTCGATCAGGATCGTGCTCTGGTTGGACTTCGGCTGACGCTCGTCGAACTCGTGGCGCGGCTTGGGCGGTACAACCCGCTCGGCGGGTACTGCCGATTCGGATGCGGAAATCTCGAACTCTTCCGCCGCAGGCTGAGCCGTCAGGCCCAGCTTGGCCTTCTGCTCGCGGATCAGCGCCTTGCGGCTGAGCTTGATGCGATTGCCCTCGATGGCCAGAACCTTGACCATGATCTGATCGCCCTCGCTCAACTCATCCTTCACTTCCTTCACGCGATGCTCGGCGATCTCGGAGATGTGCAGCAGGCCGTCAGTGCCGGGGAAGAGCTCGACGAATGCGCCGAACTCAGCCAAGCGAACCACCTTGCCCAGATAAACCTTGCCGATCTCCGGAACCGCGGTGATGTTGCCGATGATCTCCAGCGCCTTCTTCAATCCTTCCGCATCGCATGAAGATACGTTGACCCGTCCCGTGTCGTCCACATCGATCTTCGCGCCCGTCTGCTCGACGATGCCGCGAATCGTGGCGCCGCCCTTGCCGATCAGATCGCGAATCTTGTCGGTGGGAATCATCACGGTCTCAATGCGCGGCGCATAGGCAGAGCGCTCAGTGCGCGGTCCGTCGAGTGCCGCATCCATCTTGTCCAAAAGGAAGATGCGCCCACGGCGCGCCTGCTCCATCGCTTCCTGCAGAATCTGGCGCGTCAATCCGCCGATCTTGATGTCCATCTGCAGCGCGGTGATGCCCTTGCGCGTTCCCGCCACCTTGAAGTCCATATCGCCATAGTGATCCTCGGCGCCGGCGATGTCGGTCAGAATGGCGTAAGCCTCGCCCTCCTTCACCAATCCCATCGCCACTCCGGCCACTGCGCCTTTGAGAGCAATGCCTGCGTCAAACAGCGCCAGGCTCGATCCGCAGACCGTGGCCATCGACGACGATCCATTCGATTCCAGAATGTCACTGACGATGCGAATCGTGTAAGGCGACTCCTCCGCGCTGGGCAGAACAGCGGTAATCGCCCGCTCGGCCAATGCACCGTGGCCCACTTCGCGCCGTCCCGTGCCGCCCATGCGGCCCGTCTCGCCCACGCAGAAGGGCGGGAAGTTGTAGTGCAGCATGAAGGGCTTCTTCTTCTCGCCCTCATAGCTCTCCAGGCGCTGGCCTTCGTCGGCCGTGCCCAGCGTCGCGGTCACCAGAGCCTGCGTCTCACCGCGGGTAAACAATGCAGAGCCGTGCACGCGGGGCAAAACGCTGGTCTCGATCGTTATCTGACGAATCTCGTCGAAGGCGCGCCGGTCGGGCCGGATGCGATCCTTGGTCACCTGCTGGCGGAAGATCTCCTCGCGCAGCTTCTCATAGTAGTGCGCCAGCTTCTTCTTGGCGGCGGGCTCGTCGGCGGGCAGCTCGGCGGCCAGCTCGTCCTTGATCGCCTTCACCAGATCCTGGCTCTTCAGCTTGTCGTACTTCTTGGTGTCGAGCGCGTCCTTCAGCCGAACTTCAACCTTGGCCTTCAGTCCATCAAAGTAAGCCTGATCGAACTCCGGCGCGGCAAAGGCCCGCTTCGGCTTGCCGGCCAGCTTCACCAGCTCATCAATGGCCGCGCAAATCTTCTTGATCTCCGTGTGGCCGAACTCGATCGCCGCCAGAATCGTCTCTTCCGACTCTTCCTTGGCGCCCGACTCGATCATCACAATGCCGTCCTTGTGGCCGACGACCATAATGTTGACGGTGGTTTCATTGCGCTCGGTATAGGTGGGGTTGATGACGAACTCGCCATTGACGCGCCCCACGCGCACCGCGCCCACTGTGGCGCTGAAGGGAATGTCCGAGAGTGCCACGGCGGCGGCGGCGGCGTTGATGCCCACCACATCCGGATCGTTCTCCTTGTCGGCGGAAAAAACCAGCGCGATCAACTGCGTCTCATTGCGGAAGCCGTCGGGGAACAACGGGCGCAGCGGGCGGTCGATCTGGCGGCAGGTCAGGATTTCCTTCTCGCTGGGACGGCCTTCGCGCTTGATGAAGCCGCCGGGGATGCGACCGCCGGCATAGGTGTACTCGCGGTAATCCACCGTCAGGGGAAAGAAATCAATGCCTTCCCTGGGCTCGGAGGAGGCAACGGCTGTGGCCAGTACAACGGTCTCGCCCGTCGTCACCAGTGCGGCGCCTGAGGCCTGCTTGGCCATGCGCCCGGTCTCAAAGACCAATCGCTTGCCACCGGCAAGCTCGACGGCTACTTCATGCTTGGACATACAATTCCTCTTTTCTTTTTTTCGCTTGGGAAACTTGTGAGGGGAATGCGCTCAATGGTAGGAGCGAATTGGAGATATTCGGGGCAATAAGCCAGGGCGCGCATCGGGAGTTTTCGCGGATAGCGCATGTAGATGGGTGCCCCACCCTCGCCGCGTTTTTGTTGTTGCGGCTAGGGTGGGATTCCAAGATGCTTTCATCGCAAAAACGATGAAAAAGCCGACAGCTCCGCGCCGTCCCTGGCAGCGGGTCGCATTCGCCAGGTACACCATGGCCCCAGGCTCTGGTGAGCACGGGGGCCGCGACCAACATCCGGTCTAAGCGCTTCCGGGGCAATGTTGTGGTCAAGGTTGGCTTTCTGGGTAGCCCGCGGCTACTTGCGAATCCCGAGTTTGCCGATGACGTCGCGATAGCGATCGGCATCGTGCGTCTTCAGGTAATCCAGAAGGCGGCGGCGCTTGCTGACCAGTTGCAAAAGACCGCGCCGCGAGGCGTGGTCCTTCTTGTGCGTTTTGAAGTGCTCGGTCAGTTCGCTGATGCGCGCACTCAGAATCGCAATCTGAACCTCCGGCGAGCCGGTGTCCCTTGCGTGGGTGCGGAAGCTTTCAATCAGGGTAGTTTTCTTTGCAGTCGCCAGCACGGCGTGTGTTACTCCTCTTGTCTTCTCAGGTCCACTCTTCAGTGTCTAGTGAAAGATTACCACGAACCGCCGCTACCCGTCATGTGGGCAATGAATGCGGAACCAAAATGAAAAGCCCCGCCGCTCGCCGCGCCCTAATCCGGAAGAGCCGGCAGGTGGCCCATCCATCCGCGTTTTCTGCGGAGGGGGGGACCACAAACCCCAAGCACATGGGCGCCCCTGGTTCGGGGTCCCCACGGACAGGTCTTCGTCCGTGGGGTGGAGATCCCTCGCTTTTGGGCACCGGGGCAGTCCACACACCTCATGGCGCGCAAGCGCCGTCCGCCTGGACGGCCACTCCCCGCAGGTGGCCAAGTGCCAGGCATCTGGCCAATCTTTTCTATGGAGGCCCCATCCTTTTCCGCCGTCGTATCGCGAAAAGAATGGGGCTTTTTGCATCTTATAGGCAGATCAAGATTGGCGGATCAAGGCCACGCTGCCCGTACGGCGCAACAGCAGGCCGGCCGCCCCCGCAAGGACGCCAAGCAGCAGGTAGATCCCCGATGACCCCTCCGGCGTCTCTGCCGAGCCCGAGGCAAAGTAGTTTGTGCCCGTGGGATCTGGCGCAACACTCGGATCTTCATCGTCGGTGGGAGGTGTTACCAGAACATCGCCGCTGCCATCAAGGCTGGCTGTGGAGGGTGTCAGCAGGCCGGAGGTGCTGCCAAGGTCGGCCTCGAAATCGCTCAGGCAGACGCTGGCGCTGCACGCATACGGGTCAAGAACGATCATCATGTTGGCGTAAAAGACGCCGGTAAATGGGTTGAAGGAGTTGAAGAAGGCCAGCCCGCCGCTGCCCGCCGGGCCCGTATCGAGCCAGGTGTACGCCACAGGGGTTACCCATTGCGCCGTGGGTATCGAAACATCGGCGCCGACAAAGCCATTGGTTTCGCCAAAAAAGGTGTCGAAGGCGTACCAATAGCCGGGAATGGTCAGCAGCGAGAGAGAGACGTAATTCTCTGGTGCGAAGGGCGCCCCCGGTGCAAGAGCCGTAAGAGCGCTCCAACCTGCAAGGGGTTGAGGATTGCCCGCCCCCCAGTTGGGGACGGAGGTCATGGTGTAGAAGTAGAAGGGCGCCGCGGCCGCCGGACGGGCGACACCCAGGAATGCGATCGTGCAAGCCGAGGCAATCAAAGCTCGATTGAGCACAGCAAGGAATTTCATTTCAAACCTCCAGGGAAGGGTGCGGCAGACATGGAAACGATCGCAATCCAGGGCTGCGGATGGGGGACACAGTCTCCGAACCTGTTCACTGACTCTCGTTTTACATTGACTTGCGGATACGTGCGGTGGGATTCGTAATCGGCAACGGGGAAGCCAACACGAATTGAAAAAAGATTACACCAAAAAATATGAAATGGGTAAAAAATCTTCGATCGCGCAGGCCCGCGCGAGTTGGCCGACTGTGGGTGCCGACCGTGCCTCGCTTTTGGGCACCGGGGCAGTCCACTCACTTGCTGGCGCGCAAGCGCCGTCCGCCTGGACGGCCAGTCCCCGGGAGATACAACACTCCCCTGCGAGCGAAGAGCGAGCGGCTGCCGCACCGCAGGTGCCGGCAAGCCCATTGCAGATTATTTCCTTTTCCTCCGGCACAATGAAGAAAAGCAATGCCCGACAAGGAGAAAACCCATGAACGAAGAATCGATCCCCGTCCCGGAAAACCCGGCCAGCGCCCTCTGCTACAGCCAATGGCAGCGTGTTTATCAGCAGGAGATAGCCAAGGGAGAACACTGGGTCAACGCCGCCAAGCGCGCGGGCCTGGCCTATCGCAAGGCCATGCCCTCGCTCTCCGGTGAGGAGAACATCCGCGATTTCGTCACCTGTGTCGCCCATGGAATGTTGATCGGCGCCATCGAAGGAAAGGATGCATCCAAGCTTCTTTATGCCGCCCAGGTTGCCTCCGGCCTCCGCGTCAAAGCCGCCCCATCGCAAGCAGCCCCCCCCACCCACCCCCTGTGGAAATCCCCCGGAATTTTGCGCAGTCTTTCTTGCAAGATGCATGTTTTCAATCAGTTATCTTTTCTTTCTGTTAATTAACAAGTAACATCAAACCGCCGATTTTGCCCATTTTTCGGCCCCAAAGTGGCCGCTTCGGGGGCAAAAAGACCGCTTTTTTGTCACTTTTGCGCGCTTCGCCTCCGGCCTCTTGACAAATGCCAACCTCCGGCGCACCCCTGTGGGGACTGGGGAGAGACAATTCCAGTCTGGAAAGGACAACTCTGTGCCCCATCCATTCCGCGCTCTTTGCGGAATGGGTTGAAATTCAAGCTGCCTTCAGCCTTCAGCTAAAAGCTGATAGCTAAAAGCTGATAGCTGAAAGCTGCACTTCACTGTTCCGCTTCCCTCCAGTAATTCGCCCGCGCCACAATCCGCGCGCCGTAGTCGTAGACGGTGTTGACGCGAATCGTATGCAGTCCCGGCGTCGGGTCCGTGGGGCTGAAGGTGATCAGGTAGCGGTTGTGCGCATGCTGGGCGCTCTCGACCACGCGCGCCTCGAAGGCCTTGTCGCCTGTGAAGGCGTGGTACTCGCCGCCGCTCATGCGCGCCAGTTCCTTGGCCACGTTCTTCTTGAAGGCGGGCACGATCATTGCCAGCGTGGAGACGATGTTCAGCGCGCGGTCGTCGCCCGAGTCTTTCGTGTCGTGCGCCAGCTCGGCCTTGGCGGGAGAGAACGAGATGCTCAGCACCAGCACATCCGAGCCGCCGATCTTCTCAATCAACTGCTCCGTCTTGATGTGCTTGCTGCCATGGTCGCGCTCTTCTGAGACAAGTAGAAGCACGCGCCGGTATTCCTTCGGCTGCGTCTCCAGCAGATCGACGGCGTAACTGACCGTATCCAGAATCGCCGCGCCGCCCGCGCCGGGCTGCAAGTGCTTGAGCGCATCGTTCACATGGTCGCTGGAGTGGGAGAAGTCGCGAAGCAAACGCGGCTTGGCGTCAAAGCCCACCAGCGCCGCCTCGCTCTTGCCGTCGGCAAGAAACAGATCGAGCAACGGACCGAGATGGGCCAGTTTGCCGAACTCGAGCTCGCTCGCGCCTCCCTGCTCGACGGCGACCACCAGCGCCACCGGCGCCGTGTCCATCTCCTCCTGCACGCGAATCTTCTGCGGCACGCCATTGTCTTCGAGGATAAAGTCCTTTTGCTTGAGGCCGTAGACGACGCCTCCATCGCGCTTCTCGACCAGCGTAGGCACCAGCACCTCGTTGGCCGTGATCCGCAGCGCGGGAACCCGCGACACCGCATCGGCTGCCACAGCGCCGGGCAGCAGCAGCGGCGGCTCAGCGGGAGGCAACGTCTGCGCCGCGCTGGAGCCGGCCAGCAACGCAGCGAATACGACCGATGGAAATGAAAGGAGGCCGAATCTCATACAATTACCAGCTTACAGCTATCAGCTTTCAGCTTTCAGTTTGCAAATGCCGGCTGATAGCTGAGAGCTGAAAGCTAAAAGCTGATGGTCGTCTAAGGAACCTCTGATCAGGCCCTGATATTTTCCGTGTTGAAGGTTGGAGGTTGATTTCCTGGAGAGATTCCGCATTTCTGCAGTGATTTCAAGGCCAAAAGTGCTTTACGTGTTCGAATTATCGT
>Ga0302188_10003086_pt1 | contig 11743 bp, 4 predicted proteins | sample II_Bog_E2_1_FD_198783 | JGI IMG/M metagenome (GOLD analysis project Ga0302188, IMG submission 198783) | Peat permafrost microbial communities from Stordalen Mire near Abisko, Sweden - II_Bog_E2_1 | ecosystem: Environmental > Terrestrial > Soil > Wetlands > Peat | place: Sweden: Abisko, Stordalen... | reverse complement strand
ACAGCGGCGATCTGATCATCGGCTATGACGGATATAGCAACAGCCTCACGATTTCCAACGGAGCAACTGTTGAGAACGGATCCAGCAGCTACGGCGGGGTGATTGGCCTAAACTCTGATTCCTCGAACAACTCTGTCCTTGTGACGGGGAGTAATTCCCTCTGGAACAACAGCGGTGATTTGATTGTCGGTCTTGACGGATCGGGGAACAGCCTGGTGATTTCCAACGGCGGTGCTGTCACAAACAGTCAATACAACTATGGGGGAGTCCTTGGGCTGAACGCTGACTCCTCGAACAACTCTGTCCTCGTCACCGGAACTAATTCCCTCTGGAACAACAGTGGTGATTTGATTGTCGGCTATGACGGATATAGCAACAGCCTCACGATTTCCAACGGAGCAACGGTGCTCAATGAAGAATACTATTACGGTGGGGTAATCGGCTATAACTCTGATTCCTCGAACAACTCTGTCCTCGTCACCGGAAGTAATTCCCTCTGGAACAACAGCGGCGATCTGATCATCGGCTATGACGGCTACAGCAACAGTCTCACGATTTCCAAAGGAGCAACTGTTGAGAACGGATCCAGCAGCTACGGCGGGGTGATTGGCCTAAACTCTGATTCCTCGAACAACTCTGTCCTTGTGACGGGAACCAATTCCCTCTGGAACAACAGCGGTGATTTGATTGTCGGTCTTGACGGATCGGGGAACAGCCTGGTGATTTCCAATGGCGGCAAAGTCTCTAACGCCTACAGCCAGTTTGGTGCGGTGATCGGTTTAAATACGGACTCTTCCAATAACTCGGTCATGGTGAGCGGGCCTCAGTCTCTCATGAATAATGCTCTGGGCATAATTAACGGCAGTGGTGGCTCAGGAAATATTCTTGTGATTTCCAATAGTGGTGTGGTTGCCAGTGGCTATGGCGTGATTAGCTCCACCAGTTTATCCTCCAATAATTCGGTCCTTGTGAGCGGTTCCGGTAGTCTCTGGACCAACATCAACACCCTGACAGTTGGAGCGGAAGGAAATGGAACCCTTACTCTCGCGAACGGTGGAACTGTTGTTGCCGCCTTCCTCACCATTGCCTCTCAGTCTGGGTCATCAGGCACGCTCAATATCGGTCGCTTGGGCACGAACGACTCCGCTGCCTCCCTCACGACGCCAACCATCAACTTTGGTGCCGGAACGGGTACACTGAATTTCAATCAGAGCGGTACCGCGACCATTTCCAGTACCATTTCCAGTGGGATTGTCGAATCAACCAGAGTCGTGCCGGAGATGACCACTAACGGAACTGTTTATAAAATGATTGTCGAGACCCAGTTGGCCGACGGTGGCACAGACTCAGTCAATCAACTTGGCAGCGGCACGACCATCCTGAATGGCAACAACAGCTACAGCGGCACAACGACCATCAATGCAGGCACCCTCCAAACGGCCAGCACCGATGCTCTCGGCACAAGTACCGTAAGCCTCAATGGGGGCACCCTGGCTCTTTCCACCAACCTCACCATCAGCTCCCTCATCTGGAACAGTGCCGGAGTCATCGCCCTTCCCAACCTTGGCAACGGAGCCTTCCTCAATCTTACCGGAGCACTTACTCTCACCGGATCGAGAACCAACACCTTCAACCTCACTGGAGATTCGCTGGGCAGCACTCCGACAGAGTTTCTTGCATGGGAAAACGGAAGCGTCACAACAAGTAATTTCACTATTGTCGGGGTAGGGCGTTACACCCTGAGCATTACTAATAATTCCCTCTGGATCAGCGTGCTTCCTGACAGCCTCTATGTCGGCAGCAACAATGCCAGCCAGACGACAAACTTCACTTCAGGGAACAATATCTACAGCAATACCTATGTCGGACTCACCACCAATGCCTCAAACAATCTGCTTATTGTTGGGGGAGATGGCACAATCCTGAGTAATGCCACTAATCTCATAGTTGGCTATGCAGGGAGCGGCAATAGCCTGGTAATTTCCAACGGAGGAACGGTTTCCGACCTTAATGGAACAATCGGCTACACCAACACCTCCTCCAACAACTCTGTCCTCGTCACCGGAAGCAATTCCCTCTGGAGCAACAGAGGCACCCTGACAGTCGGCGATGCCGGCGGAGGCTCCCTCACGGCGGCAAGCGGAGGCAAGGTTATCGCCTCGGGTGGCATCACAGTTGCCGCCCAGTCTGGATCCTCGGGAACCATCGTCATCGGATCACTCCCCTCTTCGTCGGGATCGGGAACCTTCACCACCCCGAGCATCACCTTCGGACTGGGCACGAGTATGATCTCCACCATGGGTACTCTGCCGGGCGGCTCCAACTCGATCCTTCCCGGCACTCCCCTTATCGTGGACGCTGACCAACTCCACCCTGAATATCTCGATCCCTCTGGGAGGTTCCACCAATGTGGGTAACATGACCTACACCTTCAACCGTTCAGGATCCACCTTCTATGCGGATTCCACCACCAACGGGCCGCCCCTCCAACCAGTCAAGGGATTCAAGGGGACATGGAATAACCTCGATACAAGCAGCAACTGGCAGAGCAATAATACTGCGGCAGGTCCCTTCACCTCAAGTAATAACGCCCTTTTCACCAACGCCTCCTCCATCACTGTGGCAACCATTGGAGTGACAGCAAACCTCATTTCCGAGAATGCCGCCAAGGGAACGATGTCCTTCAAAGGAGGGACAATCAACGCCACGGCATTCAGCAAGAGTGGTGCCGGAAAACTCACTGTTGCCGATCGCCTCGCACTGATCGGAAGTTGCTCTGTTACTGGCAGTGGAGCTGTGACCCTCTCGGGTAACCTGATGAGTGGAGCACTTTTTCAGAGTGGATTGGGAACGCTCACGCTCGTTGCATCCAACTCCTACTCTGGAGGCACCGTGCTGAATTCAGGAACCGTGGTGATCGGTAACAACTCCTCCCTTGGCAGCGGGCCACTCTACTTTGAAGGCAGTAGCACTATCACCGACATAGCCAGCCTTACCGTACAAAATCCGACATCCCTGCTCGGCGGCTCATCAGCAACCTTTAATGTGAAGTCTAGGATGTCAGTTGTAGGTGCGGTGAACGGAACCGGGTCTCTTGTTAAGGCAGGAGTTGGCAGCCTGACTTTGGGCGGCACGAATAGCTACTCAGGAGGAACTACTGTGACCAAGGGGGTGCTTATCGGCACCACCACGAGCCTTCAGGGGCAGCTTATTAACAACGCCACCGTGGTTTTTAACCAAACCGGCAGCGGCACCTTTACCGGCAATATCAGCGGTACGGGCAAACTGGCTGTCATTGGATCGGGAAGCGTTACCCTGACAGGATCGAACAGCTACGATGGTGGAACGATGGTGACTCTAGGCAGCCTTGCTGCCAGTTCCTTGGGAAGCGGAGGGCTCACTCTCAAAGCAGCCAAGGGAGCCATGGCCAGTTTCACCGATACCTTGAACAGCGGATCCCTGGATCTCGAAGCACTCACCCTAAACGGAAATTCGACTATCTATTTGGAAAATCCCTATAGTTCGATTACCTCTACCAATGGAGCTATTACGATCTCAGGAACCAACAACTTTATTGATCTCTCGGGAGCCTGGACGAATCTAGGCACTTATCCGCTGCTCACAGGGACGAAGATCACGGGGGGAGGATTCAAGAAACTTGATTTGACGGGCCTCTTCATCGGTCAGGGAATGATCGGTTTGGATCAATCTATCAACTACAATGGGTTGAATTATACGTTCACAAACAGTTCCAATGCCTTTGACCTGATGATCAGCGCCACCGCTCCGGCCATTGCAGTGAACGCTGAATCCATTATCTTTCCAGATGATAACCCTTCGGCAGGCGCGCTTTCACTGGAGGCGGTTCCAGAACCCTCTGCCAGCTCCCTGTTCGGTCTAGGAGCACTCCTACTAGCAATCACCCGTCTCCTTCGGCCATTCGTAGTCATCCGTCAGGTAAAATTTAATGATGTTGCAGGCTCGACAGAAAAGACAAACACCTCCAAATTTCGTCTGGCAATCACTTTTGCTAAACTAGAAGCATCCAAGATGCAAACCATCCGAATTTGTGCACGATTCAGGCACCTGATCCATACCGCATGGGACACAATGGGCTGATTTTATGAGCCGTTTTTCTCAGAAATCCACCACCGTTAATTTCCCCCATCTTCTCGAGGGAAGATCGAGAGGCTCCACCCAATTCCGAGATAACACAATGCTACTTTATGCTGGTTCTCCTAAGTGTCAAAACGACCTATGAATACGAATGCTTTGACAAGACAACATGCTCCACGCCTATTAATATCTCGGCTACTTTCTGCTTTTCTTATGATGGCAAGTGGAACATTAACAACTCACCTTAGAGCACAGTCAACGCTCTCTACTTCAGTCACTGTTCTGAGTCAAAACCTGTCAGGGATGAGCTATTACTCAACAGCACAACCGTTCCTTGATGTCATGAAATACGCCGCCACATGGATCACCCGGAACAGTGTGAGCCAAGGTGGACACGACGCATGGGATACAGGCTTTGAATCCAATATTCCGACGGATAATAATGGCTGGCCTACCACCATTCCCTTCGTGGCTCCCAATGTAACCAATGGCCAAATTGACCCCAATAATCCAGGCGACTTTCTCTCATCCAATCAATGTGTCCATACCTTGGTTCGCGTTCTAATACCTGGAAGCTATCGGGTTCGTTTCTTGGGAACAGGCAGCTTTCAAATAGCCGGCCCCTCTTCACCAAGCTCCAGTTGGACTCAAACATTCACAAGCTCGAATATTGCAGCACTCCCGGTAGACAGCAACGGGAAGTCATACTTCGACACCCCAAATGTTGTTCTGGGCACCGATGGAAATAATGTTCCCACTGCCTATCTCTATCTTAACATCAACCAGTCGTCAGGAACAAATTATTTGCACAACATCGAAATAGTAACTCCAAGTTATGCCACTACGAATTTAACTAATAATCCATTCAACCCGGCTTATCTCAATACTCTCAATGGATTTAATACATTGAGAATGATGGATTGGGGGGCGATCAATAACAGCACATTCTCCCAATGGAGTAACAGAACACTCCCAACAACTTATACCCAATCCCAGGCAAATGGTGTTTCCTTGGAATACATGATCATGATATGCAACCTACTGGGGGAGAATCTCTGGCTGAATATTCCCCACATGGCCGGGCAGAACTATGTCCAAAATGCCGCCAACTTGATTCTCTATGGAGCAAAAGCAGATGGAACCTCCTTTAATCCAACAAAAGATAAACGACAGCTGCTTATATGGCCGCCACTCAACTCCGACCTCAAAGTTTATCTGGAATACTCCAACGAAACATGGAACAGCGGATTCCAACAGGCTGCCTATGTTATCTCAGAAGCAACAAACCTTCGCAGCCTAGGCATGCCTTTTAGCTCCGATAATTATACGGCAGGAGAACAATTTGCAGCATATCAATCAGCAAATATCTGGAACTGGTTCTATCAGGTATGGAGGGCAAGTGCTCCGCAACGCCTCGTACGCGTGATGGCGGGACTGATGAATCCTGACTATTGTGCCATCCGGTTGGCCACCTTTGGAAACACCGGAATCGTCACAACAGGCCAAAAACCTGACGCATTGGCCATCGCCCCTTATTTCGGAACCTCCGTCGCCGACAATATAATTAACAACGGCCAATTGACCACCGCCACAACAGCAGATATTCTTAATGCCTGTTCAAACGACATAATTACTAATGTATTACCAACAGTCTCGGCAATAGAAAGCATTGCGGAACAATACAATGTTTGGTTGAACTGTTATGAAGCCGGACAAAGTCTTGTTGGTACCTATGGTAATCTCTATAATACAAATCTCACATCGCTTTTAATCACCGCCAACCGCGATCCGGGAATGGGATCTCTCTATTCAATGTATTTCAATGGCCTTTCCAATGCAGGTGTTGTCGAAATAAATAACTTTGATGATATATTAGAGCCCACCCAATATGGCTCATGGGGGGCCTTGGAATACCTGACTCAGCCACTGGAAAGTGCCTATAAATATCAGACTTTGGTGTCGTGGATGCAAAACAACCAAAAAAATGCCGCAAATCTCCCTCCGACAATCTCCGTCAGCTATCCATCATCGATTGTCCTCAACAACAATAACGGAACACTACCCGTTACCCTTTCAGCATCAGGCTCTGTGGATTACGACGACACCATTACGTCAACAACCTGGACGATTCTGGGCGTCACCCACAAAGCTCAAACAATCACAGTCTCTCTTCCGCTGGGAGTAAATTCCATAACGGTTTCAGTCACCAACAGCCACGGGGCAACTAGTTCCTCGACAATCAGTCTGGTAGTCCGCCCCAGTGGGAGTAATACCGTTCTCGTCAAATCTAACTTCACCGGTTCCGGACCGGGTCAAAATATCCCATGGATCAATACAAGCAGCCTCTCCAAAGGAATCAATTTCAGTGGATGGACCTACCCGTCTGCAACTATTAGCAACGGAAGCCGATATGGCATTGATGGGGGAACCACAAATAACAACACCTTTGGAGTAAACTTAGATGCGGGAGCAACAAGGGTAACTTTGGCGCAGGCTGTGCAATACAACGAGTATCTGAGTTGCACAATTACTCCAAAAAAAGGACAACTGCTTGATCTTCGGGGTGCCTCTGTCAACTGGGGGATTACCTCTGCCGATAACAATTCGGCCAACCAGTGTGCGATCATGACAAGCCTGAGCGGTTTTACCACCAACGCTCTACTCTCCCAAGCGAGTTTGACATCTTATGGAGCAACAAATTCTTTAAGTGCCAATCTGCCCTTTGGAACAAATTACGCCAGTGTCACCAACCCGGTTGAAATCAGAATTTATCTTTGGAATAATATTTATGGGCAAAAATATTCGGCTCTAACCTCATTTCAGCTTAATGGCGCTGTGCACAGCGAATAAAATTCCTGTTCCAGAGAACTGAAACCCTCACGACTAGCACCGCGATTTTAGTGTTAGCACGCTCTCTACCCATACACGAGTCAGAGTTTTTCAAGGAATGATTCGGCGAATAACTTTTCCACAAATTTCTGGGTTTCAAACCATTTCTAACTGCCCACTTTTTCATGAAATTTTCTCTCTTGATTCCGGCCATCATGGCTGTGTTCTACGCGCCCCCCTGCTCCTGTTTTGCCCTGCCGCCCATCAAGGGCGATGAGGCGATTTTTGAAATTTCTCCCGAGGTAGTAGTTTCAAGCCCTCCCCGTTTCGGCGTTAATATCGACCCTCCTGCCATGTCTCACTGGGATACAGAGCCGTGGCATAACCAATGGTGGAGTTTTCCGAATCCCAATCCCGTCACGGCAAGAATCAAGGGCACTGCCACAGGAGGCTCAACAACAACGCTTGAAGACGAAGGACCAGGACAACGCATCGGCTACTGGGATGTCTTTCGTAACGGCTTTTTCGATGGTGGAACTGCCACTATTTACCGCTTTGAAAATCATGCCATCTCTCTGGTTCGAGAGGATAAAATCGCGTCTTATCAGGCCTCTGTCCAGGGTCCGAACCGAATCACCTTCTCCACGCAGGGGCCTGAGATAAAAGCCGGTGATATTTATCTCCTCAGCACTACACGCACTAATTTTCCGCCAAGCGTGACACGTTCTTGGGGTGAAAATCCATGGTGGCTCTGCTCCGGCCTTAGCCTCCCTGAGTCGGATTGTCGCAGTTTCTATAATGCCGGGGTGAGGGTCTCTCTGGATACTGATACGCCATTCCACGGAGGGGGGGCCTCTTTTGCACTGACAATTCCCGATGGATGGAATGGAGCCCGTGTCGGAGTGGGCGATTGGCTGATCGATGGGGAGCAAAAGGATTTGCCACGCCTCCATGAGGGGAAAACATACACACTCCATGTCTGGATGAAGCAGCGCGGAATGCCCACCGGGACTGTCGATGTCAGGATTGCAAGTTTAGCCAACCCCATCTTCCAAGTCACCGGTGAGTGGCGGGAGTATACAGCCGACTTCACCGGCGCCCCCCCTTCCAGAAATTGCGCGGAACGATTCGATATCGGGATGAAGGAATCAGGAACCCTGCTCATCGACAACATCAGCATCATTGAAAAGAATGGGCCACCACCTTACGGCTTCTATCCATCCGTTGTTAACACCCTGAAGCGCTTCCATGCCAGCACTCTTCGGCTCTGGGTGCTTCAGGCAAACAATGGTTTTGGCAAGGCTCTGGACGATGCCCTCGGCAATCCAGACGAATCGAATCTTACTTTTCGGGAAACTTATGGCGCCGGCACCACAACTCCGTTGGGGCTTCACCAAATGCTGGAACTCTGCGAGCAGGTTGGCGCGGACCCCTGGATCATCACCTCCACGATGTTTTCGGCTCAGGAGCAGAAGAATCTCATCGAGTACCTTGCCGGATCTCCCGATTCACCCTATGGGAAAAAACGGGCTGCATGGGGGCACAAAAAGCCATGGACTGAGGCATTTCATCAGATAAAAATCGAGATGGGAAATGAGACATGGAACGGGATGTTTCAACCTCAGGGATTCCCTGGGCGCGGGGCCGAGTATGGGGCCTACAGCGAATTCATGTTCCAGCAGATGAAGTCGAGCCATTGGTTCCAGGCCGATAAGTTCCAGTTCGTGATCAATGGTTTTGCCGCTCAAACAGGGAGAGAGCCATGGGCCTTTGGTGCCGCTGCGCTCCGCAATGCACCCAGCGCCCAAGCCATCGATATCGCCTACTACACAGGCGGATGGGATGCTGTCGGGCTTCTCAAGGCTGATAATCCTCAAGAGGGATGGATGAACATCCTTACTTATGCGCGACGGATGCTTGAACCTCTTTCACTTCAGTTCAAGCAGACCGCCGATGCTATCGCCAAGGAGCAAAAGCGCCCGGGTGGCATTCAGTGTCTGGTCTATGAAGCAGGCCCTGGATACACCCTTCCGGGACCGGGCAAGTTGGACATGAAAGAGCAGGCCGAGGGGAAATCTCTGGCCCAGGCCATCAACGCCCTCGATATTTTTATGTGCAACCTTCGGAATGGCTATGGTGACCAGTCTTTCTTTAGGTTCAAGAACGGGCAGTATTGGGCTTCGCACAACCGCACATGGGGAGAACATATCATTTGGAAGGCTCTTGGTATGCGAAACAATCTTCTGCAAGGGGATCTCATCACGGCAACGCCAAAACAGATGGTCACAATGGATCTCCCCGAGACACAGGCGGATGTCCTCTCCCAAAGCAACAGTTCCGACAAATCGATCAAATCATTCCCACCCATCCCTAATCTTCCCCTTGTCGACTGCTATCCCTTCCGTAACGGAAAGCACTACAGTTTCATGCTCATTTCCCGCCGTCTCGAAGGAACGACCCGAACCACGCTCGAACTTCCCTACGATCCCCGGCCTGAGTACACCCTTCACACACTGTCCGGTAACAGCCCCGATCTAAACAACATCGAGACCGAAGTCGTGAAAGTGGTGACCGAAAAAAAACAGGGGATGACCCGCTTGTTCACAATGGAGATTCCTCCCCACTCCGTGGTGGTTTTGGTCAGTGACGAAAAAAATTAGGGACTTCTCTGGAAATCCCCGCTTCCGAAGAATAGTAGAGAACCATCGGCTTTGACATCCCTCGTACTCCTCACTACCAATCCTTTCCATGAAAGCAGGGACACCTTTGAAGAAGATCCTGTGAAAAAGCATTCACTGCTCCTTTCGGGAAATCGACGAAATCCGGCACTTCTTCCCTAAAAAAAACAGCATGAGCCTCTGGCTTTTACCACAGATCACCATGCTGCTGCTGGTTGTGCCGCTTATCATTCTTTCATTCTACCTGATCATGCTCTCCGTCGCAGCATGCCTCCATCCCGACAAGCCACTGATCAGTGGAGTGTTTCACGGCAATCGTCATCCGGAATCCCGCTTTCTCATTCTTATTCCTGCTCATAACGAGGAACTCCTTCTTGGCGAAGTCATCCGGAAGTTGCGAATGCAGTCCTATCCGGACACTCACTACAAGATCGTGGTCATCGCCGACAACTGCGACGACAAAACCGCTTACATCGCACGCAAAGCGGGAGCAACAACCCTTGTGCGGCACGAACCTGACAGGCGGGGCAAGGGACAGGCCCTTAACTGGGCAATCCGCGGACATCTTGCCGACTCTGCCATCCCTTGGGATGGACTTGTGATCATTGATGCCGACAGCGTGCTAAACCCGGACTTTCTCTGGTTCATGAATGAACGGTTGCAACAAGGTTTTCAGGTGATGCAAGCCTATTACGGTGTGAGTAATCCCGCTGAAAGTTGGAGAACCTCACTCATGTGCGCCGCACTTTCCGTCTTCCATTTTCTCCGCCCGCTCGGTCGTGACAAAATTGGCCTTCCTTGCGGACTGAAAGGCAATGGGATGTGTTTTGCCAGACCGCTGGTTGAACGCTTTGGTTATCCCGCTATCTCCGTTGTAGAGGATGTTGAACTGGCGTTGATCTATCTGCGCCATGACATCGGGGTGAAGTTCACACCGGGAGCACAAGTCTATGGGCAAATGGCTGCCACCACCAATCAGGCGAATAGTCAACGAAAACGCTGGGAGGGGGGCAGACTTTCCCTCGTGGCCGACTGGGCTCTTCCGCTCTGGAATGAAGGATGGAACGAAAAGAACCTGTCAAAACTCGACGGCGCCATGGATCTCTTTGTTCCCCCGCTGACATTGCTTGTGATACCGACGGCCTTCGGCTGGCTATTCATGCTTCTCGTGATGTTTCTCCACTCCTCGGTACTTGGTGCCATTATTTTTGCCCTCTGGAGTGCGGCCTTCCTTGCGATCATTCTCTATCTTGCCACTGGTCTCCTGCTCATCAAGGCACCTCCAGCCGTCTGGATTCAACTCTCTGCCGCGCCTCTCTTCATCTTCTGGAAAATCAGCGTCTATCTTCGCATGGCTTACACCGGCAAAAAAACACCATCGGAGTGGGTGCGGACTGAGCGTCATGAGATGAAAAAGTGAGACGGGATCACTTGTATTCGATGATGACGGCTGTTTGTCCAAGAGACCGATCTTTTGCATAGCAGAGTTGGCCAATCGTCTGGGGAAATTTTGCGATCATCGTGAAGATGCCATACAGAAGGGCAGCACCAAAATCCGGAGCGCGGTGCCTTGAACTCCAAGTGATGCGCAACGACTGCACTCCGAGCAGGGTTCCCACAATACCGATCAGGGCAATGCCCCCAATCCAACCAACTTCAATCGAAGCCAGAGGCACGCCAACTAAAAGCATTGCTAGCACCGCGAGCGCCCATACACGGGGACTCTTTACCTGCTTTTCAAAAAGTACAACTGAGTCCGCATCACCTGTCTGACGACAGATATTGGTAATGACCATCGCTCCATAACCGGCCCGCTCATGCCGCTTCCACCACTGACGGAAATGGAGGATATTTGCATCGTGAAGCGTCATGTCGGCATCCAGTCGCCAGATTTTCCAACCTTTGTTACGCAAGCGGCGACAGAGATCGGGTTCTTCAAAGGCAATAAGATGATCATTGAACCCTTCCACAGAAACTAGCGGGAAAACCCTCATCAGGACATCGCCACCGGAAGCATGGGTCTCTCCAACTGGGGTATTCCACTCGATTTCACAAAGGAGATTATAGGGTGAGATTTTTGGATGTCTCTCCCGACGACGCCCGCAAACCGCTGCCACCCC
>Ga0302188_10003080_pt1 | contig 11751 bp, 17 predicted proteins | sample II_Bog_E2_1_FD_198783 | JGI IMG/M metagenome (GOLD analysis project Ga0302188, IMG submission 198783) | Peat permafrost microbial communities from Stordalen Mire near Abisko, Sweden - II_Bog_E2_1 | ecosystem: Environmental > Terrestrial > Soil > Wetlands > Peat | place: Sweden: Abisko... | reverse complement strand
TAAGTCCCGGTAAACGATAGATCCCTAGCGTTGCTTCATCCCTTGGTGATGCGTATGTCTGCTTCTCAAGGGACTCAACCCGACCTTTCAGGTCGTTCAGTTGAGTGGCTTGTTTCGACAAGGCTTGTGTGTCTAAGACATCGTTGACTTCCCATTGCAGCATCCCTAACATTGCTGCCTGGGTACTGCATCAATGATCGGGCAGACCATCTCGTACTACCGCATCGTCGAGAAAGTCGGCTATGGGGGCATGGGCGTCGCCTACAAGGCCGAGGACATTACCCTCCACCGATTTGTCGCTTTGAAGTCCCTGCCAGACGAAGTCGCCAAAGACCCCCAAGCCTTGACACGAGGGCGAAATGGGGCGACTGCCAAAGCCAGATGGGCAAAGGAGAGGGGTCGAGAGCAGAATGTGGTTTCGATTGCATCGAAACCCAAGCGCACAATTTCAGCAGCAGGTCGAAAGAAGATCGCGGCTGTTCAGCGGGCACGGTGGGCGAAGTGAAGGTATCGCTCGACAACAGAGTCCAGTTCAATCTGCCCGCTTTTGGGTATCGGTTGTTCGAAGTGCAATAACGCGAGGAAAAAAGATGAGAGCGCAGACAACATCCCTGCTGTGCATGGTCGTTCTCTTTACAGGTATGGCGTACCCGCAGCCAGCGCCGAGGGCAGCGTCTGCGCAGGCTTCGGCTAGAATTCTTCAGTTGTCGCGGGAGGAATATCTTGACCGGGTACAGGCAATCTGGACCGCACAGATGATCGCGCAGATAACCGGGGTCCGATTCGAACATCAGCCCGCTTCGACTCTACCGGTGACTCCCATGACCCATTTGCCTGGCTATGCGCCAGTAGATGATGACTACTACTACGAGATGGTGGCGGTGCGTGCCTTCGAGAAATACGGCATCGGGCTAACGGTCGAGCAACTCGGACAACAATGGCTTGAGAACAATGCTGGATCGTGGGGATCGAGCGAACAGGCTCTCCTGTTGTTGAAGCGAGGAGTCAAGGCTCCGGACACTGGTCACCCCAGGTACAACAAGCTCTGGTGGACTATCGGGCCTCAATTCAGCAGTGACGTCTATGGAGCACTGACGCCGGGTATGCCGAACGTGGCCGCTGCGCTGGCGCGGAATCTCGGTCACATCAATGGCTACGCGGAAGGGACGGATGGCGCCGTTTTCGTTTCCGGAATGATCAGCGTCGCTTTCGTGGAAAGAGATACCCACTCGATCGTCCGCAAGGCCGCTAGTCTGATCCATCCGGATTCTCCGTACCGTCAGTGTCTCGACATGGTCATCTCCATGGCGGAGTCGGGTCGCACCGCCGAGCAGATCTTCCGGGCGGTCGATGAGCGCTGGGGAATCGAATACCCCGCTACCAATAATGCAGTAGTCAATGGCGGCATTGTGGCCACCAGCGTCTGGTTTGGGGACGGCGACTTCGGCAAAACCCTGCAACTCGCAGTTCACGCTGCCGACTTCGCGGATACCGACTGCAATTCCGCGAACTCAGAATCCGTGGTTGCAGCCATGCATGGCATGAAAGCGCTGCCTTCCGAACAAGTCTCGGAACTCCATGATCGGATTCAGGGGAAGGAAATGGGCCCACTGCAACTCACGCCGCCAGTAGACGAGAGTATTTCGGAGCTGGCGCGACGCACGGTGCGAATCGGCGAGGCAATCCTCGTGTCTCATGGCGCGATCGACGAAGGAAAGTCGATTCGAATTCCCGTTCACGATCCTGCCACCCAACCCGCCGAGCTCTTCAAATTGGCGGACCTCATGCAGTACTGGAACCGGGACTGGACGATGGAACGGGCCGGGTTCGGAGGCGCGGGTGGCGGAATGCCGGGAATCCGGGGTATCACCTACCTGGACGGCCAGGTGCTGGCCACCTATCCTCGGGATGAGGTACGCGGAACAGTCCTCAAACGGACAGTGAACTTAGGGTCAGATTCATCTTTGCAGTTCAAAGCAGGTGTGGACGTGGGACGTGCGTGGCAGCTGCAGGTCTATGTCAATGACGAGAAAATGTTCGACAAGCTTATTGACGGACTCTACGACACGGGGCAATCCGATTCCCGTCATTGGGAAGATATTAGTATTGATCTATCTGACTACAAGAACCAGAAAGTGGTTCTACGACTCTACCAGCGCGTTCTGGTTCCACACCACGAAGCAGGCAACGCCTACTGGCGGGATTTGACGGTGCAGTGATTTCTGGCGGACCACAGGTGGCAGCCAACTTCGACTGTGGGATTCAGCCTGTCAACCGAAGGCAGACAAAAGTCAAGGCCGCTTCGCCACATGATCGGTTTGTGATCGCCTGTCATTCGCCGGATGGAGTCGTTGAAACCCGAATGCTCGTGTGCCCTCCGGAGAAAAGGCGCGAAAGCCTGCCTGCAGCGTTGAGCAGGACACTTTCTCCGGTCCGGTTTGAGAGCAAGACTTGTGGAATTGCGGCGATTTTCTGCGATTGTCAGGGGAATGCTGGCAGATTTCTCCGCACTTCAGACTGTCTGGTAGCGCTACCGGGAATCGAACCCGGGTTTGAAGATTGAGAATCTTCCGTCCTAACCCCTAGACGATAGCGCCACGTATTGAAAACAAGACTACTTGGTGCGTTTTTTCTTCTTCGCAGGGAGAGCATGTTTCACTAAAGTTTCACCGAGTCGGTACGTTTCGACTCTCTGCATCGCCGTCCGCAAGTCACCTTCTGATGCGATTGCGTAGCGGTCGAAGACGCTTCTCGTGCGATGTCCGCTGATGCGCATAGCTATTGTCTCTGGAACTCCTGACCGCACCAAGTTCCGAACGGCTGAGCGTCGTAGATCATGAATGGTCAGCCCAGTGTACTGCGGATCGTACGGCTTTCCTTCGACGTCGATTTTACGACCCAGCCCGACAGCAGTGCAAGCCGCTATCCACTCCTTGCGCAGATTCGTTGCGACGAAAACCTTGCCGATCTTCGGCTCAATCTCTGCCAGCATCATGCGCAGAATGGAGGGCAGCGGGACCACGCGGGGTTCATCATTCTTCGTCTCGTGAAGACGGATGAGTCCAGCAGCAAGATCGACCTGACTCCACTCGATGGCGAGCGCTTCACCAAGACGAACGCCGCAATAATACAGAAACACGATGAGCGGGCGCAGAGCAGACGGCAGGACCCTTATCAACTCTCCGAACTTCGCGTCATCAACAAAGCCCCGCCGTGCCGGTGGTTCTTTTTGCAATCGGATGGTGGGGACGTTCTGAATTTTCCGATCTTCGTGGGCGATTTTCAACATGCGGCGCAGACAAGCTAATGAGCGGTTGATTACAGCATTCCCGGCGCCCTCGACTCTCCGCTTCTTCACGAAGTCTCGCGCCGTATCCACTGTGATGTCACCGACCGATGGACCTTTGTTGACTGCGCCGTCATAGCCGAAAAAGTCATCGAGTTGAGACAGTCCAACCACAGTCTCTTCCCCGTCGGCTCGTGTGGTCAGCGAACGGTTGCCGCGCTCGACATACGATGCCAGCAAACCAGCGCGAAGATCGGCATACTTGATGCTGCGTGCTTGATTGGGGTCAGGTGCCCCGCTGTCGCGGTCAGCCATTAAGCGGCGCAACTCGACGAGAGCTTCCGCTTTGACCTTCCGTTCAGTGTTCACTCGAATCTGTTTTCCATTCGTGTCGTAGAACTGCGCGTAGTAATAGGGGCTCTTGAGTTTCTTGTTGCCGTTCGCGTCTTTCGGTCCGTAGATTTGGACCAGCCCGCCATCACCGTGTGGTCGCCGCTGCTTCGACATGCTTCCTCCGTTTCACTAAACATCTTACACCCTATAGTGAAACCTTGAGAGATGTCAGCTCTTGAGTTGCTCACCTTCTGTAACTTGTGGCGCCTCGCTCGCGCTCTATATTGTCTCAGCATGGCCGGTAAGAGGCTAAACGGATATCAGAAGCAGCTGCTTGCTGAAAGCATCGCGCACACTGGCAATCCGAACGCTAACTGGTGGGACAAACTTTGGCAAGGGATGCCTGAGTTTATTTCTAATGACCTCTCTCCGTGGCGCACGTACCTCTTTCACTTTGAGAAACAAGAGGACATTGATGCATTCGCATTGCTCGTCAATCAGAAAATCGGCGGGCGTACGAAATACATCTGGTATCCGGAAGCTGAGGATCAGAAACTCAGCAACCTGCGGTGGGTCTCGACAATAAAATGAAGGATCCCGCCGAGAAAGAACCCTTCTACCAACAGATAAAAGTTCATTTCGAGAACGCAGAAAATATGGCTCTGTTCGCGAAACGGTTCAGCGAAAAGTTCCCCGAATTCGCTTCGTCTCTTACTGACGGCTCGAAACATATTTGGTGGGACAAGAACGGACCTAGAGTTGTCACGGCGGCAAAGCGGGACACGGAGCTGGTGCGGGTAGTGCGAGAGACAGCGGCGTACCGAAAACGGCAGCGAGAGAAAACGGAGGAACTATGACGGAGAAGAAGAAGAAGAAGAAAAGCAGCGGCAACAAACAGAACAAAGAGAGCCGGCAGGTGTCCCGCATCGTCCTGTTAGAGGAACTCGCAGAGAAAGCTCAAAAACTTTACAAGCTAGCCGAGAGCGGTGAAACGGCCGCAAAACAATTGGGTGAAGTCCTGCTTGATGTCAAGAGCCACCATCCGTTCGGTGGTCTGAAAGTATGGATCCAAGCGAACATCGGTAAAGATGAATCTACGCGCAACCGTTGTAACTATGCGATCTCACTCGCTAGCGGTTCACGCGAGAAGAGGAAAGCAGCCGCCGCAACTAAAGCTGCTCAGCTCCCAGAAGTCCTTGAGATCAAGGCAGCGGTCATTGCTCTAACAGCAGCAGCGAAGAAGGGCGAGCCGGGGGAAGTTCTCAAGCAAGGCGCAATTATCAGCACCGCGGTTGATTCACTTGTGAAAAAAGCCGAAGCAGTTTACGCAGACTCGATCTCGAAGAAAGGTTCTTACCCGAAAGCAGCAGAAGCAGCAGCCTGCAAAAGTTGAAAAGTCAACTTCTGCACCCAAAGGTTAGGAAAGCGCGACCGTCGCGGCTCTGAACATTATCCACCGCAATTTACTCTTGCTCTCCGCAGTTTGCTTTTGCTATACTTACCTCACTGGACTGCACGACCTTCTAAAGTCCTGAGCTGGCTTGCTTGCTGGTTTTGTTGTAGCACCAGAAGCCTAACGGGTTGTAAACCCCGGTATCCCAAATAGGGCCACCTTACCGGGGCTTTCCAATGGCAAAAAAGTTAGATGTACTCGTGGGCACCAGCTCGCCTGCGCTCGCCACGGCGCGTATGTTGAACATCAAAGCGGCTGCAACGTATCTCGCCACGACTGTTTGGTTCATGCGTTCTCTTATCTGGGAGCGTACAATTCCGTTCGCAAAATTCGGCAACAGGTACGTTTTCGACAGAGCAGACCTCGATGCATTCGCTGTAGCGCAGAAAGTGAGTGCGCGCTGATTCAGACCCGTCACAGCTTAGCCGTTATATTGAGAGCCGAGTTAAATCGGCTAAGAACTCAGACGCGCCCACTCTTCCTGGCAGAAGAGAAGCGCAGAGCAACACACAAAGTTGCGGGGGCACTCGCAACGTCGATCTGCCAGAGATCAGTTCTTAGCCGCCAGGGGTTCATAGCCTCTGGCGGTTCTCATTTTCCGAGAGAGGTTTATGGCAGAGCAACAGAGCAGCACATCCCAACCGATAGACTACCGCCGAACGTTCATCAACTCTTGTCCGATCAAGCACACCATGTGGGTGCCTGATGACATCGACCTCAATCCCTTCACCGGCACCGACTTCGAGCCATTGCCCGAAGTCAAAAAGCCCTGGAGGGTATCGTGAGCGCTGACAATCTAATCTTCAAGCACCTCCCTTACCAGGTACGATCGCGGCTCAACGAGTTCACGGGTGCAGAGTTGAAAGTCTGGCTCTGTCTGCTGTCCCATGCGAATTCTAAGCATGACGGAAAAGCATTCCCCGGAATAAGTCTGATGGTGAGAGAGACTGGGCTAAGCAAGCACGGCGTCGATAACGCTATCGGCGGACTGAAAGACAAAGGGTGGATAGTTCGGTCATCTACGTACAGCCGAGCAACTGGTCAGCGCACGGCAGCAAGCACATGGTGCAAGTGGGCGCCAGCTATCAGCGGCTCTCACTGGGAAAGAATCATGAACCATGTATCAAAAAGTGGTGCGCGGTGAGCAACGTTGCTCATAGCCATGTATCAAAAAGTGGTGCGTGGAACCATGTATCAAAAAGTGGTGCGTGGTTTCAGTTCTCCTTTTTTTTGTTCATCGACCATGTATCAGTTTTTGCTAGTAGCAAAAAGTGGTGCGTGGACCATGTATCAAAAAGTGGTGCGTATAAGTATTCTAAGGTTCTTTTAAGTATTCAAGAAGATAGAAAAGCAGTAAGTACCCAATGCAATCCGAGGTGGGTAAGGGCTTTTTGCATCCAAGAGCAGATCAAAAACTGAATCAGAAAACGTAATGGAGGCAACAATGAAAATTGCAGATAACAACGCGGCGAGAAAAGTAAACCATTTTGCGTACGCGATTCCGCTGACGAGAGAGCAGCGCTTGCGCAAGCTCATGGACAACATTCAATTTGAGAATGACCAACTGTTTCTCGAACAGTTCCGAGCAGAGGACCTCAAGAGAATCACAGCGCTGATGCTACCACAGCATTGAGGCGGTGAGCCAGGGCAGCACGGTAGAGTTTTCAAGCAGTCTGACAGCCATCAAACTCCACCACCACCGCCTAGAGCCCGTCACAGTTAATGGTAAGAGTGTACTGCTATACACGGATTTTCAATCATGAAGCTATCAACGACAACAATGCTCAGATTGGATGCAGAACTTGCATCGGCGCTCACCGAAGAGAAAAGACGGTCTGGAGTTACTGTCAGCGATTTCATTCGGGCGGCTATACGAGAGAAACTAGCCCGTGTTCAGAAAGTGAACGAGGTAAAGTCATGCTGACACGCAGAGTAGCCGACGCCGGTACCAGAGATGACCGCATTCAAGAACGAATCAAGCAGAGCAGCGAAGGCTTGTCTCAACCATGGACGCCACCGGACCAGACGAAAGACTGCTGGGGCAAACCGATCAAACCGAAAAAGAAACGGCTGAGCAACGCGACAATCGCCAAGCACGCACACATGAATCTGGAGGCATAGAGATGTCGATAGTCAGATGGCAACTAGTAGTGGCGGATCTGGTAAAAGCAAACACTAACTGCATCAGCATCACGGATGCTGTGTTCATTCCGGACTTTGCAATCAAGCTCATCGACTACTGCGACAAGCAGATCATCGACGCATGTTCGCTCCGTCAGCTCTCAGCCGCCAACGCTCTTGGAAAAGTCACCGTGGAGTGTGAGCTGTGAGCACCACATTTTGCATGAGGCGGAACGGCACGGGCAAAGTCAACTATCGCAGCAAAGCTGAGGCTGTCAAGTATGCTCGTAAGACGACTATCGGTATTGCGCTCTATCCATACCCGTGCTCCCTCTGCGGCTCTTGGCATCTTAGCCATGAAAAACCGAACATGGTAATCGAGCACGTTCCTTCGGTCTCGAAACTCCGCAGACAGATCGAAAATTCAGCGCGGATTATTGCCAAACAACAGAAAGCGTTGGACGCAGTAATTGCCAAGCAGAAGGCGCAGCAGAAAGAACGTGACATTGAGCTGCGATGCATTGAGATGCTTTTCATAAACCAGCACCAGCGACTGCGCGCCGGCAACTCGTTCACAAACTGAACACAGGAGCAGAGCAAATCGCCCCAGAGCAACAAAACCAAACATAACCCCACACACACCACAAAGCACAAAGTAGAAAGCAGCACAAGACAGCTAAGCAGACATTGCCGCCCAGTGAATTGGCAGACCTCCCGCACGCTGCGAGCCGCGGGACGATATCTGCACATGATCCTAACTTACCACTCTCCTACCGCGCGTCCTACAGCACAATCAGCACATAACCCAGCAGTTCCAGCAGCATTGACGCTGCCTCAGCAACCCCTCAGCACTGCCTAGCAGACTGCTCACAGCATGACTTGAGACAGCACGGCTTGGCTGCCGAGCAGTAGAGATCATCAAGCACTTACCCTGCTGCTGTAGACAAGCTACGAAGCATTGCTGTGCTATAGGCTCACCATAGGAAAGGGTGTACGCCACTTACGTTTTGAAACCCAAAGGGTGTGACAAGTGCAAGCCAGTCTCTTTTGCATGATGCCGCATCAGATTCGGCTCGGTTCTTATAGTTTTTCAGCCAGTTACAGCTCCGTTCCAGTTCACTTGCTGAATACTTTGAGCCGACTTTAGACCGGTCCTAAAATCCCCCGGCGGTCAGTTCCGAGAGCTGCTTTCTTATCTAAGCGCCTAGAAACCCGTCACACTAGGCGGTTAGTAGGGGAGATACAAAATGGATTGCAGTGAAGCTGGACGAAAAGGCGGAACAAGCCGCAGCGAGAAGAAGAGAGCTGCATCGGCTCGTAATCTTGCAGTAGCTCGTGAGCTGCGCAGAACGATTCCAGAAGTCAAAGCACATGTGGAACAATGTGCGGCTCAAGGTGTCAATGACAAGATCGCAGAGCAGTGGCTTGTTGACGCCGAGAAAGTGCTCACGAATATTGAGAAGAAACCGACGGTGCTGCACTAAAATGCCGACTCCTCGCATTCCAATAGACGAGCACAAACTGGCAGGGACACGAGTCCACTACCTCGACGACGCTGCCGAAGATGAGCAGCCGCACCCTCCGAAGTATCCGAAGGGGATTACGCAAGAAGCGAAGCGAGTATTCAAGCGCCTTGTCGGGCTGCTCATGCGCCGCAAGACACTGACCGAAGCCGACGGTGAACTGCTGCGGCTTTATGCTGTGGCATTCGACAGACATCGCCGTGCTCTTGAGCACTTGACCACAGAGGGTGAAGTCTGTGCATACGAGCGCCTTGACAGCAACGGTCAGCCGCACACGTTCTTCAAAGAGAATCTGCACCTCAAGATCGCAACGGATGCCGAAAAGTTCATGCGTGCATGTCTCGGTGACTGCGGCTTAAATCCGGTAGCACGCGGCAAGGTTAAAGTCACTGCACCGAAAGTCATTGAGCCAGAGGCGTTCCCCTCTCGTGAAGAGACAACGCTACCAGAAGCTGCTATCGACTTATCACAAATCAACGAAGATAAGGTGCTCCAATGACCGACGGAAAGAAGTTCGAGATACTGCTCCGAAAGATTGCGCAAGTGAACAACTTGGCGAACAAGCTCCAGATAAATCTGGACTGGGCGTGCAAAGTAGCCGCCAGATCAGTTATCAGCGCACACAAAAAGCAGTTCGATGCCGAGATAGATTTTATTCTCGCACGCCCTAAAGGCGGTGTGCAGTGAGAGCAGACCTCATTGAGAAACTTAAGCAGCAAGCCGATGGTGAAAGAGCAGCTGGAAATTCTGAGTGTGCAACTCGGTTTGTTTTTACGAATTCAGGAACCCATGTAATCGTGCATTGTTTGTTTCTTTCGCCGAGAGAAAAGGAGTGCTATCTTGCTGGAGGGTGCAGCCAAACAACGGCAAGGATGAGATTCACACTGAGATCGCAAAGGTACCAGCGGCTCAACGCCTAAAACGGGATCGGTTCAATACTGGAGGGTAAGTTGTTTGCGGCGCTGCCACCTCCGCCATCAGAGAATTAGATTGCTTTATTGGATACAGAATCCTTCGGCCCTTGAGAAACCCGGCGCTTGCCGAAGGGTCGGAGTACCATGGTGATAGATCGAGTGTTATAGCGCAAGAGCACACCTAATATAATTAACAACGCAACCAAAGCCACGGACATGATAATGCGGGCTTGTTCCGCAGTCGGATTGCTGGGCCAGCCTCGCTGAATGTAATAGAACAAAAGCAACGCCGTCAGCGAAAACCAAACAAACACCGCAGCAGCGCGTCGGCCAACCAGGCCATCGGGATTCTGAGGTGTGGCCCTAGAGGAGTACAACCACGGCGTAATGGCCAATTGCACCCCACAACAAATGCCTAATGAAATAGCAATCTTGGCGATTGAAAATCCCAGCCAAAGGTGAAAGAGTGGAATGCCAAAAAGCAAAAAACATACGATCCAACTGAAGAACACGCCAAGACACCAATGAGAGAGGCGATCATTGTTTAACAGCATTACTTGTCCCCCTTCCTCCGTAGTTGCAATTCTTTCCGATGGTTAAGTTAATTACATCCATTTGGCCCGCAACTCTTACCCGTGCTTGGATTCCAAAATGTCCCAGTAAATCCATAATAGCTAAATTTGAAAGTTGACAGAGAAACAACTGGGGGGTGCCCCACGTCTCGCGCTTTTCGAGACGTGGGCATTCCAACTGCCGATACAGAAGAGCGGGCACGAACCTTTGACACCATTGATGAACGGAAGTGAAAATCAAGAACTCGTGGTGCAAGCGGTTTGCTGCGCACTTCTCGAAAACCACGAGAAGTGCGGCACCCCCTTCATCTTCGCTGCCAACGGTTCGCGACTCAGGGTGTACTCGCCGGAGAAGTGCGCCACCCGCCGACTGTAGATGGACTGTCGCAGCAGATCGGGGAGCGGCAACTGCGTGTTCTTTCCCCGCCGACGGTCCATGATGTTTTCGGCAATGAGCGCACTCAACCCCAACCGCTCATCCAACTCGCGGACCAACAGCAGACCACCGTCGGAGGTGACGCGAGAACCTTGGAAATCCACTTTCAAACAGGGGTTAAACGAGAGCTGAAATGGCTGATTTTGTTTCTCACCCACCAAGTTGAGCCTCCGTAGAGTTCGTTTTGCTCTCAAAGCCGCATGAATACTGGCGTTGGGCCGATCATACAACCACTTACTTAGAGTTCAGAAAGGAAATGTTCAAGAGCTGCGTCGAGACATCCGATCAACAACTATATAGGCAGATTGCACGCATTCACATGCGACAATGAGCCTTGCCCACACATTGTCGCCAGTAAACCTCCATACGGCAAAGCACAAAAGAGCGAGAATGAGGGGAAGCAAGAGGAGCGGTCCCGTGTAGATTCTCCCTGTTCTCTTCTGGAAGTATCGGTAGTCGTACCAAATAATAATAGCCGCCCCACAAACAATTATTTTCACGAAATCTGGCATGTACGTGGCTAACTCATAAAAGAAGACTCCCAGAATCGCCTCGCCAAATATCCAAACCAGCAAATGCATATACGTCGACCAACCGTAGTCCGATAGGCTTGTGTTTGCATCTGGCCGCTCAGCATCTTCCGGGGTCTTGAGTGGATCTGTGACGACAGTCGGGGCCCGGAAAAATCGATGCCACAAATTGCCCTTCGGGGACGTCAATTCCACGTACCGGGCGGCATAGCACTGGCTGCAGGCCTATTTGACTCCGCGGCAGTCCTCCTACTCCATCCCAGGACCGGCCCCTTTGCGCGAAAAACGCCCAAAGCTTGAGAATCAAGAGTGGATTGTCCAAACGGGGCTATAGCCTGATCTACTTTGTCACTCATATGGCCTCAATGAATAATCACTGCCAACATTCCTTATACGGTTCGTTAATCTCTTCTACCTCCTTATACAACTTATAGACCTTATAACTAACCCAGACAAATTTCACAACTGGTACGCGGGTGGCCACCTTCTCCCAGCCTGCGATGATTATGCGGCTCGTCTCTCAACTCTGACCAATCAGAAACGGGGGTGCCCCACTTCTCGCGCCTTTCGAGAAGTGGGCTAT
>Ga0302188_10003068_pt1 | contig 11772 bp, 11 predicted proteins | sample II_Bog_E2_1_FD_198783 | JGI IMG/M metagenome (GOLD analysis project Ga0302188, IMG submission 198783) | Peat permafrost microbial communities from Stordalen Mire near Abisko, Sweden - II_Bog_E2_1 | ecosystem: Environmental > Terrestrial > Soil > Wetlands > Peat | place: Sweden: Abisko... | reverse complement strand
TTTGGCTTAATTGATACCTAGCCGCCGCACTATTTGCTATGTCGGCGGTGGCTGCAGCTGCCATACCTTTAACATCTGTTCCACCAATTGTAGTTCTAAATTCAAACAAGTTACGAATGTTTTTAGAACCCTGAAAAGCAGCAGAGTTCACGATATCAGCAGCAGAATTATAACGTGCCAAATCTTCCGGTGTCAAAACAGAACCAGGCGTTAAGTAATCCAAAAGAGGGCTTACTGCGTTGTTTGCACCAGGAAGTTTTGAATTAAAACCAGAAACTGAATACGAGTATGGATTCAAATTAGGATTTTGTTTTGCTATTGTGGTTAAAGTATTTGCGGCATCCACCAATGAATCTGTTTTTGCCAAATCTTCATTTTTAGTCATTTGATCCACTTGTTTCAGTGAATCTTTAATTTCAGCAGGTGACAGAGCATTCCCAGTTGGCGTTATACGTTGCCCCTGTGAATTTAATAGAAGGCCATTTTCATCTTGCGCCATCCCATTACCCAATGGTGTCGTTGCTGTTGGGCTATACAAACTTGTTATTGGCGGCAATCCTTGCTTAATTCTTTCGTTATTCATTTGCATCAAAAGAGTTTGCTGCGTCTTATCAGCAGTCAAACCCTCTTTCGCCGCATCCATAGCGTTCTTCACGTCTTCATCTGAGAACTGCACTGGCAACGCGGCAATCTTCATCTGCGTGTCAATATTCTGATTATTCTGCGTCCGTTCTTGCTGTGCCTGCTGATTGGCCGCACCAGCATACGCCGCTAGTGACGGCCCCAATGGATTTGCCGGGTTCTCAGCACCCGCCGCCGCCATAGCCATCAAAGGCACGTTAATCTGGCTTGGCGGTTTATAGTTAGCCTGCTGCTGCGCAAGATTATTATACGCCTGCATGAGTGCGGCGCGGTTGCTTGATTGCTGCTGCTGCAACGCGGGAAGCTGCGAAGCCTGCTGCTCCAATAGCTGTGAGTAGCCTGCCATACCTGCCAACCCAGGACTTGCCGTGGCGGCAGTAGGGGCACCAGTAGCCTGTGCGATAGTGGCAAGCGGGCCTTTACCTCCACCCACCAAGGCCATTGCAGAGGCCAAATCAGTCGGCGCACCGGCTGGCATGGAATTAGGGCCTGTATTGCCTGTACTTGTGCCGGGGATATTCGCTGCTAGGGCTGACAATGACTGATCCACGTCCTGTCCTGTGGGCATACTGCTATCCGTAGGTGTTGCAACCGTGTTTCCCCATGGGCCAGTGCCGGACTGCAAAGCCTGACTGAAACTGCCCCCAAGCTGCTGGTTAGGGTTAGGTAAGTAGTTTGCATTCGCCCACATCAGCTTAACCCCTGCACTGCACCTAGTCCAAGAACGCTAGAGCCTAACGTAGAAAGCGGATTCGATGTATTCACCGGTGACGTTGCTGATGTCTGCGTTGAATATGGGATCGTTGCTTGGTTATTACTTAGCAAGCCGCTCAAGAAATTTAGTTGCTGATACGGATATTGCTGCTGCTGCTGAAAATTATTGTATGCCGAATTAAGACTTGTCTGGTTTTGGTTTTGCTCTTGCTGGCCAACGGCATTAAGCGCGGACTCATTCTGCAAGTTGGAATTATTCACCTGTCCAGCCAGTGTGCCAAGCCCTTGCGCCGAAGCGATCTGCTGGTTTGTGCCAGTCTGATATGCATTCATTGCATTTTGGTAGCCGGTGGATTCTGTGCTGGCGATCTGGTTATTCAGATTCTGCTGGTTTTGCACCGCCGCTTGCGAAAGAATCTGCGCGTTACGACTACCGCCATAAGTGCCACTGCCGATAAATTCTGAATTGAGTTGCGGCATGACATTCTGGTTAAAGTTCGTATTGCTCGCATTAGTCAGCGCATTCACCACATCATTCTGATATGGGTTCATGTACTGGTTGAAGTTATTCTGATTAAACCCAGCCCCAGCCTGGCTATAAAGACTCCCGGACTGATTTAGATAAGGCTGCGCTGAATTGACATTCTGCTCCGTCAACTGCTGAGCTTGCAACTGATCCGGTGTTAAGTTGGCAACCGTCTGCCCAGGATAATTCGCGTAGGGTTGCGAAGCCAGTTGGTTGCCCATATTAAGAAGGGCACTTTGGTATGTTTGATAATAATCGGGAACCCCACCAACACTAGAAGTAATAGTGGTTGGCCCTTGAGCACCCGAACTGCCGAAAAGAAAATTAGTCATGACTTGGTTACCTTTCTTTTCTTAATATACTGCACAATAGGTTTTGCCTTTGGCGGCAACTTTCCTTTCGCGCCTTTAACACCAGGCGGATTTACTGATTTATGCACTCTGATATTCTTAACCATTTGATCTACCACTTTTGCTCCAGCATCGTTGTTGCCATTTCCAAGGCTAGAAATCACATCCGCCGGCACCACATATTCGCCGTCCGAAAGTTTGGCTGGAATTGTATCCGCTTGGCCATCTTCCGATCCACTTAAGGCCCCGCCCTGCGCCATCATTCTTAGTGGACTTAGATTCAGATTAGGATTCGAGGGATTAAACCTATTCGGCATCATGCCAGTAAGATTTGGATGTATCCGATTAGGCATAGACTCCATCGGCAAACCCATATTCCGCTGCGGCTTATCAAGAATCTTTGGCAATCCACCACCTGCAAGTCCTTGCGGTATTTGTTGAGACCCCATTGTCGGCTGCGTGGGCAACTGCTGCTGCGGCTGAAGATTACCGCTTAACCCCTGACTTGCGAGCGGCAAGGTTAGCTGAGTGGTTTTCGATATCTGTAAACCCTTAACCTTGGGTGCTTTAACGCCGCCGCCCTTGGCATAAGGCTGTCCTGTTAGTGCTGCTTGCACGCGCGTAGCTTGATTGGCTTGCGGATAAACTTGGCTATTAAGATTATAAGTCATGGGGTTATTCGCGTGCGTCGGCGTAATTGCGTTTGCGCCGGTGGTTGGATCGAAGGCAGTTGCATACATAGACTTCATGGCATTGGCTAAATCCGAACCCTGATCCGGCAATTGCCGTGTTTGCGCTGCCGGTGCTTGCACCTGACGGCCCTCATTAGGGTTTATCAGATTATTCAGGATATTCGTGTAATACTGCTGCGTTGGCGTAAGCTCTGATTGAGCGTTTCCGCCGCTTGCGTAGTTTACTTTGCCGCCTTTTTTATAAGCAGATTGCATCCCAATGGGGAAAGAATTGGGCGCGTTAGAAGATACTTGCGGGGAATTTACGGGATTGCTTTGCATATTCGCGATATCAGGATTGCTACGGATCTTATCGAAAATATCATAAAGGCCAGAAGGCAACGCATCCATGATACCACCGCTTGCGTAATTAACCTTACCACCACCTTTCATTTGAGGAACATTATAGGAAGCAGGATTGACGTTGTTATAGAAAAGCTGATTACCGCCTTGGCCATTCCAACCTGTGTAACCAGCTTGTCCGTAGTTATTCAGGTTTCCAACGGTTTGCGGCGTAACGGAAAGCTGGCGGTTGAGCGGCGTGAAATTGCTGACATTGTTGTAAAGGTTTTGATTAAGTTGGTTTTGCTGCGCCTGCTGCTGCGCCAAAGCTTTCTGATTGGCCTGTGAAGTATTATAGGAACTCAATCCATTCGCCAGAATCCCAAGCGATGCAAGCGGATTATTCCCGAGTAGGCCGCTGCTGGTTGAGCCTGAGCTATTACCGCCCCCTAGTGCCTTGCTTACTATATTAGCAACAGTGCTGGTTGGAACTGACGCACCCGTTGAAGCCGCAGAAGGTGCAGCCGCCGCGTTATTCGCTATAACCTGATCGAAATTCTGCGATCCGTCTGCTGCGGTACTAGCTAGATTGCTTCCAGCACTAGAGCCGCCACCAAAGATAGAGCCTAAACCACCAATGCCAGCACCTGCACCACCTATAGCACTTCCTGCAAGACTTGCTCCGCCACCAGTCAGGCCGCCATATAATGCTCCCTTGCCTATATTACCGCCGGTTATGGCAGAAACACCGCCACCGATCAAAGCCCCTTCAGCGGCGGTTCCCAAAGCACCTGCCGCCGTTGTCCCGATTGCGTCCCCAAGTAAGGGTATTGCTACATCTGCTCCGCCTGTTGGCATCCTATTCCTCCACGTAAAATTTGTTATCAGTGATGCGTAGCTTCGATTCCCGAATATCGACAATCAAAGGCTGCGCGCTCAAAACCTTAACCACTTGGTAATCGCTCATTGCGGCCCATCGGTTGTAAAAACTAATTGCTTTGTTGTACTGGCCGTTTTCAAACATCATAACGGTTGCGCCGACATACCTATCATGGATTGGATCTTCATCATGAAGCGGAAGATTCTTACCCAACTTCTTATACTGGGCTTCTAATTCATCATGAAATTCCACGCCGCGCTTTGTAATAAATGGATCTTTGGTTGCCCATTCCTGAATAGACATGCTATATACATCAACCTCAACAGGCCCGTTATCAGTTGGCCAGATTGGGCGCGTGCTGAAAGATTCCTTAAACCCTACCCGGCGTGCCGCCATTTTCGTTGCCGGATTATTTCTTGGGCATTTGGTGAGCAATTCGCACGCATCGGTTTTCGTAAACATCCAATTCAGGCCATGCAGAAAGAAATTAGTCGCCCAAGCGCCTTGTCCTTCCGGCACAATCGACGTGTGAAACTCATAGATACCGATCTGGTGCTTTACGACAATGAAACATCCATATTCCCCAACTAGCCCTAGATTCTGAGGCCGCTGCAAAAAGGCAGTCATTTCAAACGGATCAATTTTCTTACCCTTCACCCAAGGGTACACCTCTGGATGATTCAATATCTCGTTAATTTTCTCGGCAGTTTTGTGCTGCTGAATCATCGAACGTCCCAATCGCGGATCGCCTAACTTTTCAGTCCAGCCAAGGTTTGTAGCGTCAATTTACTACCCCGTTGTGCAGTTTCTCACCGCTGCGGGTAATGATATGACAACCCCCTATATACCATGCTCATGCTTAAACATAAAGCACTTGGATTAGCTTCCTGGCCCATTGCTGCCATGTTTCATTCTGGTTTGGGTGCGGGATGCGGTAGCCGGAGAAATAAGGCAAGCCGATAAAGAATTTTGCCCAAGTCTGCCAATTAGGAAAAGCCTTGATTGGCGGGATATTCCCCTTGGGGAAATTAGTCTTGAGCGACGCGGCCCAATCATCGAGCGACATATAATCAGGAAAGGCCACCCGCGTCATGGGCGCTTGTCCCCTGGCTTCCAACGCACGGTGGTTTTACCCAATTCAAAGAACCCGCCAGCCGTATTGCTATCAAATCGAAACCGCAACTGCCTCCCTTGGCAACGCGGGTTAATATATTGCGTTGTGTCATCAAAGGTATAAGGCCCAAAAGGAACAACAGGACTATTTGAGAATTTCTGCGTGTTTACAGTCAGCGTGACATCGCCATTCTGCACGAAATCAGGCTCGACATAATCAATATAGATATTCTGATCTATTCCCTGCATACCATCAGTAATCAGGGTTAAATCCGCTGTTTCGATATAGGCCGGAATAGCAGTGACGATATTCCCAATATACTGATCATAATTATATTCATGCTGCCAAAGCGGATAGGTGCCTTCCGCCGTGGGCTGCGTATCAAACATCACTGGCCAGCGGAAAGACGTGCCAAATATTCCTGAGCTGCGGGAAATTTCCGTGTCATACCAAGTATTCAGGGCCAGATTATAAATCACGGCATTGGTGCAGTAGGTTGCTGTCCCGCGTGGGTAAAGCCACCATATCTCATTTTGAATGTAATTCGCAAAGCCCCAAACCAGATTGCGGTACTGCCAGTTTAGGTTATTAAAGAAATCATCCACATTCATCAGGTTTTGCACCACCTGAAGCGTGCCGTTGTAAGTCATGAACTGCCGCGTTGCTGTCGGCCAGAAATAAATCCCGTTGTACTCAACAGGAGCATTTTGCCCCAAAAGCTGCGTTGCTCCAACGAAATCCGAACTGAAAAACACCGTGCCGCCCTGATAGGACAGCACATGCAAGGAATCTAACGACCAGAATAACCCTGACGGGGCATTATCTGCACCGCCGCGTAATGGCGTGCCCTTTATAATCTTGCTTGAGGCAATCCTTGCGTTACCTGCTTGGGAACCGGTACCTGGTGTCCAGCTAGTTGGCATATTGGCATCTGACCAATTAACCAAACCATCATTATCATAGGCCACTGCGAAAGGCCAAAGCACACAAACCCCGCCTGATACTGATATTCCAGCAGATGTCAGCGCCGCCGTGCCGTAGTTATCACCAATATAAACAGGCGTTTGAGTTGAGCTAGTAAGATCAAGCAAATTCGGTGCGCCGTGAACTAGAACTTGAGAATCATTATCAGTTGCATCATACATGCTGTCCATGGAATAGATATTATTCGGACTAGCCGCAAATCCTGACGGCGTGCGATCATATATTCCTGCGCCGTAGCCAAATTGATCAAACTGCACCTGCTGAATGACGTTGGCGCTTCCTGACGTGAAATAATTTATCCCGTTGCGCGTTACCAGTTCACACCCATAAGACGGGCCAGCGAATTGATCGGTAATCTGACGATAGCCGCCGATTTTCTGCGGCAGACTGCGCTGATTAAAGCGCACCCATTGGCCATCCACATAAGCCTTGCTTGCGAATTTAGTCCCGTCCCTGCGTATTCCTGGCGCGCTTTGTAATGTCGCGAGCCTCATAGCTGAAGGTGGTTGCTGCGGCTGATCTGGTGGCATTAGGTTCCTTCAGAAGAATACGGTGTGGGCGTGTTGCCTTCTGCCAACCATGCCAGATACGCACGATAGTCTGAATTATTAGCGTCAGCAGGAATAAAAGCCCCATCGCTTCTAAGAATGATAGTTGTGGCAGTGAGTGCGTAAGTGTAATTCATCTATAGCTCCGCCGATGCTTGATAATAAAACGTGCCCGAATTATAATTACCGGAAGATGTCCATTCCAGGGCAAAACCTGTCGGCGTAATGTTTCCGGCGCTCACCGTAGGCAACCCTGTAGATGTCAATCCGATAATAGTTGGTGCGCCAAGCATGGGCGTTGGAAAATAGGTAAAATTAGCCGCACCGAAACCACTCATTTGATAGGCACCAGCGTAGATAGGATAATTAGAATTCACGACATAACAATAACGGCAGCAAAGCAGATACTCTAAGCCGTAAGACAATCTTTCGTACGGCGTTGCAACAGTTCCCTGCTCCAATTGCACATCCGTTACTGTCCAGTAACCTGATGTTTGTGCGCCAACATAAAACATTATCTCAACGCCATTTTCGGCACCGGATGGCAAAGATATCTGCGCAGAGTATTTTGTCGGTGTTTCTGTCACAGTAAAGCTTCCAGATGCAATGCTAGTGACGGCAGAAAAATTATTGGTACTGTTGGCATAATATGCCGCCCAAGTAATTGTGTTCAGCAAACTATTTGCCAACACCGCAGAAAGCGTTACCGTATCTCCTTCGAGATCATAAATATTTATGGATTCAATTCTGTGAAGAAACTGCTGCTGCGTAACCCCCGCTGCGCCGTTTATCTGATAGGCGTTACGGTTTCCACCCGTTCCCGTAGTCTGGCCAGCCGTACTATTTGCCCCAACAGAAACAGCCAGCCAGCGATCAATAACATAACCAGCAACTCCAGCCGTTAACGTGATGGAAGAAGAACCGTAACGCTGGCTAACTGGCATGTCGCCATTGATAATACGGTTTCTGAGGCCCGCGAGTGGGCCGCCATTTGATGATGTGCTAACAGTGCCGCTTGAGAAAGTCGCACTTCCTGTTACAGCCAAATTCCCGCTAACAGTAAAATTCCCATTGCTTGAAACCAGTGGGTAACTCGATGCTGATGTCAGTTGCCCCTGAGAGTTTACAATAAAACTAGGAATATCAAGTGAATCACCATAGCTTCCTGCGCTCACACCCGTTGAAGAAATAGAAACCGTTGCGATACTTGAAGTGACACCGACAACGATGCCCGTTCCGCCCATAATACCAGCAATCGCCGCAGACGGAATCGTAACACCAAGTCGGATATTCGTGCCGTCACAATAGCAAGGATTGACACCAGCGGCGGGAATATTCCCATTGGTTGATAAAGTGACGCCCGTTCCTGCAAGCGTTGTGAACGTCGCCGTATAAGAACCAGTCGTGTTATTTTCCACAATCCATTCTGTCACCGCTGCAGGGGCATAAATATTGATATTCCCTGTGAGTGCCCCAGTAAAAGATAAAATCGAAAAAGCCGCCTCTGTTGATGTCAGGGTGATATTCGAACTTCCTGCAACGGACAACACCAAGCGTGTGTAGGAAAAAGTCGAATTATTTGATACAAAAAGCGAGTAAAAATTCGTCCCATCAGTCGCCACCATGGCGGAACTCCCAGGATTCAATACAAGATTGCTATTTCCATCAATCGTGCCGCTACCTGGCGTAATCGTGATAGTGCCACTACCGCTATTCTTAACCTGCGCGTACCAGCCATTTCCAAGCACAGAAGGTGACTGCGTGGAATAAGCAACTGAACCGCCCGTATTGCGAATCGTGTTTGCCCTATCACCAGAGCCTAATGTATAAGAACCGCTTACCGCAGTAATCGGGCTGTTCTGATTGAGCGTAGTTGCGATTGCCAGTAGGCCAGCACCGGCCAAAGCACTTGCATTAACTGTGGCAGAATTAGCACCGAAAAGAATGACAGCCCATGAACCCGTCGTTGTCGTGTTATTCGTAAGATAAATATAATTTGTCAGTCCAGGCGCACAACTTTGCACTGTATTGCCGCTACTGTCCGTCACCGTGAAAGCATGTGAACCAACATTCTGAAACAGAATAGACGTACCAGGACTTGCTTGCGTGGCATCAGGCAAAAGCACTTCAAGCCCAATCGTAGTCGCCGTGATCTGCATAATTCCAGCAGCAATATAAGCGCCCTCAACCGCAACCGAAGGCCATGATAGCGTCGTGTTCGCGCTGATCGTAAGCGGGTTATAAGCCACTTCCGTAGGATTAATCGGCAAGCCCGAATAGATGTCTGTAAAACTAGTCATACCGATTGCCCTCTCACTGTACCGCCGTCTGATATGCGGCCTTTGTCCTCAACATCCACCGTTTGCAGCACGCGGTTATAAGAATCCATGTGGCGCTGAAAATCCTCGCCGTTCTTCAGGTAATCCGATGCTTCCACAAGACTAGCATATATCAACAATTCCGGCACCGTTTCTGTGATGATATTAGTTTGATTAAGCGTATCCAGGTAAGGCGGATTGCCATAATAAACCCATTCAGCAGGGTAATCTTGATCCGGCGTGGGGCAGATCAGGATATTATTCTGCGTGGTATCGGTGTAATAAATCGGCGGCGCTGTCTGCGTATCATCAGGCCAGTAAGCACGGCAAAATTCATAACCTGATGGAATAAGATAATTCCGCGTGTTGTTATTAGTACCATTGCCAAACCACAAGCTAACAGTCTCACGCCAGAGCGCAGGCTTTTGGTAAATCGGTGTGCCAGCCACAAGATTGAAAGCCGAATAAGTTTTATAAATAAGCGACTTAATATCCCTTGCACACTTATTTTCTGCTTGCCGAACGAAAAGCGGAATCTCGTTAGCAAAATCCGTATCGCCAACCCGCACGCAGTAATTGGTGATCTGATTTACAAGATCGTTATAGGTTAGGACGTAAGCCATCAGTCAACATCCGAATCATCAAAGGGGTAAGAAGGCGTAATAATCGGTGTTACGACATCAGCACTCGTTGCACTAATCGGAACATCAGGCCGCGCCCATTTCAGCCCAATCCTATCCGGCGGCGGCGGCGGCAAACGATAAGGATCAATCGGATCGCGGCATTTCTGGCAAACCATCAGGCCGGATTGGTTGCCATCCCGCATCAGCATATCCCACGGATACTTAAAATGGCACCTATCGCATACCGCAATGGCAAGCGTGGGGCGGCTTTCAGTGTCCAGAAAGATAGGCATGGCGCACTATAAATTAGTTGCTGTTGTCATGCCTAGCCTAGTCATCAGAATAGCCACCAGCAGAAAGCAAGTTTAGCTTTGCAGCTTCCAGCGCGCCAACCAAAGTCAAAATACTTGATGTCGCGCTTATCTTCATTTGAATATTCCCGTCCTTAAACCCAAAAACAATCACCGTATCGTATTCTTCTGCGAGGCTATCATTCAAAACCTTCTTGGCATTATCCGCCATCTGCTTATCTTTAGGGACAATATCCAGTTTCATCATACCGCCGTATAAACTGACGTGTCGGGAATATAGCTGCCGTGCGCATCATCAATTTCTTCCATGTCAGCTAACGCATAATCCTTATCGGCTTGGGCTTTAACAATCGGATAGCGCTCCATATCAACCCCAGGAACTTCAAGAAACAGCCTTTCTGCCAATCCTGAACGTAAAGCCGCAATCCAGCGCACCGGAACCTCAATCTCTTGGCTAAGGGTGCCGACATCTTGAATCTGCCGCTGCCGCCAAAATACTAATTGGTCAAAATCATAATTCGAAACAGGCCAAATCCACGCAATCGGATTAGAATTATTCCCGCGCTGCCGATCAAGCCAGAAATTCGTCACTTGTCGCTCACTTTGGTATTTCTGCGCTAACGACGTGTAATCATCAAAATTATAGCGGCCAAGGATATACTCAAAGAACGTGACATTAAAGCAAACCTGCCGCACGGAAAGCGTCGCTCCTGATGTCTCACGGACGCGGTAATACTGCGCTTGAACCGTAAGCGGAATATCATAATACTGCCATTGGTAATCCGTATAAGCCACGGCAGAAGGCGGCTGAAATAGCGTAGCCCAATTCACGCCATCATAGCTGTATTCGTAAATCAGGCTATAGGTATTCGCGCCGTAGGAATTGATCGCCACATTATCCACTATTGGCGTGTTTCCGCTGCCAAAATTATACTCAATGTAACCATTCGCAGCCGATTGCACGAAATAGGTGCTTAGATTCTGATCGAAGGCATTGGCCGCATTATTTCCGTCGCTGCTGATAGGCGTGCCATTCGCAGCCAACGTGCTTTGGCGGTAAATCCCTTGCATGACATCAAGCGTGCCATCAGGTAGCGTGTACTGATATTGCGCGTTTCTGGTGCCTTGCGTAATCCGTTCAATACACCAAAGATTTACTCCGCCGTTAGATAGTGTAATGCAGAAATCATAAAGGCAATCGAAAGCTGCGCGAAATATATCAGGAGTTTGATTGGTAGATGCAACGCCAGCTTTCCTTAACGCGGATTCAATTAACCGCGCCGTGGTAACAACGGTTTGCCCGACTGTACCTGAAGTTGCCATTTAGCACATTCCGCCCTTTTTCATGCAAACGTGGCCGTTAGAACTACCAGTGTTCATCTCAACATGGCCACCGGACTTCAAGCCTTTATGGGCAATCCGTGCGGGTAACGCTTCATGTGCACGCAACTCACCCTTTAATGCGCTGACTTCCTTTTCGACTTTACCGCCGCTTTTTTTATGCAGTACTTTATCAGCTTTCGCATCGATTTTTTCTTTGGTGGATTTAGACATATTTCCCTCGTTGACTGCTTGTGATGCGCGTGCCTTGGCATTGGCTGCATGGGATTTATCCGGCACTGGATAACTGCGCCCAGGGCCAGCAAATTTAGAATCGGGCAATTTCTTGCGCTCTTTACTGGTTAATTTAGCCATGACTACCTCGCGGCTGCTATTCTAGCATAAAATCATACTTTCCCAAGACTATCT
>Ga0302188_10003064_pt1 | contig 11780 bp, 7 predicted proteins | sample II_Bog_E2_1_FD_198783 | JGI IMG/M metagenome (GOLD analysis project Ga0302188, IMG submission 198783) | Peat permafrost microbial communities from Stordalen Mire near Abisko, Sweden - II_Bog_E2_1 | ecosystem: Environmental > Terrestrial > Soil > Wetlands > Peat | place: Sweden: Abisko, Stordalen... | reverse complement strand
CAACCCCAACCCCAACCCCAACCCCAACCCCAACCCCAACCCCACTCACTTGATTGATATAATAAATGGAGAATTATGTTCAGATAGTATTCGATTTAACTTATGGAATATAAAGCATAAACAAACTGATATATTTCTTTAATTTATTGGGATTAATTTTATTTATAATTGATATCTGAGTATGATTAGTCTTTACGGCAGAGAAGCAGAATCAACCTATACTGATAATAACCCTTAAAAAAATGATCAGAGAGATACTTCAGCCAAAAATTTAATCAATCGGGATTTATCATCCAACAAGGATTAATCCCGTGAATCTAATGACGAAGGATAATGGTCTGATTTAGAAGAAAATTGTATCACCAAAAACGATAAAATTGATTAGCAGAACAAAACCTTTGAGAAATTGAAGGCGTAAATTGCCCAATTATTAGGTGGAAATCATCATGCCAATCAATTCTAACAGTAAATTGCCAATAAAGAATTGGTTGAGGACACAGAAAACGTGAAGATAAAGCGAGAGGAAGATTTGTAAAATCAATCGCTTATGGATTAATGGGAAATGTAAATGAAATAGCCGTAAAAAGTTGAAAGGAAGACATAAAATAATGGATTTTTATGGAAATACATACCAGTTTTAAAGGATAAGCTGCAGCACAAATAGCGCACATTAGAGGTCGTATAGAAGGACGATGAACATATCTAAACTGGAAATACCTCACGGTCTAATTTGTAGGGAAGTTAGTATCAAGAAAATATTTCTTATTTTATTAAAACAGATTAAAATGGGTCTCTTCTCAAATAAGTTTAAGAAAGCTCTCACATTGAGATCGATCAAGTTGATTAAAAATTATAAGATAAAGTTGGCTGGAAAAAAAGCATAACAAATGCTGATAAACTTTGCCCTTTTCCTAAGCCAAATCTGTTCTAATAGTAAGAGTTAGTAATGGAGGATAATGTGGCTAAATAATCTTTAAAAGAAGCAATTTTAGAAATAGCTTAGCGTGGGGTAGAATAAGAATTGCTTATTTCAAGGAGAAGTTTGCAAAAAGATGATTATGTGGACTTATCTTACAGTAGATCAAGGAATTTTCAAGAAGAGGACCATAACGAATCTGATAAAATACTAAAATCGTAACTGTTGACAGTACGCGATAGCAATAGCCGCTATAGACGACCATCATTTAATTCCTAAATCGAACAATATCCAAACCACAGATAATCCAACTCTAGAAATTTACAGTAAAGTCAAGAGATCAATTATGAGATGATGAAGCCTGATGAAAAAATGAGAAGCTAAGATCAATAACTGAAGTTTGAAACAAAAAAAATATAAATGCTACAAAAAATACGAAATTTGATTAAGAAGTCAGCAGAAAAACATGCTCAAATGGAAACAAAGAGACAACCTTCCAACAATTTAGCTGTTCAGTCTTCCATAGAGAAAATTGTTGTTGAGGCGGAGTCTATTATCGATGAACTAACAGAGTAACTAAAATCAGAAAGACAGCACTCTTTTTTTATCGAGGAGGCCTAATAACACAGATAAAATAATGGATAAAGAATGCAATAAAGAAAGGTTAACGATCCATTATCCAGAATCAGCGTGCAATCTAAAAATATACCTCCACACGATAAAAATGAATTTAAGGAAAGACAATAAGCCGAAAAGAAGGAAGAACAAAAGAGAAAAGAGAAGGATAAATTGATTCAACATTTGCAAGCAGTTCTTGATATTCGCGAATAGAGTCTAAAAGAACTTGGCTTTGTGAATCGACAACTAAACTCACCGAAGAAACCAAGGACAGCGGCCAAACAAAATCAAATTTAAGAGAGCAACGTTTCACCTAAAAAATAGCAAGTTTAATCATTGTCCAAAAAGCATTTACCTGATTTGAGTGCCCGACAAGGTCCTCCCATTCAGTAAAAGTCTATAGTTCACACAACTGAAACTTGCAAATGTGAGATAATGTGAAGTCCCATGATTGAAATTAAATTTTCGTGATAAATTTGGTAATTGACAGTATTTACGATCAATATGTTAGATAAATATATCTAATCTTGTTATTCACTTTTTTAAATCCGAGAGGAACTTGTCTCTAACGGCTGGTTATAAATTAAGCAAGTTACAGAATACCTTTATATAGTCCTATAACTATCGGTGGCGATCATCACGCCTTTTTGTTTTGGGCGCATCGCTGTCTATGGCGATCATAACTGTCATTATTTTAAGGTAGAGTTGCTTGATAGCCTACATTCTTTGGACAGACTGGCTTTCCTAATTTTTTTGCCTTTCGTGCTTGATTTAATCCTGGAATGTTTTAGCTTGCTCTTGATTCTGTTTGATCAGAGATTTAATTTAGTCTTTGTAGAGATCCTTCAACTTCATTAAACTGTTCTATTGCTCCTCAGCTTTGAGTAATTCATCTTATAGATTTTCAATCTAAATTAAATGGAAGTTACTTGATTGTTGAGGAGATTGTTCTCTTCAATTGTAAGTTTAGTTTCATGCTCTAGTTGTTTGTATCTATGTCTCTGAGAGTTGGTGTTTTACAATTGAACACTCATACATTCTTGGAAAAACTCTTCTTTATTGTCTTATATTTCATACTTGATATCATAAATGTCTTTGCGGACCAACTCTGAATTTCTGAGGGACTCTATCTTCTTTTAGAGCAGTTTTATCTTTTTATCTTTCTCATCTATTGCATTTTTTAGAGATTTTATATAGGCAGCAGTCTTTTCAAACAACCTTCTTTGCTCAACTCTTTTCAACTGCATTTTTTAATATGGAAACTCATCTCTAGCAAATACCTCAGAAACATTGGAAATCATGCTCTGATTACCCTAAAAAAATGATTATCCAACTTCAGATAACTAAATCTCCATGGTCTTATCTTTATTAATATAGTTGTTGCTAACCATCGAATAGCGAAGACTGCTCTGGGATTCCCTCATTTTTGATTTATGCATGGAACTGGAGATGTTGCTATTGAAGTTTATCTACTTTAATTAGATTATCTCTTATAACTATTGAATCTTACCCTCTTTACTGTGAATAAGTTTCATTAGGGATTAGTTCTCCTGCTATTTATCGGATATCTGCTGAAATAACTCTTGCTCCATTGATGTAAACCGGGAGTTTATCTCTTGAGCCTACTTCAGTTAATTCTACAACTCAATTATTCGCTGATTCGATTCCTATGCCTGTTGCTCTAGTCTGCTCCCAGCATTGGGTTTTTCTTTCAATTTGCTTTGAGTCTGTTCCATGGTTCTGATTTTTCTCCTATAAGTATCAATTTCTTCAGTCAACTGTTAGTTTTGCTTACTTTTGTCTCTCAACTCCAGCTTGATCTTTTCAATATTTTACCGATACTCATTAACTATCTTATTCTCCATCTCCTTCTGAACTTCAATCATCTTCTGCTGCTCCTTTAGCCTTTCATTTAACTGTTAATTTTGCACACTAATTGAATTGAATGTATTTTTATAGTTGGCATAAGATTCCTCTGAAAATCTGGAGTTTCTCATCTCATTTACATTTTGAGATTCATCAAGGCTGTTTTATTATTTGCTTCTCATCTATTGCTAGAATTCAAGCCACTGCGATTCTATATCCTTTATCTTCTCGTTATTTACTTGACGCTACACTTACAACTACTCTTGTTTTTATTACAAAGTTTTTTTTAATTGATTGACCTATATTCGGCCTTATTCGAACTCTCGTCGCAGCTTTTAATATTTGTCCTATCGTTAAGACAATAGTTATCGATAATAACTCACTTCACTGTTAAGCTTAATCACCTTAGTTGTGCAATCAAGACTCTCGTGCTTTTGAATTTTCAATGTTCTTTGAGTTTATTAATACTTCACTCTCAATTCATCTAGCTCCTATCTAATAGCATTATCATCCTCACCCTATGAAATGTTATCACTTTCGCTAAATAGTTTAGGCGGATGTATACGTACCTACGGCTGATCAAATTCTTTTTCGTGTAAGCTGGTCCTAATATTCTAATTCTAATTAATTAAAATTTAATGTTATTTCCTCATGTTTTAGATCATGGCAATAAACTCATTGCATTTGCCTTGATAAGCCTCGTTATTCCTTTTTAATAAAAAAATATCTTCTCGTTGACTCGCAAGCTACTATTAAAGCTTCTATTTGTCCTACTGCATTTTATGAATCTAATTAGGGTCAAATTTTTATAAATAAACACTCTTTTAGAGGAGATCTCCGATTTCATTTCCTGAATTGCTCTCAATAATCTTTTACAATTATTGGATCTTAGACTCTTTAACGTTCAGCAAATTTTCGATTTTGTTGATCTTGTTACTTAAAGTTAAATTTTCACATTAACGCTCTATTTTTTAGCTTTAGATCTTGCTGCACTTCTATCGGATTGAGTTCCATTATTTATCCTTAATCTGCAACTCATTTTACAGTTTTTTGATTCTATTCTGAGAGTCTGTTTAGGATTTACTGGATATTGATAGCCTTTTACTTTCTTCCCGCAGTCTGGATAACTCTCCTTCTAACTTTTTCGTCTTATTCTCATAGTCTGCTGTTTTCTTGGTTAATTTTTATGAGAAGGTTTACTTATCACGAAGTTCCATTGATTTGGTCTTTAATTTATCCTCAAGATCAAGTATCTTTTGATTCAAAGCTTTAATTTATTCCTACTTTTCTTAATCAAATTCAAAATTGGCTAAAAGATTTTCTTATTTTTATGAATATTTTCTCTGTCTAGTATCTTTAGGTATTTCTGCTAAGTCAACTATTTTAGTTTATAGTTTCGTACATTTATTCATGATTTCAGTCAACTCTTTATCTTTCTGCTTTAATTTCTTTTATAAAACTTCGATGTCCCTATTTTTCACCTTTATCATCTACTCATAACCACTAGCAATCACTGAGAATTATTGATTCGATTTGGATAGATCACTCTGCTTGGATTTTGATGTACTCTTTGCATTTGGAGGTGACCCCTGCTGAATAAGTGATTTTTTGGGCATTATCTTAGGTGCGCTAATTATACTATTATAATTTGCTTCCTTTGGTGATGGATTTCTCTTTGATTTTGATTGTATCCTCCTCATTCGATTCTCCTCAATATTCCTTTTGGACCTCTGCTATTCTTACTTATCCTTCAGTTTAAGTTGGATTCTCTTCAATTTATTTTCATTCTTCTTGACGTACTTGTCAATCTCGTAAATCTTTTTCTTGATGACATCCTCCATAAAAATTTACAACATCCCTTCAACTTATTCGCTGTAGGTGACAGATAGCATACCGTACTTTTTTTGCAGTCTTCGGAAAGCCGTAGTTTATTATTATTTGCTCTCTAACTACTTCTACAGCACTTTAACTTTTTATCTCTAACGGCGAAGATGATCTTAAAATTGATAGTTGTTGGGAGGTGGAGGATAACTTTGATTATATAAAGGCACTTGACCCATAGACATGTTTGGAAATGTCGCAGTGTATGCAGGAAACTGCATTGACATTTGATAGGGATTCAAACCATTAAATTGACTGATTTGAAATGACTCCGGAGATTGCTATCCAGACATCATGCTCAGATGAGAACTTGAATTTAATCCCATCTGATTATTAGAATTCATAGGGAGAGGCTGACGGATCATAGGATTGCTAATTTTACTACTTGCCATATCGGACTGCTCCCTTTCATCTGGTGCATACTATCTTTTCCTATTTTAAACATTTTGATGATAGGGAGATGGCATATTTTTCTTCATGTTACTATTCCTTCTATTTTGTGGTCTGGTCTCCCTGTCTTCGCTTTAGCTATTGTCCTATTGCCTCTCGGATTTATGTGCGGAGCGCTATGTAGCTTTCTCTTCTCGTTGTTGATAATAAACTATAGGAGCCGTGTCGACGGTATATTATACTCCTTGGGGTTTCTTTTTGAAGTCGTACTGTTTGTGAATGTTTTATATGATCTTTTCATTCTTATTTTATACATCTTTTATCTTTTTCTTCAGGTCCTCGAATTAGGAGTGGAGAGCTTTGATCTGCTGGGTGCGTCGGGCGTTGCGTACTTACCCCACAGGTTGGGTTACAGCTGAATTTGCTGAAGAATTGAGTTGAGCACTGACTCCTCGTCCTCTCTCTTTCATTTAATTATTTAATTTCAAATGAATTGACTAATAAAAAACTCTTTAAGAGTAAATAATAATAAGGAATCTAGTATTGAGAGTTGATATAATTTGATCAAAAACCATCTAATTGAATTTTATATTCTTTGAATTAGAGGAATTTATATTTTCGCCATCTCTTTCAGTAGGAGATTATCCTGTTTATAATCCTAACTGCTATTTGAAGAAGTTTATTTAATTTAAAGGAAGAAAAATGTCTATACTTTTCTTGTGAAACAGCCTTAGATTGACATATTTTCAGCTTCATCAGTGAGGATTTTTCCATTTTTAAATTCCTCATAAAATGTGGTTTAAGTCTATTTCTACCGCTTTATTTTAATGAGATTTATTCTCCTAAAAATAAATCAATTTTTGATTTTATCAAAGATTATTATTTTTAGACTACATTTTCCTCAAAAATTATAGTCATCATTAAAAACCATTTAATGATAGGAAAATGGCTGGGGTTGACTTCCTTCATTCATCTTTATACAATTTTTTCTTTGAGATATGTTAAAAAATAATTTTTGAAATAACGGCCGATTTACTTGTAATTTTCATTCAGAAAAAGGTCATTCACTTTATTAAAAATTCTCAACTCTTTGTTTATATGTTTACTTGTCAATATATTTTTCTTATCTTTTTGTCCACCTCCCTCCCATTAAAACTGATATTATAAGTGATCAGCAACGTTGTATTCCAAGAATAGAATGCCAAAATTCAAAGATGACACTTGAAAAGGAAAATTTGAAGTTATCCTAATTATTAAGGTTAACAAAACGGTAGTTGCAAAAGCCAAAACGCGTCTTGGAGGATCATCAATAAATATAAAACTGAATGGCTTGATAAGAAGGTCACTACAAGGAAAGAGCTTTGAAAATAAAACATCCAGCCTTGATTTTTAATTATGAGTTGTAGTGGCAGCGTATTAAACAGATAAATAAATAAGATATAAATCTTTTTAGTAAAGACTGCAATAGATTTTTTATCCTATTATTACAGATCCTTGAAGATTGACTTACAATAATATTGGGAAAGTTTCAACTTTTGATAATTTAAAGCCAATGCCTTCTTTAACTAAAAACTAAATTTCTTAAAATTAACCAACACTTTCAATGAATAAGACTTTCCCTCACAAGTCAGCGTCTTGTGGTGCTAATATAAACCTATAATCACTTTATTTCTCCTTAATATTGGTTTTTACTCAATTTATCTTCCATATAAAATTGCATTGATTTCAAATAGGACTTATAAGCCATAACTCTAATGTGTCAATACATAGTGCTGCTCATCCAAAAAGTAAGTTAATTTTCAAATTGAATTCGAGCTGACCAAAATATTTTTTGATGATGAATGATTATTAATATGATAAATGGCAGGCTTAATTAAAAAGCCAGCTAAGTCCGCATCAATAGGAGTGATACCTATGATAAAATCATGGTAATCTGCTTATTTAATGAGTCTTTAAGATTTCTCAAGAAAATTCCATTTATATTATGCTATAATTCATGTGTATATAATTATTAAGTTAAATAAAACACTTTTCCCAACAACTTCATCATGTGCTTCCTTAAACATATCCAAACTTCAGCCCCACTCAGGTCACTTCCCACTGAGTCTTATCACCATGAAAAAGTTGACTCAGATACTGAAATTAACCCAGATAGCTAACTGTTTTCGATTTTTACCAAAAAAGAGGAATTTTTCCCACAGCCTAAGCCAGACTTTTTCTTACTCAATTTCTTTAACCTGATGAACTTCAACTCACAGATGATGATTACTCTTGACCAGGTATTTTTTTATCTATTTTAGAAACTGGAAGAAAGTCAGCAAGCTCTCTCTCAAACCGAATAGATGCTTTCATGCCAAACGAGCAAAAACACTGAAAACCCTGTTTAGAATATGACCAAAATTGAATAGAAAATTCCTCAAAAAGTTGAATAAAAATAACATCAAACAAATGACTCTCTGACATCCAAACTCTTTGGAAATCACCATTACAGATATAGACTTGCCCTTTCTGAGACTTTTTCCGATACACTTTATAAGGAGAGAAATTTCGGCTTTGGTGTTAAACTCATTGATATTGCCTCAGGAAAGGAGAAAACAAATGGAAATTTGGTGAACATCTGTTTGGCAGTTTGTGATTCGCAGGGTGAATGGATCCACTAGACCAAAGAAGGGACTTCTTTCATCAAAGGAAAAGTAGAAACGGAATTATATCATGGAGAGGGAGAATTTATCAAGCTTTCTCCCAAAGATGTTAGTAGATCTTTTCCAAATAAAATGATCAATCTCGTGGTCTATCCAAAGCCTACACTTCTAAAATACTCTGGTGAATCATCTCTAGAGGAAAATATTGACTTCGAACAAATTGAGCCCTTAGTCATTCGGGATGTGAGCGTAAAAGCCAAGAAGAGAGAGTGACCCTTTTTTAAATGATAACATTTATTAACTATTTAATTCCTAAAGTTAATCTAATTGAATATTTTTAATATTGATTGAATCACAATCAATGGATTTAATTTGATTGAAGTTTAATTTACAAATGGAAATGTTAAATAACGCTTAATTACTGAACGATAATTCAAATTTAACGAAAAGATAATTTACTGATAGTTAATGCTGATTAATGGCTGTAGAATCATTCTCAAATGTGACCATCACGGATGTCATCAGCGCGACCACTGCGAAATTCAATCTCATTTCGATATTACTAAATAGAAGAATTATTACAGGAATTGCACGCTGCATTGCCTCGTAATTGTTGGTGATAAAGTGCTCAGTGAGGAAACTGGTGGAAATTCCTTCAGCAGCGGCACCATAGATTTCAACAAACCATATTATCATAGCATAGCTCACAGTTATGATTGTCGCAACGTACCACCAACTAATGTTGCTGACTCTGATGTTTGCGAAAATGTATCCGAAAAGAGAGGTCAAAGCAACAAGGAAAACATGAGCAATGAATCGATAGCTTCTGACAAGATTTTGACTGCCCACAAAAGAAGTGTTGTGATTGCATATTTTTGCACACTCCCGTGCTGAATTGCAAAAAGGCATTCCGGTGATGTGGGTATAAGCATATGCATCAGTTCTAACGAGATCAAAGATAAAACCAATGCATGAGCAGTCCTTAGAACAATGATTTCCGAGTTTAGAGAGGCAAGTTCCTGGATGACAGACGAATAATTCAATTATAAAGGTTGGAATTTCAAAGAAGGCATTTACAAATGAGCCGCCGACAACGCTTCCCCAATTCTTGGTTACGAGTCTCACTAAAGTGGAGTACCAATGATGATGATTTTATGATTTAGATTAAACGCTTGAGCCGGAAGGGTTCCAATACCAGTCAACTGAATTTCCAGAAACACAGTAGACAACTAAATATAGACATAATTACATGCATCCCTCAAGAATCTGAGACCCCAAATTAATTCAAGAATGTTTAAGACTCCCAAAAAGCCTGGATTGGAAAAATCAAAGAAATTGTTGTTGGAGTGATGGGAGGAGGAGAAGGCACAGTGTTGGAAAATGAATAACGCGAAGAGGCCGATTTTGAAGATGATAAAAATGGGAATGTAGAAAAGAGTAGAGGAGACTTCATGCAAGAATCTTCTAGAATAATCGAGGAAAATTCCTTGGAGACGAAGTTGGTTACTGTACACAAAACCCATGCAGGCGATGATGATGGCAAGCAGAAAAGCTAGGATTGCAACCACAATCTTCCAACCATTATGATTATTAAAGAAACTATATTAATTGATAAATTACCTCGAGCTGGTAGCGAGGGCTAAAATACCGATTATAAGCAAAGTAAGGACAGACAGGTAGACAACAGCATAAGGGGCCAATTTAGGGAAGAAAGTGACAAAAATAAACCAAAGAAGCCCCAAGGATAAGGCTAATAAGCTTGTCCAGATAAGTGAATTTTTAAATCCATTGTAGTCACCAAAAGCAGTTAAACTAGGATTTGCACTATACTTAGCAGCTAATGCTCCATCATTGGGCCAGCAAACTCCATTATGGTTGTAATATCCATCAGGACATGAGGAAACACATGCTCCTGTCTTTAATAAACAGTTAATTACCGAAGGGTCATTGAAGTCAGAATATGAGATAATGCTACATGCTTGTCCAGTTGAATCAGTTCCGTTGAAATAGGCGTTATTGAGGTTGGCTACATGAATAGTAGATTACCCTTGTTAAAGAGTACACAGGCAATGATAAAAAGCACGAGGGCAAAAACGGCAGTGAGGACAGTGCAACAAAAATCAGTGGATATCCTTTTTTTATCCTGAATGGGAAGTTCTTCTGGGGCAAGAATGGTTTAGTTAAACATTTTATTATATCTTGGTGATTTCAATATGATGAAATAAACTTCAATAAAATTACTACAATCATTTGGCTGTCGAAACTATTCTGAAAATCCTCTTCCCCATTCCAATGATAATTGGGAAAGGTTGTACGATTGTATAAATTAGATGACCATTTATAAATTGGCAAATATTGCATGTATAGAAATTCAATTAAAATGAAGGCTTTTCATGATCGAGAATCTTCTTCAAATTATTGGGTATGTAAATGCGGCTTCAGAATGAATTTATTCGGGAAATTTCGTTTTGACAGGATGCCTTTCTGAATTTTAATTTATATTACTAATATAATCAAGCAAAAACAGGGAGTTATCTATCCTATACTACTAAGAACTCTGATCTTAATGATCGCCCAAGAAATATAAACAACAAAAGACTTTGATATAAACGCTTTATTGCTTTATTCTCTGCTATTTATATTATTAATATGATGCTTATCTCAAGTTTTAAAATAAATACCGTTTCATGTTTTTTTCCCTCCAATTGAGCAATCGTCAGCTTGGGAAATTTTTGGTAACTGTTTTTCGCTGCAAATTATTTTTCCATATATGTTCTTGTATATTTAATTCGAGTTAAATCATTCGAAATAATTAAAATTTGAGAAGCCACCTTGAACAAACGAATTACTCAACTAATGATTGTCTTAATTTAATTGTTTTTTGTTGACTTTGCTTTGTTGATCAGTCTCAGAAAGTCAACTCAGAAAAGAAATAATCTGATGCCGTTCAGATATTCATTGATGTCAACAAAGATATATTCAATCAAAAAAATAATTAAATAGCAAATAAATGCATCATTATTCGTCTTTGTACAAACGAGCCAACAAATGTTTTTTTATTTTACTTTTTTATTTTTATAAATCTATAATTAATGTAAAAATACCGGAATTGTGAATGATAAACTCAGGTAAATTAGCCTGGAATTTAGGTCCAGTCAGTATCTCATTAGCATAGTCTCTCAAACGTGTAATCTTGAGCATTTCCTTTTCTCTTTTGGTGATATGATAAGGTTCCTTCATTGCTTTTATCTTTTTATTGATCCTCTCTGACAATATCACTCTTTTAATGACAGTATTTTCCGTTGATTGAGAATTATCCCTCGCAATATCTTTTTTAATGACTTTATCTTCTTTATAAATTTTATGAGTTTTGGGGATATTTCTCACTTCCTTTTATTTTACTTCAATTTTTTATTTAATAGGAATTTTTATTTATTCATCTTATTTATTAGTTACCGATTAAATTA
>Ga0302188_10003035_pt1 | contig 11860 bp, 9 predicted proteins | sample II_Bog_E2_1_FD_198783 | JGI IMG/M metagenome (GOLD analysis project Ga0302188, IMG submission 198783) | Peat permafrost microbial communities from Stordalen Mire near Abisko, Sweden - II_Bog_E2_1 | ecosystem: Environmental > Terrestrial > Soil > Wetlands > Peat | place: Sweden: Abisko, Stordalen... | reverse complement strand
AGGAAATAGGGAAATTAATATTCCATTGGTCATCTTACGTAAGTGGGGCTATATCGAGATAATATCCTGAAACAGATTAAGTAGACACATATTTGTAAAATGTATTATTTGTTATTTATTAAATAAATAATGAGAAATAAAATAAAATTTAGAATCGATATATCTATCATATGTTCACTGACAAATTTCAGCATCCTCGTTTAACCTCAACTTCATTATCACACAATGACCGAAATTACTCAGAAAAAATAATCGTCTGTTAATGCATGGTTAGTTTCTAAATTACCAAATTATAGATGAAGCTGACAAGACAAGCAAAAAGCATTATTGCAAGCATTACTGAGACATATTTTGGTCCTATAGACACTAAATCAAGAAAAGATAGATCATTTGTGGTGTAGCAAATGATAAAAACAAGGATGATGTTTACAAAAATTATGAAAGTTAGGGGAATGTTTTTATAGAATTATTGCTTCCAAGGGTTACTGCGGTAGATGAACATTGGTAAGAAAGTGTACACTATTATAATCATTAGAAAAACGAAAGTTCCACTTTTATTTATACCATTCCAACCGTTTGCAAAGGTTACGGTGGGATCAGGGTTCGCCACAAAATCAGAGGTTTGTATGTAATATTGATAGCTTATCACTTAGGCTACAGTAAAAATGATGATATTTCCCCAAAGTACTAAGTGATTCTACAGATGCATAAAATTTGAATTGGGAGAGTGTTTAACCATTTGTCCAGCAAATTTACTCAAACAAATGGACACACATATCACTAAACTGGAACTAAAATTTTTGTATATCTATTAGTTCGAAGTGGTGTAACTGCCATCTGCTGTTAAAATTAAAGTATTTATGATGCTCAAGAATTGAAGAATAGAGAAGTATTGAACTATATCCACAATTTGCCTTTCAGTATTTTTACTTTCCTTGATAATATCAATGATTTGGCAGAGGTTTTGAACTGCGAAACTAGCACTATATATGGCATCACTGCTGCTAATTCCAATGCCAACATCAGCATCTTTAATCGCAATAAGGTCATTTGCACCATCACCAACCATTCCAACTTTATTTTGACATTATCCAATGATTTTCTGCCATCGGCTCTTTAGTTGATATTAAGCATGTATTATCTACTTATGCTTTCGAATGATAAGAGCCTTATTTTCAGGACTGATTCTGGCGAACACCTTGACTTTGTTGTGCAAAAAATTTTCTTTTCTTTTTGTAATAAAATCATTATCAATAGCATAAGCTTGCCCCCTATTATTTTAGAATTGAAAGTTGGCTATATTATACCTTTGCTATTTAAATTCATTATTGATATTTTGCAACTCAATTACATCACAAGAGTTGGAAAGGCTGTCGTAATTTCTTCCTTCAATAACAATGACTTTATCATTCTGCTCAATCATACCCGTAAAGATGGCAGTTTGAATTCCAAGAAAAATATTATCACCTGTAATGATTTTAGTATTGATTTCTGCCTCAGTAAGAGTGGTAATTGTGCTTTTTGCATCATCTTTTAGCAAATTGACAAACGTTACCACTCCTAAGATGGTTATATTCTTCAGATACTCAGATCTCTCAATCTGCAACAATTTTTCGACTTCTGAATGCTTGATTTCTCTAAATCCAAAGCCAATGCTTCTATACCCTTAAAGGGATAATTTTTTAATAAAATTATCGTAGTCTCTAACCTTCATTTATGAGTGGAGATGAATCATTTCAGGACTGCCCTTACAAAAGATAAAACATCGGTTGGATTTCATATCTTTTACCAAAATAGACATTGACTGAAACTGAGATTCATATTGGTTTATTTTTAGGATTTACAATGTTCTGCCTTCAACCACAATTTACCTGACTGCCTAAATGGAATGACAAGGTTGAATGCAGCCTTTCGTATGCAAAAACATCTTCAAATCAATTTAATCTCCTTTATACTCCCCATTGATAAGCTCTACTGAATGGCAGCTAGCAAAAAGATTTGCTATCATTGGACAATTTTACAAATTTTAAGAAACTTCCTCCACTTTGTTGGAGCTTATGAAATTATAAATTTTTGATATTTGCATTTTATTTTGAGTGAGAGTTCCAGTTTTGTCAAAACAGATTGTTTTCAGCCGAGAGCTCTACACAGTTTTTTCGACCTACGTTCCAATAATACCCTCGTTTTTAAGTCTGCGGAGGCAGAAGGAATAAGCCAAGTTGAAGAAAATCGGATAGGGTGCAGGAAAGCTATAAGTGATAAAGTCAAAGAAGCGGAACACTATCATGATGGTGTCAATCTGCAGAGAGAACATTTGGCTGAACGTAGAAAAGTAGATAATTATGCTCACTATCATTACTTAAATCAAAAAGTATATTAGCTTCTTAAAAAATTAAGGCTGCTTAGGAACTTTGGTTAGAATTTTACGGATTATACTACCGCGGCGAGAGCCGAAACCCACATTCACTACCAAAGCTAAAGTATGCTATTTTTTTGTTTCCACTTTTGAACCTTCAAAAATCCAATGGCTAGCATCTTGAATTTTGGATTCATTTATAAGCTTGAACTTGGCTATGGGTACATTTTCGCCTGTTAAATTGACTTAGTCTACGAACAATTAACCCTTGATTAAAATCGAATCACAGGGTACTTAATCATCTGGTTCATATATATCTCCGGGAACTAAATCTTTGTTAGTCTTTTCTAACAATTCACCACTTCTAAGCACCATAATTTTGAACTCTTTTTCGGCTGTTTCTTTAATTTGATCATAGGAACGAACCATTAATATATAGTTGATGGAAGTTGTAATAAATCCGAAAGCAATCATAAGTATCCCAAAGACAGCCACATTTTAAAGGATATAGATGAGAGATACCAGGTACTGAAAAATAAAGAAAGGTTTCGTCATTACATCAAATAGGTATTCAAAGTAGTGAGGAACCTATACGCAGTGTTCATTACGGCCATAGAACATTTCTCTTTCTTCAGCCTATTCAGCTTATAATCCTTTTTTCATAAATGATTAGGTTCTATAGTTGTTGATGGTTTGGATATACCTTAATCCCAATGGAATGCATTCTTATGCATAAATCTCATATTTTAGTTTTTTGAACTAGAAAATTACTCTTTCCCTTTAATCATAGTTGACTTTGTATATTTGACAAATTTAATCACTTTTGTCAATCCCAAGCACATAGAGATGGGTGGCCTCATTAATTTAAGTGAGATCAAGTTCATTATAGAAGGCCAGGGCTCTCAGCTTTTTGTAGTATTTAAGAAGCAAAAGTCCCACTACGCTCATTGTCATAAATAAAATAAGAACGATAGCCTTAGGATAATTTATTTGCAAATAGAGAACCTCCTTGATTTTACATTCCCCTTCCATATCCATTAACTTTTTCTTCATTTCTAAGGCAATTAAATCAGGCTCTTTGATTCTACCTTCAGAATTTTTGGCCTCTGTCATAATAGAGATGTTTTATCTGTAAACTTTATTGGATAAAGCTTATCCTAACTCCATATTTTATTAATATTCGTTTTAAATTCTTACATTTCCATATTCAGGTCAGAAAAAACAATAAAAATGTCAAATACAAAAGGAAAAAGGATTGGACTTTGACTTTCAACAAACAGCAAAATTTTCAGAGTTTCTCATTCAAATCTTTCTTAAAATCCACTATGCTACAACTCAATAATAATGAATATAGAAAAGCGTTAAGGGAGAAATAATAGTTCTTTGATGCTCATCAGTTGATAAAAAGTTGATGATAAAATCATTAAGATAATTGTATAATTTAAGATAATAACAGCTCGAATTATGATTTTAAATTTATAGGCTTCCATACAATTAAACAATACAAATAAAGGTGTTTCAGTCAATCATATAAATTTTAATCATAAAGGGCTTTCCTCTTTGATTGCCAGAAGGATTTAACCGATCATGTTTGCACAAAAAGGTCCCTTTTCCTCCATTATGATTTTTAGTTTAGTTTCTTCCCTCCTCAAAAGTTGTTTAATGGGATAGGGGTGATGGTCCATCATAATGATAAAGCACGAGAGTATTTGCCCTACTTGATTCTAAGTTGCTTCCTGATAATAATCAAGTCTGCTGATAAGTAATTAATCGGCCTAGAGATTCATTAAAGTCCGTATTAATTATTTATCGTGATTCATGAAGTGGATCAAGTTACTGAATAGCTATCCAATCTAAGTTTGCAACTCCCACTGCTGCTTAAAATTGTACAATTTTATTATTGGAGTCAGCCACACCTCTTTTAAGATAATTTATGTGAGATTTCCTTCATTTACTAACATGTTGTTAAGCAGTTTTACAGCTAAGATCAGTGTTTCTGAATGGGTGCTTTTTTATTGGAAAATCATGTTGAGAAGGAGTACTACATGTGCAGCAATGAGAGGAAAATAGTAGCTTGAATTATTGATGTAGACTGTTAAATTGACAAGCAACATCAGGTACAACTGAAGAGTATTTCTTCCTTTTTCGTTTTAATTGAGCTTGAAGCATCTTCGCATTAGAAGTTTCAGTCTTCCCTAATTCTTGTAAAATACTCTCTGAATCACGAATATTTTCATCATTTACAGGTCATTCTGTTCGCCACGAGTCACTCTTGATTGTTACTCCTTGTCAAATTGGGCGCATATGATATTATTAGTCAGCTGCACCAGTTTCATCTCTTTGTGATCTTAGTCCTATTCTAAACTATCTTCTACCTCTTGAATAGCTTAACTGAGATTTTATTAATCATAGTTATTCATGTCATTCTCTAACTGCTACTCTTAATGCGACCACAATCGATTTAAAATTGTCTATAAAGCGCATTCCTGCAATTGATCCAATCTCAAAAGGCGTTGCCCGAGCCGTAGGCAGTACTCCAGGCATGATTGCATAACTAATGCATACATAATTTGCTATCTTTTGTATTGATTTGCTAGAATTTATCCGCACTCCAGCAATGGCAATAAGGTATAGGCTATTACCTGATCAACATCTTTCTTACTTTGAGGGTTGGAGAGTAGTCGATTGATTACAGAAACATATTCCCTCCATTCACTAAGTTGAACTCGAACCATCTTATCAGCAATAGTATCTATCTGTTCAACTAACATTCTGTAAACAGTTTAAAACTAATTGTCCATCTCAGCCAACAGCAAAGTTAGATTGGTCGGCAATTGATCGATGATTGCCTGTATTTGTTATTGGTATTCCGAGGTACGCTGTTCGTGGCAAAGTATGGATTTGCGTACTGACTGAAAATATGATTGTTTCCACTCCTCACGAATTTTAGATCTCAAGGCCTGCTTCTTGAGTTGCATATCATTTTTTTCACTTAGTTTCATTCAATTATTATAGTAATCTATAACTATTGCGCTCATAATAGTGAATCATAGCTTCTGTTTATACTCTTAATATCATTGTACGGGTTTATTTGTGTTTTGTTAGAAAATGATAAAAATCTAAGTGGAACAGATCATATGCCTGACAGTTCGTCGTTAATAAACTCACAATCGAGAGAATCCAAACTTTCACTGACGAGCAAACCAACCCCGTGTTTTTTTCCCTCCTTAAAAAAGCCTGTGTATGTGATGCCTTCTTTAATAAGGGTTTGCACGCATTTTCCTGTGGCCTAATTGGCCGGCATATCACCTTGGAACTCAATTTCTGCGTTCTACTCTCCCACGTGCTACATTTTGAAGCGATCTTCATTTTAAAGAAACCTTCGAAAGAACTAAACAGTATGTTCTTCTTGCCTGTTTTTCTCATCTTCAATGACAGATTTGCGTTTAGATATTTCGACTTTCTTGTGGCCTGTTAGACGAAGAACCTCCTACAGCAAAATTGGAGTATCTTCATCGATGAGACCAAACAATTGATATCCTCTCTCGTCTTTTCCTTCCTTTTCTCTGATGTCAATGCAAGTGCGGTTGCTGAATGGCAGTATGGCTTAGCTGATGTAGTTCCTAGGCCCAGTGACTGTATACTTAGCTAAAGGGAAGCTTTTCTCTCCCATTTTCGCAAGTTTGGTGCGTATTTCCTTGAAGTCACTAGCTAATCGTATAACCTTCTGCAGTCTAGGGAGACTAGCTACATAGAAGAGATTGGCATCGTCATCGATAAAGAAATACCTCATTTCATACGACTTCTTCTGAACATTCTATCTAAAGAGTATGCCGATGCGATAGTTTAGACAATGCATGAGACTATTAAATTATAGTCAGGTAACCGTCCGTATAAATCAAGATAAGTGAAAGGATTTTCACAGATTGATATTGATGTGAATATTATTTAAATCTGAGTTATAATTACAGTCATGCTCAACCACAACGTCGTATTCAGGGAAGAACTCCGCAAGGTGGGTTCGGCCATCAATAAAAAGTATGTAGTGCTTCGCAAGGAAATACTCAAAGTAGCTTAGGTATTTGACAACGACAACCTACCCATCTTTCCCTATGAAGTCTGCTTTGGACTGTTTAGGCAAATCCCTTAAACAAGTAGTGTCAGCGCCTGCCTCATCTTCTTCCCCTTTCTGCAAAACACTATCAACCTTGGGTTTGCCAATAAGTAAATGACTCGCGAGATCATCACTCTTTTGACTCACGTAAAATCAATGCCAAAATTTCACAATTTCGAGAATGAGGTAAAACTACAACAAATTCTGCTATTGTTGGTGTCTAAAAACGCAATAAGCCTCACTAACCTTCCCTATACTCATAGTATCATAAACATACTGCTTTCTCTATAAAATCAAAAATACAAAAATGTTTGGACAAAGACTCTATCAATAATCAGTCAAATCTCACATTTGTACATAAATTAACTGAACTAAAATCCAACAGCTCTCAAAAGGGACAAGTTTTTAGGGTATATAAATGATGTGGCGCACATGGCAAGGGGAGATACTCCCAAGTGGCTGTTGGAGCCTCTATAACCGTATATCTTTATGGCTTTGCTTTCAGATATGCTATAGGAGAATTACATAAGATAGCATAAAACATAATTTGGTGAAATTCTTTGTACCATGATGTTGCCTCTACGTAAATTCATAATAAAACTGCATGAGGGCGCTCTCTACCAAATTCCAACGTCTCCCTCCAAACACTGGTAGCTACCAATATAAATAAAGTTAGTGATGTGTCTTCGAGTCAGCTGCAAGATAAGCCGTCTTTTTTAATCATCTTTCGAGATTCTGTAGGAAGTCATTAAAATCATAACAGAGAAAGGTCATCCAGGACTAAAGGTTCTCGGGTACGAAAGCATCAACTATCTTTTTTCGAGCAGTCTATGGATGCACTCCATGCTGCTGTCACCTTCCTGTGACCTGTTCAACTTTCTCATGACGACCCTATTCAATACAGTCAAGATATTACAACCGTAGCTAAGGGAGAGTGTCGATCTACTACAAAAAATTGAACTGGATAAATCACAACGCATCCTCACTCATAACGGATTAGACTTCCACTGTCAATAGTTTGGTTCTGGTCTTGAAATAAAGTGCCTGGTCAAGAACATCGATTAAATTACTTTTACATTTTTTTCGATATATTCTGATGTGTATAAGCTTACCCTCGATAAAAAGCTGTAAGAAAAGCCTCCTCTGTAAAAAACGTATAAATTTTTCCACAAGACCATCTTCTAAATCTAAAAAGCCATCATTGGTCGAGAAATATCTGAATAGACTTTACAGTCCCTTCTGAAAGTAGCTGAGAGATTCATAAACTTGGCTGGAGTATTCGGAGACAATAATACTGCAGGCATGTTCACTAAATTGATGTGCCGGCATTGTCTACCTGCAGGTATGAGTTCAATTGCACACCGCCACGTGCAAATAAACAAGATGATCCTCAATACCGCTAACTGTCTTGGAAGTATTTTGATTTTGATTTAGATCTCTTCAGCACCGGCTGCTGGGTGACTGTCTGGAAAGCACTTTAAAACTACAGTCTCTATTACAATAGATACTTACTCGGAAAGTAAGAGTTGCAAGCCGAGAGGGAGAACGACGTTCAGATACTCTATGCTAGCATGGAGTCAATATTCACACAGAGCCCCACTTATGATGACAAATATTTACTGAGCATACTGCAATCACTCGTTGAGGTTACTTACTAATGTTTATAAAACACATATGCCGAATAACATAGGAAAATATTCGCTTTCGAAAGAATTTAGCAAATCTTTAAACTGAACCTTTTCAGAGTGTAGAAGATATGGCACGGTCTGATGTCCAGTCTCCTCATTCTTACGACTTCTAAGGTTCAGTATTTTCGATTCTCCTCTTTGGCATTGATTGACACACTCATTCCACTAGCTTTGCATTATCTACATACTCATAAAGAAGCATTAGGTGAAAGGATGACCCTCGAAGATTATGAATCAGTTATTCTGTAGCCTTGGACTAATCTTGCTGTTTCTCCATTCCAGGAGATTAGAACTTAATTAGCCATTGCAGTTGGTAAACTAGTCATTGACTATGGCCATATCATGACCCACGGGTGGAAGAACATTCTCGGCGTCGTCAGAAGTCTTCAGGACCTAACTTCCCTCCAAGCTATAATATAAACTTTCCTCGACAAGATACACCCTTACATCCTCGAGGTGATCGACATCATTGACCAAGTCTAACGTAGTCTTTCGGACTCCAACCAAAAGTACCTCTGTCTAACTTTAATCTGGTCGATTGGAGATCACGCTCACCAACAGTGCCAATCTGATATCCTTCGAAAGATCTACGCCCTTTTACTGCAACCAGAGGAAATGTTTGTATTAGGCACTGAGGCAAGACATTCTTCTTTCTATATTCTGGCCGAATTACTTGTGCATAACTGCAATGAGAAGGAGGAGGAATTTTGGGCTTGGATATTTTCATTGATTGAACAGTTTTACAATTATTCAGTTGATAAGTGCGACTAGGTGAGAGACAGACTCAACTTTTAGGAAATTCTCAAGAATCTATTAGCCAATTTACTTAAAATATTTCGAAAGTGTTTCATTTTACTTGAATAGGGACACTAGGCTTTTATTAAGTCAAAGCTAAGTAATCTGTTTGGGCTAATCAGTCGGTTTATTTCGTTCCGACAGAGCTAAATATACCAATCAACTCTCAAACAGGTCCGTTAAATCCTTGCGCTTAAAAATGAAGTGATAATGGAGTTATAACAATACGATAGCTTTTTGTTAAAGCTAACTGAAATATACTACATCGAGGACGACAACAAAATCCTTAAATCCCTAATAACATACTTGCCCATTGACATCTACGATATTTTGGTGCGGAGCTTCTCTAAAATTCCAAAGAAGTTTGGACTAATCTATAAGTTAGCGGAGAAGATATTCCTCCTCCGCCTGGAAGCAGAGTAGAAAGACATAAAAATTCATCAGATGCGTATCTTCTTCGAATAGAAAGTATTCTTGTAGTTTTGGCGTAAGTTCAACGCATATATCCTCGAAGTCAATGACGATGCCATCGTCAAAGATTACCTTTAAATGTTCATCATGACATTGCATAAATTAATCCTCTATGAAGACTATCTCTTTCTCAGTAAAATGCTGCCCTACCTCAACAATATTAACGAAAAATATTGCAGTAAATTAGACAATGAACACACTATCGATCTATATGCAGCGGTCCTGTCACTAAAATGGAGCTAAAATTGGAGAAAACAATACGGAAAAAGCAAGGATGTGCCTATTTGGCTAATTGCATCCAACTAAACTGTCAAACTCGGTTATTTATTGTAGAAGGAATCGGTTAAAAGCCCTCTAAGCGAACGTTCCTACCGCAAATTTTTGAATTCTATATCACTTATTGTTGCAAAGGCAGTCACTTTTCAAGGTAAAAAGATATATATACTTAGAATAGTAAGCCACAATAGACTACCTAACCTATTACTACGACAGTGAATGTTCTCTCCTGTATTTTTTGTTGGAAAACTATCTTCTCCATCCTCGCGGCACAGAATTTGTTACCCAATAACAGTAAACAGCTTTGCATAGAGTTATCGGGGAAATGATTCAAAATTTCAAGGAAAACGACAAGACTTCCAAAACTAAAAATGTTTACGATATTCTTTTCAAATCTATCGCAAATAGAAGCAATCTTATCCCCTCAATTATAGCCAAGCAGGCTGCGTTGGCCAAACTTCTGCTATTGAAAATAAATTCAATCTTTAATAAGTACTTGAAATAACTGGATGACAAAAAATCAGAGAACAGCGATGTCGAGTGGGAACTGAAGTTTCTTTTGAAGAAACTACCGGAGTTGTAAGTCAATCCTGAAGTATACAGCGAATTGACATCCTTTTTATCACAAACATTTCAAGATATTCCTCGAAGTGAATCAGCAATAATGAAAAGTCCACGAGCAATCCTTTTCATTCTCAACTCCTACTTGGTAAGATGCATTAAAACACCGTCACTGTAAGTGCGTGTGCTCTTAAGCGAGATTCTGTCTGTTGTGAACCGTAGTCTGCTGACTTAAATCTGCCTTTGATTATATATTGTTGGCAGATACCATTAATTAGTATAAACTGTAATATAGCAATAATAATTAATTAATTTTATAGGCAGATCAGATGACGTGGCAACAGTGAAAACCGCTTTCGGCCTGAGGGGCACGATCGAGGGTATTAGCTGTGATTTGGCTGACTCCAATTGAGGGGTTTTTATTTCCTTAAAGCTCGAGCGGGTGAACTTTAAGGGCAAATTAAGAGGTATTGTGAACATCCGCTGAGAGAGATTGCTCCAAACTATTTACATTTTGAATCACCGTTAGAGTACCTGTTAATGGAGTAGTTTTCTGACCGATTTAACCTTTATGATCAATTTTGGGCATGATTAATGGTTTTAGTTCTGTTTATTTTTTGCTCTCAGCCGAGAGAGAGTCTCCTTAAATTTGTTAAGCAGGAATATTATGTTCATTTCGAATCGGTTTCACAGGTGATTTAATAATTTTTTAGACGGCAAACACCTTTCTAAGTTGGTCCTCATACTCCTTGAAAGTCAAGCTATAAAAGTATTCTTGCTAATTTCCGACTGCCTGCTGCAGGCTGACTTTCCTGGTACACTTTCTGTCCTCGAATATCCCCCTTGCTTTCATATTTTAGTAATAGTAATTCTGCAACTCCAGTAGCAGATCTTCGCATGTCAATTTTTATGGACACTCGATGTTAAGTTCAAAGAAAGGCTTGTCGTCTATGAGTATGGTGAGTCTTAGAAACGACGATATCTGAGATATTATCTCGTGTTCGTCAACCATTTATTATACACTAATTACTTGCGCAATGAAATAATATACAGTTTAACTATCAATATCTGATGCTCACTTTTTGTCAGATAGCTGCAGGGTTACATCTCCGCTTGCATCCGTAAAAGTTATTAAATTGGCTTGAAGGATAATCGATTTTGTTTGCTATAATCTGCTGGCGTACACATCTCCGGGGTCGTTTGGACAGTTGTTATTGGTTTGGGTTCGACATATGTTGACTGTAAACGAGTGGTCAACCAACTGATAATTGCATTGATGCGTATTGCAAGACTGAATAATAATTTGATTGTTGGGCTAGAAAGTAAAAAGAGTAGTCTGGTCATCGAAGGCATCAAAGCATTTGTTGAGAGTCATAGTTCTACCTTAGACATAGGGGTTAATATCTATTGAATTGTGCTATATATACGATGCTTTTTCATGATGAATCTTGATTGGAGTGGAACGTAGGATAAGAACAAATAAAACCAAGATAATTTTGTTGTTATTGGTATTGGCATGAGATAACTGCGATATCATGACGGAATATTTATTACAACTTATATTTATACTCTGCCAATGAAACATCATGAACCAATAAG
>Ga0302188_10003022_pt1 | contig 11902 bp, 6 predicted proteins | sample II_Bog_E2_1_FD_198783 | JGI IMG/M metagenome (GOLD analysis project Ga0302188, IMG submission 198783) | Peat permafrost microbial communities from Stordalen Mire near Abisko, Sweden - II_Bog_E2_1 | ecosystem: Environmental > Terrestrial > Soil > Wetlands > Peat | place: Sweden: Abisko, Stordalen... | reverse complement strand
GCCGGTGAGTTGGAGTCGCATCGCAGCTTCCTTGAGACCGCCACCGCCGAATCCACCGCCGCCCGCAACACCGCCCACGCGCAGCAGGCGCAGGCGCACGAGGCCACGCGCAACGTCCTCGCCGCCGAGTCCCAGGCCGAGACGCTGCGCCACAGCGCCATGCAGGCCATGCAACGCGCGGCGCAGGCCAACAACGAGATCGCGCAGGCCGAGGCCGCGCTCTCTGCGCTCGAGCAGGAGAAGTCCCGCCTCGAATCCGAGTCCGCCGCCGCGCGCGCCGAACTCGAGCAACTCGGCGTGCAGCGCGGACAGGCCAAACTCACCTTTGAAGGTGTCACCGAGCGCCTCCAGCGCCTCGCCGCCGAGATCGCCAGCCTCCGCCAGTCGCTCGACAGCAAGCGCAATGAGGAGACCGCCTCCCGCCGTCGCGGCGACGAACTCCGCGCTGAGGCTGCCTCGCTCCACGGTCGCCGCGGCTCACTCGAAGCCCTCATCCGCGAGCACAGCTACTCCACCGACACCGTGCGCGACATCTTCCGAGCCAACGCCCGCCACGAACACAGCGGCATCGCTCCCCTCGGTACCCTCGCCGACTTCATCGAAGTCGACGGCCAGTACGAGACCATCGTCGATGAGTTCCTGCGCGACGAACTTAACTACATCGTCGTCCGCAGTTGGGACGCCGCTGACGAAGGCGTGCGCCTCCTCCAGGCCGACGTTGCCGGCCGCGCAACCTTCCTCGTCCACAAAACTGGCCAACTGGAAACTGGCCAACTGGAAACTGAAAGCATCTCCAGCGCCATCCCTCTGCGCAACTGCATCCGCGTCCTCAACGGCTTCGGCCGCTCGCTCGAATCCATCCTCCCTAAGCTCCGCGACGGCTACATCGCGCCCGACAGCGCCACCGCGCGCTCACTGGCCGCGCAGCATCCCCAGGCGTTCTTCCTCTCGCCCAGCGGCGAGACCTTCCACAACGTCACGGTCACCGGCGGCAAACCGCGCGAGCAGGGCCCGCTCGCCCTCAAGCGCGAACTCGCCGAGCTCCAGACGAAAGTGGACGCCATCGAGTCCGACCTCGCCGCTAACGAACTCGCCACCGCCGCGCTCACCCGCGACATAGCCGAGTTCACCGTAACGCTGGACGCCCGCACCCACGAGCAGCGCGACGCCGAGCGCGAGAGCGCCAACTCCGGCGCGGCCCTGCAGCAGATGGAGGCAGAGACCGCCCGCATCGAAGGCCGGCTTCAGCAGTGGCAGCTCGCCGCCGCCCGCAATCAGGACCAGCGCCAGTCTCACGCGGACCTGATCACCCGCAAGCGTGACGAAGCCGCCACCTTCGAGTCCGAGCGCACCACAATCGAAGCCCAGGTCACTGGGCTCACCGAAAAGATCGCCGCTCTGCGCCTCGGCCGCGAGGAACTACAGGCCGCCGCCGCTGCCGCCGCTGCTGCGCTCGCCGGCCTCGAAGAGCGCCGCCGCAACGCCGACGCCAACTTCGAGCAGACGAACCGTCTCTACGAAGGCCAGTCGCAGCGCATCGCTCAGCTCGACTCCCAGCTCACCGCCGCCACCGCCGAGAAGCAGCGCCGCGAAGAAGAGACCGCCGAGCTCTCCACGCACCACACCGAGCTCACCGAGATGCGCGCCCAGGCCATCGCCGAAGGCGAAACCCTCTCCGCCGAGGCCGCCGCACTGCGCACGGCCATGTCCGAACTCGACACGAAGCTCCGCGCCCTGCGCCACGAGACCGAAGCCCTGCGCGAACAGCGCGCCGAGCTCAGCGCCCGCGCCGCCAAGCTCACCTCCGACCTCGAGCACCTCGAATCGACCTGCCTCAACGACCTCTCCGTCGAGGCCATCGTGCTTCGCGAAGACGCCGCCATCATCCGCATCGAGGCCGAAGCCCTCGTCGCCGAGGAAGAGGCCGCGCGCGCTCTCAAGCAGCGCCTCGAAGCCATGGGCCCCGTCAACATGATGGCCCTCGAGGAGTACACAGAGACCTCCCAGCGCCACGCCTTCCTCGAAGCCCAGCGCCGCGACCTCATCGAGTCCATCGAGAACACCCAGGCCTCCATCAAGGAGATCGACGATGTCTCGCGCATCAAGTTCGACGAGGCCTTCAAAGCCATCAACCGGAACTTCTCCGCCACCTTCAGCAAGCTCTTCGGCGGCGGCCAGGCCTTCATGCGCCTTACGGACCCCGAGGGGCTTTCCTCCGACCAGAGCGGCATCGACATCATCGCTTCGCCCCCGGGCAAAAAGCTCCAGAACGTGCTGCTGCTCTCCGGCGGCGAGAAAGCCCTCACCGCGCTCGCCCTGCTCGTCGGCATCTTCGAGTTCCAGCCCGCACCCTTCTGCGTGTTGGACGAGGTCGACGCCCCGCTCGACGAGACCAACGTCGGCCGCTTCGCCCGCCTCATCGCCCAGCTCGCTGAGAGCACACAGTTCATCGTCATCACCCACTCCAAGCGCACCATGGAGCAGGCCGACGTCATGTACGGTGTCACCATGCAGGAGCCCGGCGTCTCCAAGATCGTCAGCGTCTCGCTCGGCGGCCGCTCAGTCGGCAATGAGTCCCGCGGTCAGCAGGCCCTCACCGCCGCGTAGCGCAACCACTTGCTCATCCGCGTCCTCCGTGCAACCTCAGCGACCTCCGCGTTAATGATTTTGCTCTTGCTCTTGCTTCTGTCTTTGCATCTCCTGCGGCAAGGTACTCCATGAACTCGCTCGACTGGCTGCTGACCCTCCTGCTCGCTTATTCCGTCGTCCGCGCCCTACTGCGCGGCTTCCTGCGGGAGGCCTTCGCCCTGGGCGGCCTCATCGCAGCTTTTTTTTTGGCCTGTTGGAACTATGAAAGTGTCGGCATACGACTTCATCAGCAGATTCATGCCGCCACCTTCACCGACCCCGTCGCCCGCTTCACCGCCTTTCTGCTCATCCTTCTGGTTGTGATGCTGGTTGCAACTCTGCTCGGAACTCTCTTGAAGCGAACGGCTTCCGCTGTCGGGCTGGGCTTTTTTGACCGCCTCCTCGGCGCTCTCTTCGGCCTGGGCCGCGGTGTCCTTCTGGGCATCGTCTTCGTCATGGCGATCACCTCCTTTCTGCCCATCGCCTCTCCGGAACAAACCTGGACAAAAAATTCTTTGCTCGCACCGTATTTTCTTCGGGCCGCTCATGCTGTATCCTTCGTCATGCCCTCGGAACTGCAAAGCCATCTCTTCGATGGAATGCAACAGATTCAGAACGTACCTACCGGCTGGACAGAACACGGCCCTTCGAAGCAAACTGGCAACTAAAGTTCCGCCAAGTTCACATAAGGAAGTTGCGCGATTGAAACGCGATCTCGATAACCTCGTCCTCCAGATGCACAGCGCCGGCATGGCCTACAGTGATGCAGTGCGTGAGTTCAAGAAGCGCTACATCCTGGAGGTTCTGGCGCTGCACCGTGGCAACCAGTGCAAGGCCGCCGAGGAGCTGGGCATGCACCGCAACACCCTCAGTCGCACCCTCACCGAGCTCGGCCTGGACTCCGCCCAGATCCGCCAGGGCATGCGACGCCCCCCGAACTCTGTCCGCCCCGACCGCTCCGCGCGTCCCGGCCTGCAGATCGTCGGCGCACGTTAGCCGCGCTGCTTCGTCTAAGCCAATAGAAGATGCTCCGCCCAACCCACCTCCGCCGCATCTGCTGGAGCGCCGGCACGGCTGCGTGCCTTCTTCTCGCCTCCTCCCTCGCCGCCCTGGCCCAGAACAACCCCGCTGACACCCCGGCACAAATACCCGCCGGCGCCATCCCTCCGCAGCCTCCCCAGCCGGTCAACGCTGCCATTCAGCCCACGCTCTCAAGCCGTCAGGTTCGAGAGGCCGATGATGCCTACCTTGAAGGCGCGCGCCAGGTCGAGCACAAGAATCTCGAAGCCGCCCAGACTAGCTTTGAGCGCGCCGTGCAGTTGGCCCCCGGCAACCGCGACTACGCGCTCGCCCTCATCGTCACCCGCGAGCAGCGCCTCACGCAGCTCGTCCAGCTCGCCGCCAAGGCCCGCCTGCACGGCGACGACGCCAAGGCCAACGCCCTGCTCGCTGAGGCCCAGAAGCTCGACCCCGACAATCCCATCATCGCCCAGCACTTCGCCACGGACGACGTCCGGCGCAGCGACAACCCCACCAGCAACCCCCTGCTCTTACCCGCCGACGAGATCGCCTCCACCCTCGGCGGCCCCGTCGAGTTCCAGCCCACCCCCGGCAAGAAGAGCTTCCACCAGCAGGGTGACGCCCAGAGCCTCCTGCGCCTCGTCTACAACTCCTTCGGCATCCAGACGACCTTTGACCCCTCCGTCGGCTACGGCAGCTCCTGGCACCTCGATCTCGATAACGTGGACTTCGCCGAGGCCACGCGCGTCCTCAACCAGATAACCCACGTCTTCGCCGTCCCCGTGCAGCCTCACACCGCCCTTCTCGTCAAGGACTCCCTCGACAACCGCAATCAGTTCCAGCCGCAGATCGAGGAGACCGTCTACCTCCCCGGTCTCAGCGCTGACCAGATGACCGAGCTCGCCAACCTGGCGCGCAACGTCTTCGACCTCACCCAGGTCACCGCCAGCGCCACCGGCGGCAACATGCTGCTGCGCGGTCCCGAGGACACCCTCCACCTCGTCAACGCCACCTTCGCTGACATCCTCGACGGCGGCTCCGACGTCCTCTTCGACGTCCGCCTCTACGAGATCGACCGCACCACCAACAACAACATTGGTGCCAATCTGCCCCCCTACGCGGGCGTCTTCAGCATCGCGGCCGAGGCCCAGTCGCTCATCAGCGCCAACCAGACGCTCATCAATCAGGCCATAGCCTCTGGCATACTCGTTCTGCACGGATCGCCTCTGGACCAGGACATCGAGCAGCTCGCCTTCCTCATCGCCTCGGGCACCGTCAGCGCCGCGCAGTATACCAACCTGCTGGGCACCTTCGGCGGCGGCCTCACCTACGCCGGCCTCTTCCTCGGCTCCAGCTCCAGCTTTGACCTCCTGCTCAACTCCTCCGACGTCCGCACGCTGGACGCCGTACAGCTTCGCGGCGGCAATCACCAGCCCGCCAGCTTTCAGGCCGGCGAGCGCTACCCCATTGTGACCGCTACCTACAGCTCTGGCATCAGCAGCTCGCTGGCGTCCTCGGTCGCCGGCCTCACCGTCAACGGCACCAGCGTCAGCTCGCTGCTCTCGCAGTACCTCGGCAGCACCCAGACCACCATCCCGCAGATTCAATACGAGGACCTCGGCATCACCCTCAAGCTCACCCCGCAGATCCTGCACGGCGGCGACGTCCAGCTCCTCCTGGACTTAAAGATTGAGGCGCTAGCAGGGGGCACCATCGACAGCATCCCCATCCTCAACAGCCGCGCCATGACCTCCACCATCACCGTCCCCGCGGGCCAGACCGCGCTGCTCGCCAGCCTCGTCGACACGAACGAATCCAAGGCCATCGAAGGCCTTCCCGGCCTCAGCGAGCTGCCCGGCTTCCAGGGCACCGACCAGAACATCACCAAGGCCTCGGACGAGCTGCTCATCACCATCACCCCCCACATCGTGCGCCCCGGCGCGGTCCGCATCACCAGCCGCGCCCTGCTCACACCCCACACCACCGCGGCCCAATAGAGCCGCGATTCGCCACCCGCCGCAATTGCAAATCCCCAACCGCGCCACATCCTCGCCTTGATAGGGCATGGCTTCAGCCATGCCGCTGAGAGTGCGAAAAGCGACAGGGCTTTAGCCCCGGAGGGCCACCGCTCCTCATTGCAAATCCCCAACCGCGCCACTATACTTACCCTTGGCAGGGCGGGAGTAGCTCAGTGGTAGAGTGCTTCCTTGCCAAGGAAGATGTCGCCGGTTCGACCCCGGTCTCCCGCTCCAATCAACCCCTCCATCTGCGCTACACTCCTGACAAGAGCTTTTTCGTCCCTGCGCCTGGATGTTGTGGTGTGGGCAATGAGGCGCGGTACCCAAGTGGTAAGGGAGAGGTCTGCAAAACCTTTATGCGTCGGTTCGATCCCGACCCGCGCCTCCAATCTTTGCAAGGAGATAGCCCCCGCAAGGGGGCTTCTCGTTTTTGCCACGGCTGCGGTGTCATGAGCTCTGCATGGGCAATTCTCTCCCGCCGGGCAGCGTCTGGGCCGAGACTACCTGCCAAAGTTGAAAACTACGCCAGCGTTGAGCCGCAGATAGTTCTGCACGTTGTCCGTTCCATTGGCAAAGGAGGTACGCACCCACCCGGCGTCGAGCGCACGCACGGCGATATGCTTGTCGATGCGGTAGTCCACACCGCCAGTCACTTCGGCCGCTAGAACGCCTGACTGAGTCTGTACTCCGCCGGGCCCCGGGAAGAGGCTGCCGAAGCCGTTCCCTTCACCAATGAGGCCCTCCCCGAAGACGGACAGCTTGTGGCCTTCGTGCCAGCGATAGCGTGGCCCAAAGGTCTCCGTGACCGAAGAGAATGGGACACCACTCGCGCCGATGGAGCCGACATGGGAGCCGGTAATATTGGCGGCGGCGCCGAAGCCTCTCCAGACGTTGATGCCGAGTTCGACAGAACCACTCGCCAGCCACACTCCCTGCGCTGTATTGGCCCGCAACGAGCGCTCGCCACCGCCGACGATGGCTAGATCGGCTTTGGGTGCAGGCGCCTTTTGCGCCTGAACGATGCTCGCTGCCGGCAGCAGCAATATCCAGGCGGCGATAACGGAGGATCGTGGCACGTTCTAGAGTCTCCTGAAGATAAGGTTGCCAGGCCAATCTACTGCACAGTGAGCGTATACGAGATGCTGCGCTGAAGTGTGGCTCCATTGGCGCCGGTCGCGGTCCCGACCAGGCTTACAGTGTAGGTCTGCTGTTGTTGTCCGAAGAGGCCGCTACCCGTTCCGCAGCCGGCGAGTCCAGCAAGTGACCCGAGCCCCAGCAGCATCAGCAGCGAGAGCCATATCCTCACCTTCGGGATACGGCGACGGAACCGGCGGCCGAACGGCAGGATCAGCAAAGCAAGCGCTGTCGAGCTGCCGACGAAGAAACCTGGATAGTGCATGCGGGCCACGGCAGCGGTCTGGATGGTCACAGTGACAGGAACCGGCGCTGTCCCGAGCGTGACCGAGGCTGGATTGAAGGTGGCGATCGCTCCAGCAGGGAGGCCTGCGATGGAGAGCACCACCGGATAGGTGAACGCTCCGGTCGTAGATGAGACGAAGCCGCCGAAGGTCGCCGACGTTCCGGGAACGACCGACAGCACCGTCACGCCGGAGACAGCCAATTGGAAGTCCTCCACCAGTTGCGGCAGCACGTTCGAGGTGCTGCCGGTGAAGTTGGGATCGGAGCTGTAGACCGCCGTAATGCTGTTGGTGCCGTCGGGCAACGCCGCCGTGGTGAGCATCGCGCTGCCGCCGGAGAGCTGTATCGTTCCCAGCGAGGCCGTGCCGTCGTAGAAGGTCACGCTGCCCGTTGCGGTGCCGAGACCCGCGGGCTTGACCGTCGCGGTGAAGGTCACAGCCTGTCCCGCGAGCGGCGTTGCGAGGCTCGAGCTCAGCGTAGTCGTCGAGGAGGCCTGCACGCCTGTTCCAGCGAGCAGGATCTTCTGCGGCACGACGCCTGCGCCGCCGAAGATTACCGAGCCGCTCGCCGCGCCCGTCGCAACCGGCAGGAACGCTACGTTCTGTGTGCAGCTAGCTCCGACGCCGAGCATAATCGGAGTCGAGCCGCAATTTCCTCCGCTTGTCGTCGTAAATGGTCCGGCAAATGTCAGCGTGGAGACCGTGATGGTCGCGCTGCCGGTGTTGGCCAGCGTGACGCTCTGTCCGGTGCTGGCAATGCCGACGCCGTCGTTAGCGAAGGTCAGCGTCGGCAGAAGTCCCGCGCGGATGCGCTGGTTCTGGCGGTCCGCGATGCTCAGGTTGCCGCTCGCGTCCGTGGCGACGGCTCTGGGCGAGTTCAGGATGGCCGCTGTTGCAGCGCCGCTATCGCCGCTGAAGCCCTGCGCGCCGCTGCCGGAGATGGTGCCGATCGTTCCGGTACTCGACACCTGGCGCACGCGTTGGTTGTCCGAGTCGGCGATGTAGACGTTGCCACTTGTATCCAAGCTCACACCGCTCGGTCGCGCCAGCGAAGCTGCGGTTGCATTCGCACCGTCGCCTGCGAAGCTGCCGGAGAAGCTCGCAGAGCCGCTGCCTGCGATGGTGGAGATGTTTCCACCGCTCACCTCGCGGACGCGCTGATTCAGGCGGTCGGCGATGTAGACGTTGCCACTCGCATCGACAGCAACTCCGGTCGGCGAGTCCAGCGCGGCTGCCGTCGCTGTTCCGCCATCGCCTGCGAAGAGTTCTTCACCGTCGCCTGCGATGGTTGAAATGTTTCCGCCCGAAATCTTGCGGATGCGGTGGTTGTTGGTGTCGGCGATGTACACGTTGCCGGTCGTATCCACCGCCACTCCGCTGGGCAGCGAGAGCTGCGCTGCCTTCGCCGTGCTGCCGTCGCCGGAGAACCCTGCAACTCCGGTGCCGGCGATCGTCGCGATGTTGCCGCCACTCACCTCGCGAATACGGTGGTTGTGCGAGTCAGCAATGAAAATATTTCCACTCGAATCCACCGCTACTCCGGTCGGCGTGTCGAGCTGCGCCGAGGTGGCCGCCCCGCCATCGCCTGAGTATCCCTCGACGCCGGTCCCGGCGACGGTGGTTATCACTCCGGCCGCGCTGACCTCGCGGACGACGTGGTTGTTGGCGTCGGCCAGGAACAGGTCGCCGGCGGCGTCATACGCCACCGCGCTGGGGTTGGCCAGCGTCGCCGCGGCCGCCGGGCTGCCGTCGCCCGTGTAGCCGACGGCTCCGGTTCCGGCGGTCGTCGCGGCGGTGCGCGTCGGCGTGACCGTCAGGATGCCCTGCGCGCTCGCAACCGCTGAGAGCGACAACATGAGAACGGCAAATCCAGCCAGTCGTGCGAGAGGCCCCCTCCCCCCGATTTCGCGCAAAATCCTCAAAAATAGGGACTTAGCTTTGGACCTCGCGCAAAGCACTTGAGATGCCCATGAGGCGTCAGACGGGAGCCTTGTGGGCTCGACCGGACTCACGTCCTCATGCTCAATTTTATACCCCGTGTCAAGCGTTGGAACGAGCGAGCGGGAAGGGAACGGACGGGCAGCAGACGGGACGTGGTCGCGTGTTGTCTGCATCGTCTGCTGCCCTTTCGGTTGGATGGTGTGCCGCGGTTAGTTGCGGCTGGGGAAGATTCCCTGGATGGCGATGATGAAGTTGATGGCCTGGTAGGGGGGCATGGTAGGGACGGGAATACTGCCCCCGGCGTTGGGGCCGATGGCGGTTGTAGCGGCCGTCCCTGTGGCCGGCGGAGCAGCATAACCCGGTGTATTGACCGCCCCACGGCCGCCGGGGTTGGGTTGAGCCAGCAGAGCGCCGGTTGGATCGCTGGCGGTCGCTGCTGCGTTGCTGACGTTCAGCGGGTGGGTGTGGGCAGGAATGTTCTGGGCCGTGAGGGTCACCGTGGCGCTGCCGGCGCTCTGGCCGAGGGGGATCTGCGGGCTCGGATGGATGGCAAAGCGTCCCTGTAGGTTAGGGAGGTTGAAGGTGGTGGTGCCGTTGCCTCCGTAGGTGGTGCCGAGGATGGAGAACAGGGCGGTGTACTGACTGATGGACAGGGTCTGACCGTTGCAGAGCTGCCAGCCCCTTGGGGCGAAGTTGCCGCAGAACATGGAGACCTGACCGATAAAGGGTTCCGACATGGAAGTGCTCCTCTATATGGAATTTCGTTGCAATGGGTTGCGGCTGCCGGTTATCTGTCTGGCGCCTTCTGGCGATGGAACATGGGAGAATCTTGTTGGCCCGGACGGCGTAATCCTATGTCTGCGACAGATTCTGCTCTTCTGGAAGCATGGCCACCCTGAGGCGAATCTTCAAATCTGGTTTTACTGACATATCAAACTCACCGTGATCTTGTTGAAGGGAGCCGTGTTGCTCTCCTTGAATCCGATGGAGAGAATATCTCCGCCAGTGACGGCGAAGGTGTGCGAGGTATCCGTGCAGGAGCTAGCCGTGCCGTTTGTGGTCACCGCGCAGGTCATAGCGGTCGCTGTTGCCGTGCTGACACCCGAAGCGTGGTAGACCGTGATGGTGGTGATATCTGAAGCCGACGCGCTGTAATTGGCGACGCCAACATTGAGGGCGGAGACGGTGCAGGATGCAGGGGCGGCGAGGAAGTTGGCTTGTGAGGAGGAGGCGATGGTGGTGCAGCAACTGGAGAATACCCCTTGGGGCGCCACGTTCGGGCTGAAGAAATACGTGGTGCCGGCACTGCCAGTCCCGGGGTTGGTGAAGCTTATGGACGTCTGGAAGCCGGCGAGGCTGCCACTGCCGGCGGGTCCGGTGGGCCCGGTTGCCCCGTTGGTTCCGTTGGTCCCGTTGGTGCCATTGGCACCGGCGGCGGCGATCTGCTGCCAGTAGCTGGTGTTGGAGGGGTTCTGCGTGCCGGTGGTGGCCTGGATGGCGACGTAGCTGGAGCCCTGCTGCGCGGTGGGGCAGTTGCCGCCGGAGGTGCAGAAGACCACCTGACCGACGGAGTAGCTGATGCCTGTGGTGTAGTTGGCGACCGAGCCGATGGTGCCTGTAGCTCCGGTGGGGCCCGTGACGCCGGTAACACCTGTAGCACCGGTGAGCCCGACGCCGGTGTTTCCCGTGGGGCCCGTTGGGCCCGTAGGCCCGGTGGCCCCGCCTGAACCAGCGGCGCTGTAGTTTTCCGGGCCCATCAGGTAGACCTGGGACTGCGCGCTGGCACTCGCATTGGCGACGAGGATACCGACCACCTGGGTGCCGGTGGGATAGCTCGATACAGCATGGCAGTCGCCGAGGTTGGTGGTGCTCGGGACGACGTAGTTGCCCGGGGTTCCACTGTTGTCGAAGAGACAGTTCGTCAGGCCGGAGAACTGCACAGTAACGCTGCTACCGAGGTTATAGGAGCCGGAGGTGTTGGCGATGCCGATCACCGGAGTGGTGTTGTAGTTTCCGGCGGCGTTGGTCACTTGATTGAGTGCGCCGGTAAATTGGACGAGCGTGCCCTGGGCGACGGTGTTGCCGCTGGCGCCGGCGACGCCGTAGGTGCCGTAGGCCGCGGATGAGCCGGTCGCGCCGGTTGCACCCGTGGCACCCGTGGCACCGTTCGCTCCGGCGGTGCCGATACCAGTTGCGCCGGTGGCGCCGGTGGCACCGGTAGCCCCGGTTGCGCCACCGGAACCGCTGGAGGCTTCAATCCCGGGTGCGAAGAAAAAGACCATGGCAGTACCATTCACGCCGTTGAATGCAGAGGTAACGACACCGAGAACCTGGCCGGAGGTCGGATAGGTCGATCCGGCATCGATGCATGACCACGTCAAGGGAGAGCCCGCAGGCGTGACGTAATGGCCGATCGTTGCTGTCCCGAGCGCGAACTGGCACGGGGCTGGGCCGTAGGTGTACACCGGCACAGTGCCTCCCGTGGTGACGGTCGCACCGGCAACACCCAGTGCGAGCCCGCCGGGGGAAAGAACAACGTTCCCGCTGCTATCGAGCGAAACAAGACGATACTGGCTGATGGGGCCGTCGGCGGTGAAGTTGGTGTAGGAGGGGCCGGTGGCTCCGGTGACACCTGTGCTGCCGGTTACGCCCGTGGCCCCGGTGGCGCCAGTAGCTCCGGTCCCGCCTGTGAGACCTGTGCCGCCGGTTGCTCCTGTGGCTCCGGTGCCACCTGTGAGACCTGTCCCGCCGGTTGCTCCCGTGGCTCCAGTCCCGCCTGTGAGACCAGTTCCGCCGGTTGCACCCGTCGCTCCGGTGCCGCCTGTGAGACCTGTCCCGCCAGTTGCACCCGTGGCTCCGGTGCTGCCGGTGAGTCCA
>Ga0302188_10003019_pt1 | contig 11908 bp, 8 predicted proteins | sample II_Bog_E2_1_FD_198783 | JGI IMG/M metagenome (GOLD analysis project Ga0302188, IMG submission 198783) | Peat permafrost microbial communities from Stordalen Mire near Abisko, Sweden - II_Bog_E2_1 | ecosystem: Environmental > Terrestrial > Soil > Wetlands > Peat | place: Sweden: Abisko, Stordalen... | reverse complement strand
CGACCCGTGGGTGCATGGAGCCTCGTCAAACCACGAAGAGCAGGTCATCAAGAACTTGCTGAAGAAAGTCTATGCCGAGGACCCGAAGCACTGGCACAAGGTTGCCGCCGAGTGGCGCGGCGTTTCAGAGGAGACCACGACCGGCGTGCATCGTTTGTACAAAATGATGGAACAGGGCAAGCTGCTGGTGCCGGCCATCAACGTGAACGATTCCGTCACTAAATCCAAGTTCGACAACTTATACGGCTGCCGCGAATCGCTGGCCGACGGCATCAAGCGGGCAACCGACGTAATGGTGGCGGGCAAGGTAGCGGTGATCTGCGGCTATGGCGATGTGGGCAAGGGTTGCGCGCACTCGCTGCGGGGCATGGGCGCACGGTGCATCGTCACCGAGGTTGACCCCATCAACGCGCTGCAAGCGGCGATGGAGGGCTTCGAGGTGACCACGGTTGAAGACACGCTGGGCCGCGGCGACATCTACGTCACCTGCACCGGCAACACCGACATCATCACCCTCGAACAGATGAAGAAGATGAAGGATCAGGCGATCATCTGCAACATCGGCCACTTCGACAACGAGATTCAGATGGACCGGCTGAACGAGGAACCGGGCGTGACCAAGCTCAACATCAAGCCGCAGGTGGATTTTTACAAGTTTCCCGACGGACACGGGATTTTTGTGCTGGCCGAGGGGCGGCTGGTGAATCTGGGCTGCGCGACCGGGCATCCGAGCTTTGTGATGAGCAACAGCTTCGCCAATCAGACGCTGGCGCAGATCGACCTTTGGGAGAAGAAGGACAGTTACAAGGTCGGCGTCTATGTGCTGCCGAAGAAACTCGATGAGGAAGTTGCGCGGCTGCATCTCGATAAGATCGGCGTGAAGCTGACGACACTGACTCCGAAGCAAGCCGACTATCTCGGCGTGCCGGTCGAAGGGCCTTATAAGGCGGAGAACTACCGGTACTAAGAATAGTGGTCAGTGAACAGTGGACGGTGATCGTTTCTCAGGCCTTCGAGTTGAGGCCTGAGAAACTAGGTTTTCAAGGCAAGATTCAGAGACTTGGGCGCATGGCTTTTCCGCTTAGTTTTTCCTTTGAGTTATTTCCCCCGCGCACGCCGGAGGGCGTGGCGAAGCTGCCGTCCATCATTGGCCAGCTCGCCGCGGTGCGGCCGGACTACTTCTCCATCACTTACGGGGCGGGCGGATCGAACCAGGACGGCACCTATGAGACCTTGTTGGCGGTGGTCAAGCACGCCGGCGTGGAGGCCGCGCCGCATCTTACCTGCGTTGGCTCGACGCGAGAGCACATCGCCGCTCAGCTTGAGCGGTTCAAGCAGGCAGGCGCCACGCGCATTGTCGCTCTGCGTGGAGATCTTCCGGCTACGGCCATGAGCCCCGCCGCGCCGGGCGAGTTTCATTACGCCAGCGAGCTGGTGCGCTTCATCCGCGAGACTCACGGAGACGCCTTCAAGATCGAGGTGGCAGCCTACCCTGAGATGCATCCGCAGGCGTCCAGGCCCGGCGTGGATTTTGAAAACTTTCGCCGCAAGGTAGAGGTCGGCGCCGACGGGGCACTAACTCAGCTCTTCTATAACGCCGATGCTTACTTCGACTTCATGGAACGCTGCGGGAAGGCCGGCATCACGATTCCAGTGGTGCCGGGGATCATGCCTATTACAGGCTGCGCCAATACGCTTCGCTTTTGCTCGGGCTGCGGCGCCGACCTGCCTCGCTGGGTGCGGCTCCGCCTGGAAGAACTCGAAGACGACAAGCCCGCGCTGATGGAGTTCGGCCTGGAAGTGGTGACGCGCCTCTGCGAAACTCTTCTCAAAAACGGCGCACCTGGCTTGCACTTCTACACTGTCAACCAAGCCGGCCCGACACTGCGAGTGTGGAAGAACCTGGGGCTGCCGGAGCCGGTGAACAGCCAACCTGATTAGTTGCGTTTGCGCGGAAAGAGCCGGTGCCAGAGTCGCCATGTGAAGCTATGCAGCAGGTAGGTCTGTTTAGCTTTGAGGGCAGCATAAGAGCGTTCCACATAAACGTCGAACTCAGGGGGCCAGCCAATGGTGGAGCGCCGTTCGGAATAGTCACCCTCTGCCCACTTGGCTACGACCGCCTTGTAGCCCACCACGTGGGTAACGAAGTCGAGCAAACACTGCGGCATCTGCTCTTCGACGATCAGGTAGGCCTTCTTGATGATGATCTTCTCGCGCTCGTCGTTGAGCGGCATGAATATGGTTGTCATCCACAGCATCCACTCTTTCATTTCGCTGTCGAGAATGGGAAAGCTCTGCGTCTTGCCCTGCTTCTTGAGCAGCGAGCGGTAGGCGATGTTTCCCGCCTGCGAGGCGACGTAGAGGGGGCCGTAGAATTCGTTCAGACGCCGGTTGACCAGTTCCAGCTTGTCCTTGGGCACTCATGAAGGTGGCCAGATAGCCGACAAGCGCGAGAAGGATCGTCAATCCGGCTGCGTTTTGCAGAAGGCTCGAAGAAAAGAACGTCGATGGATCCATTGCTTGTACCTGGCAGCGAGTATAGCGCGCGGAGGGTTGTTGAAGGGCAGGGTCAAACGCTGAAAAGAGAACGACTTTCTACTTCAAGCGGCCAATCTGAAATCAAGGAGGGCGTTTCCTGTTTCTGCTCCCGGGCGGCGAAATTCTGTCGTTCAGCACTCAAGAGACGGACGGAACGGTCTTCGTCGGATGCTTCGCCATACGACTGCAAAGACTGCATGACGTGGATTCCTCTGCGCAGCAGGCTTTTGAGTATGTGCTCACATCCAATTACATACCGCGAGGCGCGTCTTCAAAGCCCTTTTCAGCGCGGTGTGCAATTGAGCCTTTTGGAAGTCTCAGGACTGAGAATAAGAATCGATAGCTTCGCTCACGGCATGTGCGACAGCGCACGGGATATTGGAGTCGAAGCAATCGCAGGAGATCCGGCATCTGGAACCGCGAGGTTCGCAGATTTGTCGATGCGCACCAACCGCACTTCACGGGCTTTCGACGCTCCGACCTGTGCGGTACCCGTTGCGCTTCTCCAAGGGCCGTTTCAATGTTGTTCGCTCTTGCGGCATTTCGCAGTTTCAAGGCCGAAAAAAGACCCGCAAAGTTGCGTCGATGGCAGGCACGACAGCGCACGGGGTATTGAAACCGGAGCAATCGGACGAGATCCCGCGGCCTGAATATCGAGGTCCGCATCTTCGCCGATCCGCACCAATGGCATGTCATAAGCCGTCTGCGCTCCAAAAAACGATGAGAACTTCAATGACCCCTGCTTGGGGAGTTGGCGCTACCTGAAGCCGAAGTAGGCTAATTAAAAAGTACTCGCGCCAAAACGTCGTTGTCAAAACCTGGGAGGATCGAATGAGCCGCTCTTTGCCAGGCCGCGTCCCTGGCGCAGGACCGCTCCAGTTTGTCCTGCTGGCGACGGCGACCCGTGCGGAGAGATCGGAGGTTAACTGCTTCCTAGGTAGATAAAGCGGGCGAGAAAGAGCGCGGCCAGCACGTAGAGCAGCCAGTCCTGCTTGCGCAGTTTGCCGGTAGCCAGATGAAGCGCGGCCCAGGCGATGATGCCGAAGCCGAGGCCATTGGCGATCGAGTAGGTGAAGGGGATCAGCACCATCGTGAGAAATGCGGGAACTGCGACCAGCGGGTCGTGCCAGTGAATCTCGCCGATCGACGAAAGCATCATCGAACCCACCAGAATGAGCGCCGGAGCAGTAGCGGCCGAGGGCACGATGCCCACAAAAGGGGCAGCGCCGATGGCGGCCAGGAAAAGCAAGCCGGTCACAATGGCAGTAACACCCGAGCGGCCTCCCGCAGCTACGCCGGCTGTGGACTCGACGTAGCTGGTCACAGTCGATGTTCCAGTCATCGAGCCGAAGACGGTTGCGATGGCGTCGGTAAATAGAATTCGATTCAACCGTGGTATCGAGTGGTCTTTCTCGATTAACCCAGCGCGCTTGGTGACGGCGACGAGGGTGCCGAGATTGTCGAAGAGGTCCACGAAAAAGAAGACAAAGACGATCTCCAGCAGGCCTTTGTTGATTGCACCGCGAATGTCGAGTTGGAGAGCGGTTTTGGTTAGCTCGTGGATGCCGCCAGCGGCGGGCGTCCAGTGGGTCAGGCCCATTGTCCAGGCGATGCCGGTAATCGAGAGCACGCCGATTAGGATTGCGCCGCGGATCTTCCTGACTTCCAGAGTCACCATGACAAGCAGACCTAGGAGGGCCAGCACCGTGGTTGGGTTGCGGATATTGCCCAGCCCGATCAGCGTGTCTGCATCGCCGACTACCAGGCCGGCATTGCGAAAGCCGATGAGCGCGATGAAGAGGCCAATGCCGCTGGCTACCGCCGCGTACAACTCATGCGGAATGGCCTGCAGAATCATCTGCCGGATGCCGACGGCAGTCAAGGCGAGAAAGATGATGCCGGAGAGAAAGACCGCGCCGAGAGCCGTCTGCCAGGGGACGTGCATCTTAATACAAACGGCGTAGGCGAAGTAGGCGTTGAGGCCCATGCCGGGGGCGAGCGCGATGGGATAGCGCGCCACAATGCCCATCATGATCGAAGCAAAGCCGGCCGACAGGCAGGTGGCCGCGGTCACGGCAGCCAACGGCATTCCGGCAGCCGCCAGGATGGCCGGATTGACCAGCACGATGTAGGCCATGGTCACGAAGGTGGTGATTCCGGCCAGGATTTCGGTGCGCCAGTTGGTCTTGAGGCGCGTGAATTCAAAGTAGCCTTCGAGTCGGTTCAGCATAGGCGGGTGTCTTTAGGAGACCACACGCCCGCCCCCTCTCACAACTCGGGGCCATGAGGCGCATCCTGACCGATGGACAAAAACGCTCAGACTGCACGGTTGGCCGCGGTTCCAATAGGAGTACCGACCGAATCCACGCTTCTTCCTCGACCGCGCCAAGTAGCCTTCCCCAACCCGAAGAAACACAATACAAGGAGAGATTTTCATGCCCACAATTACCACGCAGGACGGCACGCAGATTTATTACAAAGACTGGGGCACGGGTCAGCCCGTGGTCTTCAGTCATGGCTGGCCCTTGAATGCCGATGCCTTCGAGGACCAGATGGCCTTTCTTGCCTCGCACGGCTATCGGACGATTGCGCACGACCGAAGGGGCCATGGCCGCTCCGCACAGCCCTGGATCGGCAACGAGATGGACACCTACGCCGACGATCTGGCGGCGCTCACCGAGGCGCTCGACCTGAAGGACGCGGTCCACGTGGGGCACTCAACCGGTGGCGGCGAAGTGGCGCGCTACATCGGCCGACACGGGACAAAGCGCGTGGCTAAGGCGGTCCTCATCGGCTCGGTAACGCCGCTGATGGTGAAGACGGTAGCCAACCCTCTGGGATTGCCCATCAAGGTCTTCGACGACATCCGCGCCGGCGTTGTGGCCGACCGCTCGCAGTTCTTCAAGGATTTGTCGTTGCCATTTTATGGAGCCAACCGGCCGGGCTCGACGGTTTCTCAGGGCCTGCGGGATTTCTTCTGGCTTCAGGGGATGATGGCGGGTTTGAATGCCTGCTACGTATGCATCAAGGCCTTCTCCGAGACCGACTTCACAGAGGATCTGAAAAAGTTCGACGTGCCCACGCTGGTTCTTCACGGCGACGACGATCAGATCGTCCCGATTAACGCCTCGGCGCTGCTATCGGTAGCGCTGGTGAAGGGAGCAACGCTGAAGGTGTATCCGGGCGCGCCGCACGGGATGTGCTCGACGCTCAAGGACAAGGTGAATGCGGATCTGCTGGCGTTTATTCGGGGATAAAGGGCAAATGGATGGACGCTCAGGCGGAGGCCTCCGGCAACCCTCCCAGATCTGAATTTCAGGACAGGAGGCTTCCTTATTCGATGTGCTGGGATCTGGGCCATCCGCCAGGCGTTTGAAGATGCACCTGTGAACCACCACCATGCCTTGGCTTGGGTACTCATTTCTGCCGAGTGGATTTCGGCAGCTTGCCTGACGGGCTGTTTGGACGGTCTATCCGCTTTGGCGGTGTGGGATGATTTGGTTCGATCTTGGAAAGCCTCGGTTTCCCAATCGATGCAACCGAAGTTGCACTGCCCGTTTTCAATTGAGCCCGCGATAGTCTCCACTCGAATAAATACAAACCTGTGACCAGAAGCAGCGCAACTCCGCTCACCCATCGCCCCGCCACCACATCGCGGGTTGTGGTCCAGTCAACTGAAACGCGCACGTCTCCCCGTGGGACGGGCACGACCATCAAACCGCGCCCTTGTTCGGCTCTCGCCGTCGCCGGGATTCCATTCACCTTGACGCCCCATGCGGGGTAATATCGCAGCCGCAGGATCAGATACCCCGCATGCTCGGCCACTCCAAAGATCTGCTTCTGTTCCGGCAAAGACCGGGCTGTCTCCGGATGAGATGGATCGGAGATCAAAACCAATTCGTGCCAGCCGGTGCTGTTGCAACTGGATGATTCACCGTCCCACGTGGGAGCTATGCCAGCTTCCCACTGGACTGAAGCGTCTGGAAGATTATCGAGCAGGCAGGCGCTAGGAAGAGGCTGCAAGTTGGGGTCTACCTGAGGCTTTCCCTGAGCGTCCACCACAAGGTTCCCCTGAGCGTTCACGAAAGGGTTCACCAGGACGAGTTGAATGCCCGGTGGTGCGTACTCGGGCTTTCCCAAGACGCCGGCGCCTTGTCGCACCAATTCTTGCAGTGAGGCTATCGACGTGCCGCATTCGATGAACCACCAGTGTGACGCCGCGAGGCTCACCGTCACAAAGAGGGCCGCAGATGCGGCAATCAGGGGGACGCGCAGGGTCCTCCGTCCGGGCCAGACGGCTGCGGCAAAACAGATCGCCATCGGAGCCTCAAGAACCACGAGCCAGCGCCAGGGAAACTGCAGCAGCCGCAACTCAGGAAGCAGATTCCAAACCGGCAGCGAGACTGGAAGCAGAAGAATGAGAACTGCCGGCGGAATCAGCACAAGCGGGAGCCACCATCTGCGTTCGCCGGGCACGACGCCGCGAATCCAGGCAAGGGTGCCTCCGCCGAAGGCAACCATGAGCATCGCGACAGCAACCAATGAAACCAGATGCAACATCGCGTCGTGAGACCCCAAACTCGGATCGGCATGGCGGGCAAAAAGCCAGCTATTCTCCACCCAATAATTACTCGTGGTCACGGCATACTGAATGCTCGCCCAATTCCTTTCCCAGACGGCTGGAATTAGATAGAGCGATGCCAGTCCCATTCCCGCGCATGTGCTCACAGCGGCACGCACTACCGGGGCCGGCGACTTCTCAATCAGTGCAGAGAATAGCGCAACGGCAGCCAATAGATAACAGGCCATGATTCCCACAGGGCCGTTGCTTAGCCAGATTCCCGCCAAAATGAGTGCAAGAGGCGCCGCCGAGCCGTCGAAGGCGCACTCCCAGAGATTGCCCGAAGGATTTCGTCTCCGCAAAGCAAAAAGAAGGAGCAAAGGAATCCAAAATCCCCCTGCCATCTCTGCGAAATCACAGCGCGTGTAGATGACAAACAGTGCGTAGCCGAGGAAGATTGCGGCACAACCGGCCAAAGTTGCAGGTCCATCATTCATCGTCTCCCTTGCCAACGCGCGATTGGCCAAGCCGGTTGCGGCAAGCAACAAAACGAAGAAGACGAGACTAGCAAAGTTCCACGGCAAGAGCATTCCCAAAACGGCTCCCGTCATCCAGCTGATCGGGGGATAAAAGACGAATCTAGGTTCGCCCGCTCCAAAGTTCGGGCTATTGGCCCAATGCGGATAGAAAAGGCCCATCGAGATGCTGCGTTTAGCATCGATCCAGGAGATAAGGTGGAAGCCGTAGTCATCACCGTTCGATGGACCACGCCACAGAAGGGGTGCCACTGCGATAACAGCAGCCATCAGGATGATGGCAGGTCCCGTCAAACGATTCAGGTTTGAAAAAAGACTCGCTGAAGTTTTAGAATCTTTCTCCCCGAGTGGTCTGCTCTTGATCCGGCCTCTATCGATTTGGGATGCCATGAAGCAGCAACTGCCTTTCCGGTCTGCCGTCAATTTGTACCGGTGAGACTGATAGTTTAGCGCAATGGATGCTCATTCAGTGTCGCGCCAAGAAGGGACTTTTCAGCTAGACGCTATATTGTGGTTGCACGGCCGTCAACTCGGGAGTGACTCGCCCCTCTTTCCGGTTTACGCCAAATAACCTTCACACTCAAGGTCGAATATGTAAAAAGAAGGTGAGACGAGATTGTCCTCACCCCAGCAGCTTGGCGGCTTCCTTGGCGAAGTAGGTGACAATGAAGTCCGCGCCAGCGCGGCGAATGCTGATTAACGACTCTAAAATGGCGCGGTCACGGTCTAGCCAGCCTTTCTCAAAGGCGGCCTGGAGCATGGAGTACTCGCCGGAGACTTGATAAGCGCCGATGGGCACGCCGACCCGCTCGCGGGCTGCGCGGATCACGTCGAGATAAGGCATGGCGGGCTTCATCAGGATCATGTCCGCACCTTCTTCGAGGTCGAGGTCGATCTCGCGCATGGCCTCGCGCAGGTTTGCGCCGTCCATTTGATACGAGCGGCGGTCTCCGAATTGGGGAGCAGAATCGGCGGCTTCGCGGAAGGGTCCGTAAAAGGCCGAAGCAAACTTCGAGGCATAGCTGAGGATAGGCGTATGCTCGAAGCCAAGGTCGTCGAGCAGACGGCGGATTGCGGCGACGCGCCCGTCCATCATGTCGCTGGGTGCAACGACGTCGGCTCCGGCGCGGGCCAGGCTGACGGCGGTGTGGGCGAGCAGGTCAAGGGTGGGGTCGTTATCGACTTCAAAGCCGTCGCGGGTCTCCAGCACTACGCCGCAGTGGCCGTGGCTGGTGTATTCGCAGAGGCAGACATCGGCGATGAGCACGAGCTTTTTGGCGGTAGTCGAGGCTTTGAGCGCGCGCAGCCCCTGCTGCACAATGCCGTTGTCATCGCTGGCGCCGGAACCCTGCTCGTCCTTGGTTTCAGGCAGGCCAAAGAGCAGCAGGCCGCCCAGGCCCAGGCGGGCTGCTTCCTCGGCCTCGTGGACAGCTTCATCCACGGAGAGGTTGAAGACGCCGGGCATGGAGCCGATCTCGCGGCGTACGCCCTCGCCAGGACAAAGGAAGAGCGGGTAGATCAGGTCGCCGGGAGTGACAGCGGTCTCGCGCACCAGCGCCCGCAGGGAGTCGGTACGGCGAAGGCGGCGCATTCGTGTTACGGGAAAACTCATGGTGTCGATTGTACTTGAGATGCGTGCGATAGTGGCTCGCCGGTTGGCGCGCTCAGACGGATTTCATGGTTGGCATAAATCCTTTCCTGCTACGATCATCTAAGATGAAACCTTCCGAGTTTGCGCCCGACGCTGAGCCAGAGGAGAACCGCGCGGCTTTGCCCATGGCGGGCAGCGGCAAGGCTGAATTCAAGTCATTGCGCGGCATTCAATGGGCCCAGGCATTGGTTCTCGTGGCGCTTTTCACGGCTCCGGCTGTCATGAGCCTGCACCTGGCGTACGTTGCGGACCCGGATGTCTGGTGGCACCTGCGCACTGCCGAGTGGATGCTCGATCACCGCGCAGTGCCGCATACGGATCCCTTCTCGACCTTCGGCGCGGGAAAGCCATGGGCAGCTTATAGCTGGCTTTACGAATTGCTGATCCTTCAGCTTTTTCAACGGCTGGGCCTGGCAGGCATCGTGGCATATTCCACTGGGATGGCGGTGGCCGTTGCGATGGCCGTGCATCGTCTAATTCGTCGCTTGCAAGCCGACTTCAGCTTCGCCGTGCTGCTGACCCTTATAGCTAGCTACAGCATTTGCCGCCTCTACACGCCGCGCCCGTGGCTGTTCTCGATTTTGCTTTTTGTCCTTGAACTCGATCTGCTGATGCAGGCGCGAAAGACTGGAAAGACGCGGGGACTGTTGTGGCTTCCCCTCCTCTTTGCCCTGTGGCCCAACCTGCACATCCAGTTTATTGACGGCCTGGTGTTGCTGGCCGTTGCTTCGGCGGAGGCAATCCTGGCGCGGCGGTGGACCGGACTTGAGACCCGCATACGCCCCGTTTGGATGTGCGGCATCTCTGCTGCGTGCATTCTGGCAACGCTGGTCAATCCTTATGGCTGGGAGATCTACAAGATCGCGTACGGTCAGGTATCGTTGCCCGGTGTTCTCAACCACCTGACCGAATTGAGCGCGATGGCGTTCCGCAGCCTGGACGACTGGCTTGTGCTCTTACTCGCTCTTGCTGCCACCGTTATGCTGGCGAGAGCCCGTCGTTCTGCTTCCTTTGAAGGCGTACTGTTTGCATTTGCCGTTTTCGTGTCGTTTCGCTCGCAACGTGACCTATGGGTTATGGTGACCGTCGCTTGTGCAATCCTGGCCGCCGGAATCAAAGGGGACGAGGCGAACCGGTTCCGACTGACTGCATTCGCCGCGCCGTGCATTGCGCTTGTCACGGCTCTTGCTGCGTTGCTTGGCTTCCGCGTGCTGCATGTGGACAATGTCCGGCTGCGCGCCGATCTTGCCAGGGAGTTGCCCGTTCAGGCGGTAGAAGTGGTGAAGGAAAAGGGTTGGAGCGGGCCTCTCTATAACGACTACAACTGGGGAGGATACCTGATGTGGACCTTGCGCCAGCCGATGAGCATCGATGGACGCGCCTATGTCTATGGCGATGAGCGGATCGACCGCTTTGGTGCCACATGGAATGGGCAGCCGGGCTGGGACTCCGACCCGGATCTGGCCAAGGCGGGCCTGGTGATTGGGCCGGTCAAAGCGCCTCTCACTCAATTGCTGCGAATGGACCCCCGCTTCCAACTCGCTTATGAAGACAAACTGGCGGCGGTCTTTGTGGCACGCAAGGGCGTATCTTCGACGCCGGTGGAGGCTCCGCCGGCAGTAGGCGGGATGGCCGCTTACAACGCGGTCAAGTAAGAATGCGCGTGCAGCGATGCGAGAGTCTTGGAGTTGCGGCTTATCCGGCCTTGCGCAGCGCCTCGTAAACGATCGTCTTCATGACACAACAACTACTGCCGCAACTCAACCAGCGTAGCGCCCTGCCCGCCTTCGTTTTGCGGGGCTTCGGCCAGCGTGGCCACGTGGGGATGACCTTTCAGGAACTCACGGACACCCCGGCGGAGAACGCCCGCGCCGTGGCCGTGGATAATGCGAACCCGCGGCAGGCCGGCGAGAAAGGCCCGGTCGAGATACTTCTCCAATTCGCCGGTTGCCTCGTCCACCGTGCGGCCGATGAGGTTGATCTCCATGCGCATCTCGTCTGTGTTGGCGCTGGTGACGGTGACGTGGACGTTCTTCTGTTTGCGGGCAGCGGCCAGCGGGTCGGCCTTTTGGGTTGCTGGGGATTCGCCGGTGGGAAGCGGTTCGCACAACTCGTCGCGCTTGACGCGCATCTTGATGGGGCCGAGAGCGACCTCAAAGAGATCCTTCTCGACCTCGCGCTGCACGATGGCGATCTTGTTCATTGACTTGATGCGCACCTGATCGCCAACGGCGACGTGCTTCAACAGGTGCGGCTGGGCGTTCTGGTCGCCAACATCCGCGCCGGTGCGGTGGGCGACGACGGTCTGGTTGAAGCTCTCTTGAAACTCGCGGCGCAGGCGCAGGATGCGGCGCTCGGCCTCCTTTGAGATCTTCTGCTGGCCGGCGCGGTCTTCGATGGCGCGCACGGTCTCGCGCATCTGAAACTCGAAGTCCTTAAGCAGCGAGGCCAGCTTGGTTTCGAGCTCCCTGGTGCGTTTGCGCAGCTCGACGTCGCCCTCGCGCGCCAGCTTCGCTCGCTCCTGATTGAGCGCGTACTGCTCGGCGCGGGCGGCCTTGCGGTCCTCTTCGAGTTGTGTAAGTTCGGTATGCATGCGGTCGAGAAAGCGGGCGATGTCTACGT
>Ga0302188_10003011_pt1 | contig 11924 bp, 10 predicted proteins | sample II_Bog_E2_1_FD_198783 | JGI IMG/M metagenome (GOLD analysis project Ga0302188, IMG submission 198783) | Peat permafrost microbial communities from Stordalen Mire near Abisko, Sweden - II_Bog_E2_1 | ecosystem: Environmental > Terrestrial > Soil > Wetlands > Peat | place: Sweden: Abisko... | reverse complement strand
CGCTTTCTTCAGCCCGGCGAGCGAATTCGAGTAATGATTGTGGACGACTCAGTGGTCATTCGGCGGCTGGTCACTCAGGCGCTCGAGCAGGATCCACTCATCGAGGTGGTTGGAACTGCCTCGAATGGCGTGATCGGTCTGCAGCGGATTCCGCAGTTCAATCCAGACGTCATCACGTTGGATATCGAGATGCCGGACATGGATGGCCTGGAGATGTTGCGGCGTGTTCGCCGCGAATTCCCTCAACTGCGGGTTATCATGTTCAGCACGCTCACCGAGCGTGGAGCCGAGATAACCATGGAGGCCTTGACTCTCGGGGCCGACGATTACGTGGCAAAGGTCTCAAACGAGGGCTCTCTCGACCGTTCAATGGCGCGCTTGCGGGAAGAGATGATCCCGAAAATCAAACAGTTCTTCAACGCGCCTCAACAAGCTCGGCCCGCAGCCCAGCAAGTGACTGCACATGTGCCAATGGCGCAGCCGGCAAGGCAAAGCGCGCCAGTACCGCAGGGTAAGAAGGTGCGGCCTAAGGTGGTCGTGATTGGAGTCTCTACAGGCGGACCAACCGCTCTAGGCGCAATCCTGCCGAGTTTTCCTGCCGGATTTCCGCTGCCGATTCTTATCGTGCAGCATATGCCGCCCTTATTCACCCGGTTGCTGGCTGAGCGTCTCAATTCCACTTGTCACTTACCGGTAGCGGAAGCAGCCCAAGGTGGGATGGTTGAGCCGGGCAAGATTCTGATTGCGCCCGGAGATTTTCACATGAAGTTAGCCTCCAATGGAGATGGTGTTCATGTCTTCTTGGATCAGTCTGCTCGGCAGAACTCGTGCCGTCCCGCGGTCGACGCGTTATTCGCTTCCACCGCTGAGGTGTACGGCGGCGCGGCCCTGGCAGTCATATTAACCGGTATGGGCCAGGACGGCCTGCGTGGTGTAGAGATTCTCAAGGCGCAAAGTGCAAACATCCTTGCGCAAGATGAGGCGTCCAGCGTCGTGTGGGGGATGCCTGGAGCCATAGTAAATGCGGGTCTTGCAGACCGCGTGTTACCGCTCAATGAAGTGGTGCCCGAGATTCTTCGCATCGCGGGCAGGAATTAGGAAAACTTTATGGCAAGCCAAGCACTGATAACCGAGATACTCCCGGAGAACTATAAGTTTCTTCAGGCGCACGTGTACTCCCAGGTTGGGATTGTGCTTGAAAGTAACAAGAGCTACCTCTTTGAGAGCCGTCTTGCGCCTATCGTCAAGCAATTCAGTCTTGGCTCCATCAACGCCTTGTGCGAACTCATCGTTTCCAAGCGCAATCCGGAAATCAGCCACCAGGTTGTGGAGGCAATGACAACCAACGAGACGTACTTCTATCGCGATCCCGCGCAGTATGAAGCCATACGAACGGTCTTGTTGCCGAAACTGAAGGAAGAGCGGCAGACTACCAGAAAGCTCCGCTTCTGGTCGGCCGCGTCATCCACCGGGCAGGAAGCATACAGTCTGGCGATGATGCTTTTGGAAAATGGTCTGAAGGACTGGGACGTTCAAATTCTTGGTACCGACTTTTCCTCGAAGGTCGTCGAGCGTGCCCAATCCGGCAATTACCAGCAAATCGAGGTGAACCGGGGACTGCCGACAGCTATGCTGATTAAGTATTTTCAGCGAACCGGTCTGAACTGGCAGTTGAACGATTCGGTGCGTAAGATGGCTCGCTTTGAAACGATTGATTTGCGCAAGAGTATGCGGACCCTCGGGCCCTTCGATCTTGTGTTCTGCCGAAATGTCATGATCTATTTTGACAACGAAACAAAGCGGAGCATCATGAAGGAGCTCCACAGTACGTTGTTTCGCGGCGGTTGGCTGCTCCTCGGTGGTGCCGAGTCAGCCTTCGGTCTCGATGAGTGGTTTGACCGACAGACAATAGGAAACATAACAATCTACGTTGCCCGGTGAAAGGAAACTTATGCAAACTGAAGTAAGTGTCGAATTACTCGCGCAAATAGTGGAGTCCGTGTTCACAACAATGATGGACCTTGAAGTGTCTCCCAGCGACGCACCTTGGAATCCTTCCGGGGATAGGCTCACCTCGACTGTTTACCTGACAGGCGAATGGAATGGAGCAGTGTTGTTCGATTGCAATCCTCGGCAAGCCTGCCAGTTCGCCGGCCGGATTCTCTCTATGGATCCGCCCGCCATAGTTGACGACGACGTGCGCGACGTGCTGGGTGAACTGGCCAACATGATCGGGGGAAACATGAAGTGCGGGATGACGACAGGAGTCAGCCTTTCCATGCCAACCGTCATGGAAGGCCGCGACTATGACATGCGGATCTGCGGGTCCCAGGTTTTGGAACGCATAGCCTTTCAATGTGCTGATGGCCATTTCTGGGTCACGGTCCTCTCCACGAAAGGATGAGGAGCTCCTTGCAGCGGGCAGTCTTGTTCTTGTCCGCTTCGCCCGTTGGACGAGAGGCCGGATTTCAAACCCGGCTGACTGTCCGGGGTACTTGTCCACGCCCCGGGCTGTTTGTGAGCCTTCTATCGATGGAACTGATTGCGCTGAAGCTGACCACTCGCCGGACCGCCGCATCAGAGTGCGATTCGGCGAAATCGAGAAAATGCGAAAAGGCATAGGTGCTTGCGGACTGACTAGAGGCTGCGGCACCAGAGAATCGACAAAGGTTGACTGAACATATGAGGAAGACGTGCCGATAAACGAGTAGATACAGATTTGTTTCAAAAAGTGGATTGGAGAATCATGCCTGACGATACGATTTCAAAGGTAACTCTATCTGCAATCACTTGGGACACCCCGTCACGCCAATTCAAACCCGCAATCTCATTGCTCTCCACGGCGAATCCGCAGTCGGCGTCCGATTCATCCTCCTCCAACGCAGCATCTCCCGAGGCAACCAATACTTTAAACCAGGTTCAGAATACTGCAGTCAACGTTTTGGTGCCAGTATTCTCTGCACCCCACCTAACAACCGTGGCGGGCAAGAGTTACTCTCTGAGCATCGAAGAAGCTGCAGGGACGTTTTTTGCCTCTGTTCCGGATCCGCCTGGAACGAGTGCGACTGGGTCAAGTGCCCAGGCTGCGGAGAACAACCTCGATGCGAAGCTGGACACTCTAGCATGAGAACTCTGGAATTTAGTACGGACTTGCAGACACCTGCGTCCTTGCGTGTGGAACGGAGCAGTTTCGCCGAGTTGAGGTGAGAGCAAAAAGATCGAACTCAGTCGTGACTTCCGGAATAAAGTGAAGGATCGATGATACCCATACAGGCACAGAGCCGGCTGTCGGATGGAGCAGATCATACGGCTGCAATGGAGTGGCGGTGAGCCCGCTAAAAGAAGTTTGTAGGTCAACGTCGAAAAGTGTTCTCAGGATCGCCCGAATAATCGACATTTCCTGAAGCATTGCGGAGACCGAGAAGAAACTGAAAATGGATGTGTTTGTATGGCGGAAATAATCGCATTGCCCGAGGTTGCGCAGCCCGAATCGGCAAATGCACTGCGGTATTTGGCGCGGCAACCCATCCTGAACCTGCGCAACAAAGTGTTTGCCTACGAATTGCTATTCCGGGCCGGCCCGGAGGCTGTATTCCGCGGCGATGGCGACTTGGCCACTCGCACGATGCTCGACAATGCGGTTGTTTTTGGGCTGGAAAAGCTGAGCGCTGGGCTGCCTGCATTTGTGAACTGCACCATGGAGTCGCTGGTGGAGGGAATGGTGAGGGTTCTGCCAACAAGAATGACCGTGCTGGAGATACTGGAGACGCTCGAACCCACTCCCGAGCTGATTGCTGCTTGTCGCGAGCTGAAGGCGGAAGGTTACCGGATTGCCCTGGATGACTTTGTCTGGGAGGCTAAGTTTGATCAGCTAGTGGAGCTGACCGATTACATCAAAGTGGATTTTATCCAAACGAACGCGGCGGCGCGGCAGGAGCTCTTCAAGCGAGTTAGGGACACGCCGATTGTGCTGCTGGCGGAAAAAGTGGAGACGCAGGAGGAACAGAAGCAGGCCTGCGCGGAAGGTTTCACTCTGTTTCAGGGATACTATTTTTTCCGTCCGCAGCTTGTGAAGAACCGGAAAGTACCCGCCAATAATGTAACTCATATTCAGATTCTGCGGCTTCTGCAGCACGACCCCCTGGACCTGCGCCAGCTTACCGATCTTGTGAAGCGGGACACGTCACTCGTCTTCCGGTTTCTGCGCATAGTCAACTCGGCCAAGTACCATTTGTACAATGAAGTTCGCTCGATTCATTCGGCGCTTAGCCTTGTCGGCGACGATTCAATCCGCCGCATCGCGTCGCTCGCCATAGCCAGCGAGCTGAGCGCCGAGCATTCTCCGGAGATTCTTCGGATTGCGCTTGTTAGAGGCCGATTCTGCGAATTGGCCGCCGGATCTTGCGCGCTGGAGCAAGCGGAGCAGTATCTGCTCGGGATGTTCAGCTTGCTTCCTGCGATGCTTGGCATCCCTATGGCAACTCTGGCCCCGACGCTGACCTCGCGGGTGCAGATTCAGGAAGCGTTGCTGGGCGCGCTGACTCACGATAGCAGTTTGCTTCGCTGGGTGGAATTCCACGAGCAAGGCGATTGGACGAAGTGCGATGCAATTGTGCAATCTTATGGTTTGAACCAAGCCGAGATGATTAGGTGTTATGCAGAAGCTGCGATTTGGGCTGACGCGTCTTTGCAATAGCTTCCCAGCCCGTTCCAGCATCTACTGAGTCAGAGTGGCCCAGAGCGGATGGGGAACAGTTGGTTTGGTAGTGCGGTCATTCATCAAGGTACTGAAGAGCCTTTCGGGGCCGCCAATCATCGCGTGGTCAGTTTCGCCTTCAAGAATCTACTTAGGCTGCATCGAGCGCACCCGCGTGGTCAAACACCTATCCGACGACTGATATTAAGAAGAGATCTGCACCTGCGGGAAAGAGATCCTAAGAATCGGACGCAGGCTGGTAGGCAAGACGACCTTCGTCAGCTATCACGGAAACTCAACCGTGACTCCCCAAGCTCCAATTGCACACATGCTATAGCTCGATCTTCACCGGCCAGGCTTTCCAGATGTCAGAGCAATAATCTCGGATGGATCGGTCCGAGGAGAACTTGCCGCTCCGTGCGACGTTCAGCATGGACATGCGTGTCCATTGCTCCTGGTCCTTGTAGGCGAGACTCACTCTGTCCTGACAGTCGATATAGGACTGGTAATCGCAGAGCAACATATACTCGTCGTTGTTCAGCAAGGACTGAATGAGCGGCTGAAATAGCGATTTGTCGCCGTGAGAGAATTCCCCGCTTGCGAGGGCGTCTAAAACCTCCTTCAGTTCTGCGTTCCTTTCATAATACATTCGGGGATTGTACCCTGCGGACTTCTTCTGCTGAACCTCATGGGCCGTCATTCCGAAGAGAAAGAAATTCTCCTCGCCCACTTCTTCGCGGATTTCAATGTTGGCGCCATCCAGCGTGCCGATCGTGAGTGCACCGTTCATGGCAAACTTCATGTTGCCTGTTCCCGAGGCTTCCTTGCCGGCCAGCGATATTTGTTCGGAGAGGTCAGCGGCGGGATACACCCTCTGGCCAAGCTTTACGCTGTAGTCTGGCAGAAACACCACTTTTAGTCTTCCCCTTACAAGCCGGTCGGCGTTGATAACTTCACCTATGGAATGAATCAACTTAATTATGAGTTTTGCCATGTGATAACCAGGTGCGGCCTTTCCTCCGAAGAGGAATGTTCTCGGAAGCACATCGAGATCAGGATCATGCTGGATGCGCTTGTAGAGCGTCAGAATATGCAGAATCTGCAGGTGTTGCCGCTTGTATTCATGAAGACGTTTTACAAGTACGTCGAACATGGAATCAGGATCGGTGGAAATCTCAAGATGTTGATGAATGTACGCGGATAGCTGCAACTTATTATGTTGCTTGATGGCTCTCCATTCGCCGCGAAGCCCTTCGTCCTCGACCATTGTTTCCAGACGGCGGAGCTTGTCAAGATCGCGAATCCATCCCGCTCCCAGCCGTGCGGTAAGCAACTGGGTAAGCCGCGGATTGCTCAGGACCATCCAGCGGCGGGGCGTAACTCCATTCGTCTTGTTGCTGAATTTCTCAGGCGTGAGTTTGTAAAAGTCCTGCAGTACATTGGTCTTGAGCAATTCTGTATGCAATTCAGCCACTCCGTTGATGGCGTGACTTCCAAGAGCAGCCAGATGTGCCATGCGAACGAATTTGTCCCCGTCTTCGTTGATAAGTGATAGCTTCTTTGCAAGCCCTTCATCACCGGGGAATTTCGCGCGTACGCTTTCCAAATGGCGCCGGTTAATCTCATCGATAATCTCCAAGTGACGAGGCAGCAAGGCGCCGAAGAGGCCTCGTGGCCACTGTTCCAGAGCTTCCGGAAGCAGGGTGTGGTTGGTGTAGGAAAGGGTATTCTGAGTGACATGCCACGCCACGGCCCATTCGATCGAATGTTCATCCAAAAGCAGTCGCATCAACTCGGCTACCGCAATCGCCGGATGCGTGTCGTTCATCTGAATTGCAAACTTGCGGTGCAACTCGGTCAGCGGGCGGTTCTGTGTGATCTGAATCTGCAAGATGTGCTGCAGCGAGCACGAAACGAAGAAGAACTGCTGAGCCAGGCGCAACTGCTTGCCTTGAGTTCCTTCATCATTTGGGTAAAGGATCTTAGAGATATTCTCAGATGAAACTTTGTCGGCCACGGCGCCAACAAAGTCTCCATTGTTGAATGTTTCGAAATCGAAAGACTCGACGGCCTGCGCCGACCAAAGCCGCATGGTATTGGCTGTGTTGGTGCGATATCCGAGGATTGGCGTGTCGTTCGGAATCCCACGCACCACCCGTTGCGGAATCCAACGTACATGCTGGCGTCCGCTGGCGTCGATGTGCGATTCCGTACGGCCGCCGAGTTTCACATCGAAGGCGTCTTCTGGCCGTTCCAGCGACCAGGGATTCCCAAGTTTGAGCCACTTGTCTGTTGCCTCAACCTGCCATCCATCCTGAATCTTCTGATCGAATATCCCGTACTCGTATCGAATCCCGTAGCCGATTGCAGGAATATCCAGAGTTGCCAGCGAATCCATGAAACAAGATGCCAGACGTCCCAAGCCGCCATTGCCCAGCCCAGGCTCTTCTTCTTGTTCGATTAGGACATTCAAGTCGATTCCCAGTTGCTGCATGGCCAACTCAGCTTCGTTGTAAATCCCAAGGTTGACCAAATTGTTGGCCAGATGCGGTCCTGTCAGAAACTCCGCCGACAAGTAGCAGACCACACGCACATCCTGCGCCTGATAGTTCTTCACAGTGGAAATCCAACGCTCTACGAGGTGATCCCGGACAGTATGTGCAAGAGCCATATAGAGATCGTTCACTGTTGCTCGCTCGCGAGACCTACCTTGCACGAAGAGAAGGTTGTCCAGGAACGATTGAACCAGCGCTTCGACACTGAGGGCTGTTCTCTGGCTCTTTTGCGAACCTTCGGGAGATTGCAATACAGGTGTGATATCGGACATTATCGCGCTCCTTGACCAAACGGGCGCATCTCCTGCTCGTTAGGCGGTGATCCCTAATCACATTGTTATCGGTTGTGAAGTGATTTCAATTCAGGTTCTTCCGAACTTATCTCTAACTGGTGGTGGGGATGCAACCGAAACGCGATCAGTTTGCGAATCGATCAGTTGTCTGGAAGGGCACCACCAAGCCCGCCATCAATGCTGAACTTCCTGCAAGCAGCACTTGTTGCGTGCGGAAAGCTGGGCGGTGAGCGTCGACTACTGAGTACGGTTAAGCTGCAAAGATGGACTCGCTTTCTAGCGAGAGATTGTCATCGAGTCGCCAGTGCCAGCCATGTGAGTCCATCCTCTATCCAGGAATCATGTCGTACTAAGCGCATAAACGCCTCAAGTTGCGATTGATCCGGCCAACGTAGCCAATGTTTCAGTTTTCGGCTCCGCGTAGAACAAACACGCCCACCTGTCGATGAATGAATTACATCGGGACTCGCGGAGCACGGTCTCAGCGGCTCTGTCTAAGCGTTTCGGTGCGACCGCATACTGAGGTAAGAAATGAAAAGCCAATTCCATGTTGACCGCGGCCCTGGCTCAACGACACGCGAAAGCCAGGAAGCAATACCGGCGATCGAGTCAAATCGGCCGGAGAATAACTGGGAATTCGTCAACGACATTCAGCGGCTCCTGGGCGACGATGCCGAGCCCGACACCCTCTTCTTTGTGGAAAGCTGGACACGAGGAGTGCCTGCGGCGGTCGAGAACTGGCAGAAGAGACGGCAAGTGCGGACAGGTCGCGAGCGTCAACGCCGCGTGTTCCCCAAACTGGACAGCCTTGGAACCCAGTCTGCCGTGCAGCAATGCGAGTTAAGCCCGGAATTCGCCACATCGTCAAGCGCCGATGCGAAGACAGGACGTTTTAGCACTGGCTGGTCGCAGCATTCCTTTGAAGAGTCTCCCCCGCAGTTCCAGGCTTTGCAGGAATGGACGCCTTTCACGGCAGAGAGTGACGGCAGTCAAGGACCAATCCATCCGATGTCCCAACTTCGTGCTTGTCAGCTCCTGGGAGTGGCCGCAACCAGCACGCGTAGGCAGATCAAAGCTGCCTACCGGCGCGTGGTCAACCAGATTCATCCCGACCGGCTCGAACACAGAACTGAAGGGGTTCGTCGGCTTGCCAATGATCAAATGGCTCAGATCAATGAGGCTTACCGCATGCTGTGCAGTGGTCCTATGTAGCTACTGTCTAATGGGTTTTCGGGTAGACAAACTTCTGTCGTGCGCCGATAGGTTGATTGCGAGGATAAGTGTGAACAACTGCGATGTGGGGAAAAAGGTAACTGCCGGCTGGGCGATGGAGATGAAGGCCATCTGCAGGGAAGAGCCGGAGCGACTGATGCAAACCCTCACGAGCGCAATTCTCGGTCGCGGTGGCTGGGTGCTGGTTCGCGGCGCCGACAATGCCGGCGTAGTGAACATGTTTTTCGAGTTCGAACGGCAAGCATGCGTAGATATTTATATCCTTTTGACCTCTTCCGGGGTGGAACTGGGACGAAGCGGGCACGCACAATTCACCCAGCTCTGCCAATGCACGCATAGTCTTCAACGAGATTGCGGCACGGAGATCGCCAGTATCGATCTGGAAATACAGACTTATCCCATTGCGAAAACAGCGGGCCCGCAAACTGCGGATCGCGTGTAGATCATGGCGTGTTGAAACCTCAACTTTGCCCGCAGCGAATGCTTGATTGTATTGATGATATTTTTAGAGCCCATCTGTAATTCCGATCTATGTTTTCCTGGAACGTCTCTAATAGATTAAGATGCAGGGTTCAACCATCGAAGAGAACTGACGGGTGGCTGCCAACGCTGATAACAAGATGAAATTGGCGCGTTTTGTGATACGAGGTGTGCATGCTGCATGGCGTATCGGAGCAGCCCTATCCCCGTCGAGGTTCATTGCGAGGATTGATCACTGCTTACGCGAGAAGCGCTTTTATTCTTGTACATCTCGGAGTCAGCGCGGGCGAGGAGTTCCTTCATCGTCTCGCCTTCCAAATGCTCCGCCAGTCCAAAAGAGGCGTCCACTCTCAACTTCATTGGGCCGGACTTCCCGCGAACAGTGTAGTTTCCGCAGACCCATTCCTGAATGCGGTCGGCCCGCCCCCTGGCCACGGGCATCCCGCAGTCGAGCAGGATGATGAACTCGTCGCCTCCCCAGCGGCCAACCACGTCAGTGGAGCGGCACCTCGACTTCAGTTCGGTGGCAAATTCCAGCAGCAATTCATCGCCGACCATGTGTCCATGATCGTCGTTCACCTGTTTGAATCCGTCGATATCGATGATGGCGACACAAAGCGGAAGCGCCACATTCACCCGCGCCTCTATCTGGCCTTCCACGGAAAGGCGGCTGCGAAGCCCGGTCAGCGAATCGTAGGAAGCGATCTTTTCGGACTCCTCGAGCTTCGCCTGGAAACTCGTCACTTCAACCCGGAGTTCATCGATGGCCGCCTTTCCTTCTGCGACCATCCTGCCGATTGATGTTTTCAATTCCGCCGCACTTTTTTCGATCGAGGCTCGCATCTGGGTAAGGTCTTCAAGGTTGGCGATTGTCTTTAGCTGGGTAGTGACCTCGTTGATCTGCTGGGCGCAACGCTCATCCCTCGACCCCACCGATTCCGCAGCACGGGCCATAAGGATCAGGATGTCCTTCACCTCGACGGCCCTTTGCCTGTAATGCGAAGCCGCATGTCCGCCCCATGCATGAAGCTGTTCCCGAATACTTCTTTCGGTAGCTTCGATCTCTTTCGCGGAGACGCCAATGGAAAGTCCGTCTCCTATCTTTCCGAGGCCTTGCCTAAGCTCTTTCCCTAGCCCAGGACATGCATCCAGACTGCACTTTCCCATTTCCGCCAGCGAGGAGCGATATGCAGCTAGTGCCAGGGAAAGAAGATCGTGCTCATCCGGCTCGCGATCCGAAGTTGAAGCGGTTTGCGCGGCATCAAGATATTTTCTAAGCGAGATCATAGCCCTCACCGTGAATTTGTCGCAAAGCATCGAAGCGAAGCTATGCGTCCTGGTACTATCGGCAGTTTCTCGTCCTCCATTCAGCACCATCCGCAGCGCGGTATCCATGCATAGCTAGCCGATCGAGAACTGGCTATAATGATCGGATCCGGATGTGCCAGCGCCTCATCTCGCTCCTTCTTTGCGCAAAAACGCAACTTTATTGTCGCCGCGCTGTTTGCACTGGAGGGAGAGTTATGAGTCCGCTTGAAGGAGAATCATGAAAATTGCTCTCGGTGCATTGCTATTTGCAGTCTCTACGTGGGCGCAGGATCCGACTGCCATTACAAACGCGGCCTGTGGCCCTTGGAATGTATCCTTCAATGTGGCTCTGGACCAGAGCCTGCATACTCCCGCGCAGCCTGCGCCGGGCTGGGCGCTGGTCTACGTCATTCACGACGCCGGTACATCGTCGCTCTTTGCCTATCCAACGACCAAGCTCGGAGTAGACGGCAAGTGGGTAGGCGCCAACCACGGCGACTCATTTCTCTCCTTCTCCGTCGAGCCGGGAGAGCATCATCTATGTACGACTTTGCAGTCCTCGATCGTTGACGACCGCGTGGAGATGGCGCATTTCACCGCGGAGGCGGGCAAAGTTTATTACTTCCGCACACGGCTCGTTTTATCAAAGAGCGTTGATTTATTGGAGATGCAGCCGGTCGATAGTGATCAGGGGAAGTTTCTGATTGAATCCTATCCACGGAGCGTCTCGACCCCCAAAGGTAAGCATCAATAGCGGCGCGGAACACACGCTACTTGGACGCTTTGTCGAACTCTGCATCCAAAGACGCCAGCACAGCGTCCGTCAGCTTGCGAGTCCAATGCAGCGGATGATCCACAGGAACCCGCTGCTCCAAGGAAACATAGCTGAACATCCTATCCTGAATCCGCTCATCTCTACGCATACCGATTCGATGAATCAATAATCCCTCATGACGCCGAAATCTAATCGAACTCCAACAAGCTCTTAGAGCATACCTCCTGATGATGCATAGTATGGGCGACTATACTCCGGGCACATGTAATGGCGCGACACAACCCGATGGAGAGGGAAATGTGGGGTTTTGCGCTCAAGATGTGCGAATCTGTGACACAGAAAGCTCAAGAAATCATCGAGCACGATCTACCTGTGAGCACTTGGGCGAATGCGACCGGCTTGAAGGTACGCAATTTGAATAGCGGCCAGTCTGCTGTGCTAACAACAGCAGGCTGGCCCTTGGTGATCACCCAAAAGCGGCCATAGATGATCACCTGAAAACCGGCCATAGGAAATAGCCCGAGACATGAGCTCCGACTGAGGGCAATTAGCCTCAGTTGGCATGGGAAATGTCTTGAGCAACG
>Ga0302188_10003006_pt1 | contig 11938 bp, 13 predicted proteins | sample II_Bog_E2_1_FD_198783 | JGI IMG/M metagenome (GOLD analysis project Ga0302188, IMG submission 198783) | Peat permafrost microbial communities from Stordalen Mire near Abisko, Sweden - II_Bog_E2_1 | ecosystem: Environmental > Terrestrial > Soil > Wetlands > Peat | place: Sweden: Abisko... | reverse complement strand
TCTAAATATCTTAACCATTTTCCTTCTCTTATCCCATTTACTGTTAGGTTTTTCGCCTCTGCTTTATTGGTAAAACCACTATCGGGGTAGTCTTGTCCAAAAGCTATAAGGCTAAAGGAAATGGACAATATGACAATTAAAAATGCTTTCATGCTTTGTGTGTCAAAGATACACTATCTTCTATATATCTGGGGCTAAAGCCCCAATATTGGTGTGGTAATTACCCCTTATGTATTTTATAAATAAATATATCTTTGTTAAATTGTTTTTAACAAAAACTTATGAAAAAAATAATGGCATTTATATTGGGAATGATAGCGTTTACGCCTTTATCATTTTCACAAACAGACTACCCGTTTAATGTTAAAATATCAGGAAAAGGGAAAACCCCCGTGATACTTATTCCCGGTTTTGCCTGTTCCGGTGAGGTGTGGAACGGCACACTTAAACTTTTAGAACCGCATTATAAGTGCTATACTTTAACTATGCATGGGTTTGCAGGTGCCAAAGCCGATACCGCCCCCAGCGTAAAATTCTGGATAAGCTCCATTGACAAGTATATTAAAAATGAGCATTTGCAAAAGCCCATAATCATAGGTCACAGCATTGGAGGAGTTATGGCCGAATGGCTTGCGGCAGATTATCCCGACGATATTGCTAAAATTATTGTGGTGGATGCCGCACCTTGTCTTTTCGCCTTGAATGATAGCACCTATAAAGCCTACGAACACCCCAACTGTACCTTTATGGCTAATTTTTACAAGTCAATGGATTCGGCACGTTTCAGGGCTATGCAGACCATGTCGATGGGCAGCCTGGTAAAGGATTCTACCATGCTTGATACCATTGTATTATGGTCGGTGCTTTCGGACCGAAACACCCTTGGGCAAATATTCTGCCAGTTTAGAAATATAGATATGCGGGATAAACTTGCACAAATTACCTGCCCCGCATTAATATTGCTTGAGCCTTCTTTTAAAGGAGAGAAGGGAATAACAGAACAATATTCCAAGCTTAAAACTGCGCAACTGGAATATGCGAATAAAGGATTGCACTTTATTATGTACGACGACAAGGAATGGTATTTGAATGAGCTAAAAGCATTTTTAAAACTTTAGCTTCAGCAACTCATATTTTACCTGTCAATATGCTGATTTAAATAAACGGTATTAAGTACCAGGGCAACTACTACCTCATTTTTGACTTTTTGCTCGGTCTTGCCGGCTTGCCTCTCTTGATAAGTTTTTCCTGAATAGCCTCAGCATTCTTGATATATTCCAACCTATATGGGTTTCCGTATTGGGTAGGTTTATCCGGTTGAGTAATCTTAGGAGCGGAAGGTCTGCTGTTTTCGGCTCTTTCTGCGTCTAACTGTTCTTTAAGTGTAAGCATTTATTCTTTTTGGATTTATGCAAATATAGTAAATCCGCACGAGAAAACCTATCATTTCTGTCAGCTTGTGCTCATTTATTTGCCTTCCCGTTAATTAGCTTAAAAAAAATAGCATCCGTTTATCCGAAGATAAAGGATGCCATTAAAGTTCCTGTAAGAGGAATCAGCAAGAAATTACCACTTGTTATCGCGGTTCCTGTCTCTGCCGCCGCCGCCGCCGTAGCCGCCACCGCCTGAGTTTCTGTCTCTGCCACCGCCGCCTTCAGTTCTTGGTTTTGCAACCGATACGGAGATGTTCCTTCCATCATGTTCACTCTCATTGAGTCCTTCAATAGCTTTGTGTGCTTCTTCATCATTTGGCATTTCTACAAAACCAAATCCTCTGGACTTACTTGTAAATTTATCTGTAATGATTTTACTCGAATTAACTGTACCGTAAGCTTGAAATAACTGATTCAAAGAATCTTCATTGAACTTAAAACTTAAATTTGACACGAAAATGTTTACCATAAAAATTAATATAAATTGATTAGACTACAAATATACTCATTTTTCATTACTATTACGATGTATCTCTGTATTTTCATACTTTTCCTTGCTTCCGGATAGTCTTTTTACACCCCAAGGTAGTACTTAGAGGATTTTTTCATCGCATTCGTCTATACATTACAATTATGGAAAGGCCTTTTTAATCCCATACATTGATTTAATCTTACTACGTATGAATTCAATACAAAACAAAATGAAAGTAGAAATTTGGAGCGACGTAATGTGTCCCTTCTGTTATATAGGCAAGCGTAAATTTGAAAAAGCCCTGGCTGAGTTTCCGGATAAAGCCGACATAGAATTGGAATGGAAAAGCTTTCAGCTGGCACCCGATATGAAAACAACCTTGGGGAAAAGCATACATCAATATTTGGCGGAACATAAAGGCTTTGGTTTGGAAGAGGCCAAACGCATGAATGATCATGTTACAGCCATGGCTGAAAAAGTGGGACTGACTTATAATTTCGATAAATCCATAGTTGCCAACTCCTTCAATGCCCATCGCTTTAGCCATTTTGCCAAACAAAAAGGCAAACAAAATGAAGCCGAAGAAAAACTCTTTCAGGCTTATTTTACCAATGGGAAAAATATAGATGACTACAATACCTTGATACATTTAGGGGAAGAAATAGGCTTAGACCCCATGGAACTTAGAACGGCTTTAGAAAAAGGAGCCTTCGGCGATGAGGTAAATGCCGACATAGAAGAAGCGCATCAATTGGGCGTACAAGGAGTACCATTTTTTGTATTCGACAGAAAGTATGCTGTCTCCGGTGCGCAGGAAAGCCAGGCCTTTACCCAGGTATTGGAAAAGTCTTTCGAAGAATGGAACAAAGAACACAAAAATACAATACAGGAAATTGTTGACGGACAAGTTTGCACACCCGACGGGGAATGCAAATGATAGCCCTGCAATATATACTACTTTTTAATCCTAAATTAACCCCTGAAATATGTACAATTTAAAAATAATTACCTCAACCGTAAGGCCCGGAAGAAAAGGACCTATAATAGCCAACTGGATATTGGAACATACTCAAAAACAGCAAGACTTTAAGGTGGAATTATTGGATTTAGCGGTGATTAACCTCCCACTTATGGATGAGCCCAATCACCCTATGTTGAAAAAGTACGAACATGAGCATACCAAAAAATGGAGTGCTTCTATTGAAGAAGCCGATGCATTTATTTTTGTAACAGCAGAGTACGATTACAACTATCCGGCACCTTTACGAAATGCTATTGAATATCTTGTTCAAGAATGGCAGTACAAAGCGGCGGGCATTGTAAGTTATGGAGGTGTTTCTGCGGGTACTAGAGCCTCAAACAGCCTTAAGGCAGACTTGGCAACAATGAAAGTAGTTCCCCTGCCGGAGGCTGTTCACCTGCCCTTTTTCAGTCAACATATTAATGAAGGGAAATTGGTAGTAAACGAAATAACACTTAAAGCAGCCGATACCATGCTGAGGGAATTACTCCGCTGGACAAAAGGATTGAAAACAATAAAGGAAAACAAATAAACACAAGAGAAACAATTCTGGAGTGAATTAATTACTAACATGGAAAACATAAAAAATAAAGTTATTGTTATTACCGGTGCCAGTAGCGGCTTGGGAGCTGCCACTGCCACCAAACTAATTAAACTAGGCGCGAAAGTAGTGTTGGGTGCACGAAGAGTTGATAAATTGAAGGAGATAGTCAATCAAATGGGAGATAATTCCATGTATGTAAAAACAGATGTAACTATACGAACCGATTTAGACAACCTTATTCAACAAGCCATTAGCAGGTTTAAACACATAGATGTATTATGGAACAATGCGGGTATTATGCCAATCTCCTTCTTTGACGAAGGAAAAGTAGAAGAATGGGAACGTATGATTGACGTTAATATTAAAGGAGTATTGTATGGCATTAATGCGGTGCTGCCTCATATGCTGGAAAGAGGAGAAGGACATATTATTGCAACTTCATCAGTAGCCGGTATCAAGACATCACCGGGAATTGGAGTATATAGCGGTACTAAATTTGCTGTTAAGGCTATTATGGAATCTTTACGCGAAGAGGTAGCACAAAAAATAAAAGTAACCACTATATATCCTGGCGCCACACAATCTGAACTTGGGCATGACATTACCAGCACGAAGATTAAATCTCTTTATGGAAGTTTAGGAAATATGCCTAAAATGGACGAAGAAGCAATTGCCAATGCAGTTATATATGCAATAAGCCAACCGGGAAATACAACCATAAACGAGATTGTATTAAGGCCACTTGGGCAAACACGTTAAAAAAATTATTAGTTAAAAATTGTAAATCCACAAATATGAATACTGCAAAACTTCAAAAAACATTCAACCTGGGCGGAGACCTGACTATTAACCGCCTGGGATATGGCGCTATGCGCATAACAGGCAAAGGTGTATGGGGACCGCCCGAAAATAAAAGTGAAGCATTAAAAGTTTTGAAGCGGGCAGTGGAGCTGGGAGTTAACTTTATAGATACAGCCGACTGCTATGGTCCTTATGTTTCGGAAGAATTGATTGCAGAGGCTCTCCACCCCTACCCCAACGGTTTGGTGATTGCCACAAAAGCCGGCTTGATGAGAGGCGGCCCTAACCAATGGTCGCCCGATGCAAGCCCTGAACATATAAAGCAAGCCTTGGAAGGCAGCCTTAAAAGATTGAAGGTTGATCGCATAGACTTATACCAATTGCACCGTATAGACCCGAAAGTTCCGGCTGAGAAAACATTCTCTTTTTTACAACAAGTACAAAAAGAAGGAAAGGTGAAGCACATCGGTTTATCGGAAGTAAGTGTAGAGGATATTAAAAACGCGCAAAAATATTTCGAGGTAGTATCTGTGCAAAACATGTATAGTATTGATAACCGCAAATGGGAACCCGTACTTGAGTATTGCAACGCCAACCATATAGCCTTTATTCCCTGGCACCCTATGGCCGGAGGCAATGCTGAAAAATTAAAAAACCTTGACAAAATAGCCAAGCAACATAATGCCACCATTCACCAGGTAGCTCTAAGCTGGTTGTTGCATCATTCTAACAATATTCTATTAATACCGGGCACATCCAGCGTAATGCATTTGGAGGAAAATATGAAGTCAGCTAAGGTTGCGCTTTCAGAAAGTGATATGAAAGAATTGGAAAAGTTGGCGTAAAATGGCAGGTAGTGATTTGGTTTGAAATTATTTAATTTCATTGCCGTATTTGTCGTATTTCTTGGTTGCTCCTTCCTTCCCATTTTTGTAAAAAGTTTCAGACTTTATTTTTCCATCTTCATAATATTCTTTTCCCATTCCCTCTCTTTTGCCATTTCTCCAAGACTCTTCACCTTTTTCCTTCCCACTTTCATAATATGCTATATCTATTCCCTGTTTTTTACCATTATTAATAGTGTCTTCCCACATTATTTTTCCATTCTTATAATACGCTTTTTCTACTCCATTTCTTTGCCCATCAATATAGGGGATTTCAAACATCCCTAAATCGGTACTATCGCCAGATAGAGAATAAAACTTTGCTACCCCCGTTACTTTGCCATTTACATAAGGAATTGATAAAACTACTCGTCCGCTGTCATAAAACGTGAAATACCCATTCTCCTTATCATTAATATAGAGGCCAATGCTATGAAGCTGCCCGTTTTTTTCATAGTCTCTTACAAATCCATTCAGCTTACCTGACTTGTAAACAGCAAGATGATAATAACGGGCTTTGTTTGAATCCTTTGCAATTTTTTCAGCATCATCTATGTATTCCATCCACTTGCCTTCCTTTTTCCCATTTACTTTTAAATTTTTTGCCTCTGCTTTATTAGTAATGCCACTATCTATCTGCCCAAAGGCATTTAGTGTAAAGGAAAAGAATAGTATGACAATTAAAATGGCTTTCATGCTTTGTCTGTAAAGATACAATATCTTTTATTTCCAAAAGAAAAGAACCAAAAGAAAAAGAAATTTCATTTTCAATTACATTTTCATTTTCACTTGGGTTATGTTTGGGTTAACCCAACGTTAACCCATAGGTTATTGCTTTTTAAATTTCTGAGCCAGAAGCCCGAAGGGCTTTAATATCAGTAGCCATTCATGAAATGGATGGTACATAACGATACCCATTTACAACCCTGAAGTGGTTGAATGTTGCTTTTATTTCATCCCCTTCAGGGTTGTAAAATTATACTACGCCTTATGCCACGGGTTTCATCGGTGGCTACTAAAATTGAACCCTAGGGGTTCTATACGCACTTACCCATGGGCTATCACATACATTATTGCATTTTAAACTCATCAGGTAAAAGCCCGAAGGGCTTTAATATTAGTAGCCATTCATGAAATGGATGGTACATAACGATACCCATTTACAACCCTGAAGATGTTGAATGTTGCTTTTATTTCAACCCATTCAGGGTTGTAAAATTATGCTACGCCTTATACCGCCGATTTCATCGGTGGCTACTAAAATTGAACCCTACGGGTTCTATACGTACTTACCCATGGGCTATCACATACATTATTGCATTTTAAACTCATCAGGTAAAAGCCCGAAGGGCTTTACTATCAGTAGCCATTCATGAAATGGATGGTACATAACGATACCCATTTACATCCTTGAAGGGGTTGAATGTTGCTTTTATTTCAACCCATTCAGGGTTGTAAAATATTCTATTCCATAAACCACCGATTTCATCGGTGGCTACTAAAATTGAACCCTACGGGTTCTATACGTACTTACCCATGGGCTATCATATACATTATTGCATTTTAAACTCATCAGGTAAAAGCCCGAAGGGCTTTAATATCAGTAGCCACCGATATAATCGGTGGGCAAGAACAACCTAAACACGACAACCCCAAAGGGGTTGAATATACAGTAAGACATTATTATCTTTTAATTCAACCCTTTCAGGGTTGTAAAAATTACGGTTTACACATACCACCCATTTCATGGATGGCTACTCATGTTGAAACCCTTCGGGCTTCTTCACATATATTATTTACAACAAATATTTCTCATCAAATCGAATACCCTGCTCATCAAGGATTCGTTTATATTCTTCAGTAAATGATTCTTTCTTGTGATGTTCTTTTTGATTCTTCACATAATTAATAATAGTATCCCTTTCTTCTTTAGAATAAGTAAAAGCCCCATAGCCGTCCTGCCAGCCTTTAAACAAAGGAAAACCACCAGTTTGTTTTATCCAGAGGCTGCTTGCCACTTTAATATTTTTAACATAATCAGCCAAACTGATGGTAGGGTGCAAATCTGATACAATATGTAAGTGATCCTCTACCCCATTTATCTGATACAAATGGCAATTATGATTTTTTACAATTCCCCAGATATATTTATATAATTCATTACAATGTGTTTCCGTAATTGTACGTTCACGACTCTTGGTGGCAAAAATTATTTGATATGTAGTTTGATGAAAACTGCTCATGTTTAAAATCAATTGCAATTCAAATATAGGCATGATTATCATTCAACCCCTTCAGGGTTGTGATTGTTCTAAATTTATATTACCACCGACTTCGTCGGTGGCTACTTATATTCAAGCCCTTCGGGCTTTTGCCGATTTTTTACTAAAAAGTCATTGACTTTTTCACAAACCACTTTTTCATGCTTTACTTTTGCAGTATGAAAATGAATACGTTGAAATTTTATACCCTAAGCCTCCATTGCAATTCATTGCATTTTGCAATAGATAATTTTACAACATATTACATACCAGCACATTACGAAAAACAGAAATTTACAAATCATTGTTATTTTATTACAAACCCAATGCGTTTTCATTGCTAATTCATTACATTTTATGCCATTCGAAAAAGGACAAAGCGGTAATCCCTCCGGCAAAAAAAAGGGAACTACCAATAAAATAAGCACCGAACACCGCAACTATTTACGCGGCCTTTTGCTTGGAAAGAAAAAGAAACAAAAACTGGAAATAGCCTTGGATAAGCTGGAGGGCAAAGACTATTTGAAATTTTATATTGCGCTGATGCAATATATTATTCCGAAACCGGCTACAGCGGAACTGAAGGAGGTCCCCGAGCTGGAAGAATTTATAGCCATGACACCGGAAGAAAGACAAGTTGTAATTCAAGAAATACAGGAATCCTTAGAAAAAGAAAACCAATGAAGAAGATTAATAACACACGAAAAAAAGAAATAAAAAGAAGACAAGCTCTCGAAATGCTGAAAACGGAAGTGAAAATCAAGTACCCGAAAAACAGCAATATAATGTTCGAAAGTGTTAGCGAAAACGGAGAGAAACCTAAAACCGCTTCCTGTTGTTGGTATAATAAAGTAGGAAGGCCGGATGGAAAATCCCCGAATAGAAAAGATGTTATCTTTAAGCCGCCTGAATGGCAGAATATTCCCTATGAAGAAGCAGAGAAAATTATTGAAATGTTTGACGATAACATCTTCCTGAATCTGAAATATGTATAAATATTACTATCTTTGTTTGCTATAATAAATTCAGAGCCATGAAAAAACTACTTACAAGCATACTAATTCTTGCAGCTTCAATTACAACAGGCTGGTCACAGGCATCGCAACATTCCGCTGCTAAGGCAAAAAAAACCTGGGTTTTGGTTATTACGCCTCAAAGCACAAAACATACGTTGGACAGTGTAATAATGGCATGGGAAAAACAGAATGTTGATTTGCAGTTTTCAAAATTGAAATACGATGCTTCGGGTAAATTGGTGGAAATTAAAGGGTTTGTGTCTATTAAGGCAAACGGAACTTTTGCCAATGCAACATTTGAGTCTAAAAGCCTGGAATCATTTGAGATTAAAGTAAATGACGGTCCGGGCGTATCCGTAAAAGGGAAATAAGCGCCCGCGCTTACGATATCCGTATTCCAATCATTAATATATCATCTACCTGCTCCAGGGTACCTTTCCATTCATTCAGGGTGTTTTCAAGTATATTTTTTTGTTCTTCCATAGGCTTGGTGGCATTTGCAAATAGAAGTTCTTCCATTGGTTTGTATTTAAACTTTTTTCCTTTAGGTCCGCCAAACTGGTCGGCATAGCCATCGGTAAATAAATAAAGTGTGTCGCCTTTTTGAAGGTTTAAATTATACGTATTAAAAGCTTGGGGCTTATCCACTTTACCTATGGGCTGTTTATCGGCAGGCAGCTCTTTCATTTCTCCATTTTGAATATACCAAAGGGAATTATAAGCGCCGCTCCATTGCATTTCATTCGTCTTTGTATTCAGGCAACACAAGGAAATATCCATGCCATCCTGCACATTGCTTTCGCTCTTTTCAAAGGTTTCGAGCACCAATTCACGCACCTTATCAAGAATTTTACCCGGCTCTGTTATATGAAATTCCTTTACCGTGCGGTTTAACGCGTTGGAACAAATTACACTCACCAATGCGCCCGGTACTCCATGACCGGTGCAATCGGCAGCCGCAATAAGAATATTATCGCCCTGTCGTTCCATCCAGTAAAAATCGCCGGCAACAATATCTTTTGGCTTATAAAGCACAAACGATTCCGGCACATATTTTTTAATCAGGCTTATGGGCGGAATGATGGCATCCTGAAGACGCTTGGCATACGTAATGGAGTCTATTATTTCTTTTTGCTTTACCTCCATCATTTTATTTTGCCTGCCAATAATAATATTAGCTTTATGTTTATTCCGGAAGCTTCTGTACATATAGAATAATAAACCTAATAACAAGATAAAGCCGACTACGAATGAATAAATAAGGATTCGTTCTCTTTTTAATTCTGCTTCGTGCTTTAATTTGGTTTTTTCTTCCTCAAACTGGTACTGCCCTTCTTCTTTTTCATGCCGGTACTGATAAGCCAAAGAACTTATCTTATTGGCTTTTTCACTGTTAAATACGGTATCTTTATAACTGGAATATAGTTTATAATATTTAAGGGCTGCGGTTGTATTATGGGTGGCCTCGTATACATCCGATAATCCCTGGTATGTATATACCAGGTACTTATGCATTTTATCCTGCACTGCCAAATCCGCAGCTTGAAAATAGAATTTCAAAGCCTCTGTATAATTTTTAAGTTCGAGGTAGGTTTTGCCAATATCGTTCCATGTTTCAACTTTTTGCGAGGCATCTTGATAGGGTTCTAAATATTGGCTTCCTTTCAGGAAAAATCCGAGTGCTTTCTGGTAATCTTTTCTTCCTAAATACGATTCCCCAATGTTATCAAGGCTGTATGCTTCGCCAATTATATTATTCTTTGGTATTTGTATAGATAGCGCTTTATAGCTATAGTAAATAGCGGAATCATACTTTCCAATTCCCAAATAATCAATACCCAAATTAACATATTCATGCGAAATTTTTAAAGAATCTTTTCGCTTTAATTCAAATTGTAAATCCTTGCCGTGAAATTTAATGGCATCTGCATAATTGCCTTCATCGGAATAAAGATTGCCCAGTTGATTATAGGCCGTGCCTAACTTTACCGAATCGTGCATTTGTTCGGCAATTTTCAGGTTTTTATAAGCATAAACAGCATCTTCAGAATAGTTGCCCAGCCGATAGTAAATACTGCTTATTATGCGATTAATCTCAAATTGACTGTTGATGTTTTTAAGCGATTCGGCTAATTTTAATCCTTCAAAAAGTTCAGATAATGCATACCCGGGCTTTTTGATTTGTTCGGAAGTTCCAATAGCTATCAGAACCCGAAGTTTGCCGTTTGCGGAATTTAGTCTGTCAGCTAAAGCAAGACCTTCATCCGTACTTTTTTTTATTATTGAATCTGTAGAATCAGATTGGCAGGAATAGGCCTGTTTCACTATTTCACATAAAAGGGATATTTTACTTGTATCATCTTTATGTCTTTTCAAGGCATTTTGCAACGAGTCTATCAGATGTCGTTGCGCATATCCTTGAGGGAGAATGCATAGTAAACTCAGAAAAAGTATCAGGCACCGCCTTTTCATAGCGGGTAAAGATATAGAAATGAAATAACAGGGCGGAAAATACTATTAGACTTTTATTCCAATCACCAATATATCATCCACCTGCTCAAGCGTGCCTTTCCATTCATTCAGTACTTCATCCAGTGTTTTCATCTGTTCCTCCATTGTTTTGCCTGCATTTTCCGTAAGAACTTCCTGAAATTGCTTGTATTTAAACTTTTTTCCTTTAGGTCCGCCAAACTGGTCGGCATAGCCATCGGTAAATAAATAAAGGGTATCGTCTTTTTGAAGGTTTAAATTATACGTATTAAAAGCTTGGGGCTTATCCACTTTACCTATGGGCTGTTTATCGGCTGGCAGCTCTTTCATTTCTCCATTTTGAATATACCAAAGGGAATTATAAGCGCCGCTCCATTGCATTTCATTCGTCTTTGTATTCAGGCAACACAAGGAAATATCCATGCCATCCTGCACATTACTTTCGCTCTTTTCAAAAGTTTCAAGCACCAGTTCCCGTACCTTATCCAATATTTTGCCCGGTTGAGTTATATGAAATTCCTTTACCGTTCTGTTAAGCGCATTGCTGCATACCACGCTCACCAGCGCACCGGGAACCCCATGGCCTGTGCAATCGGCGGCAGCAATTAAGATGTTGTCGCCTGCACGCTCCATCCAATAAAAATCGCCTGCCACAATATCTTTAGGCTTATACAATACAAACGATTCGGGCAGGTATTTTTTAATGAGGCTTATGGGTGGAATAATGGCATCCTGCAGGCGCTTGGCATAGGTTATAGAATCGAGAATACTTTTACTTTTCTCTTCCACTATTTTCTTTTGTTCTTCCGTTTCCTTATTTTTTATTTCTATCAATTGCTTTTGCTTACGGGTTATGCGCAAGGAACGGAATACAAAACCCGCAAAAACAAGCACCAATAATAAACCGCCGACAACCGACCAGATGATCATTGTCTCTTTATGCTTATCGGCTGCCGCCTGAATATCTTTCTGTGCCTGTTCTGCCTTATCTTTCGCATCCAACTGGTTCAGCTCGT
>Ga0302188_10003003_pt1 | contig 11946 bp, 6 predicted proteins | sample II_Bog_E2_1_FD_198783 | JGI IMG/M metagenome (GOLD analysis project Ga0302188, IMG submission 198783) | Peat permafrost microbial communities from Stordalen Mire near Abisko, Sweden - II_Bog_E2_1 | ecosystem: Environmental > Terrestrial > Soil > Wetlands > Peat | place: Sweden: Abisko, Stordalen... | reverse complement strand
CTGTAAAATATTACCCGAAAATGTGTAGCCTAACTGCGCGTTCTTGAGTTTTAAATAACTCCCGTTCTCCACAAAATAGCTGTTTACCGAAGAATAATTTTGGTTGGGGTCAAGCGCCTGGTTGCCATTCACAGTACCTAACAAACGAGGTTGCGAGGTTAGCCCATTGTTGCCCAGGAATGAATCGTTAAATACCTTTGTTGTGGTATTACCATCCGCGAAAAGAGATTGTTCATAAGCTTTTACACCGTTGAAAAGCTGCACACCCTGTACACCATTAAATAATAAGCGCAAATCAAATCCCTGGTAATTAAAATTCAAATTGATACCATAAACTAATTTTGGATTTGGGTTACCTATTACCTGTTTGTCATTTTGGTCGATGACACCATCGTGGTTAACGTCCTGAAATTCAAGGTCGCCTGCCTGGGCTACATTTCCGTTAACTTTTTGGCCGGCTGCCTGGGCATCTGTTTGAAAAATGCCAATAACTTTATAACCATAAAAGGAACCAAATGGAAGACCTGCTTTAGTCTGCGTTATGGTTTGATTGGGCATCATGTTAAAAGCCTGATCACCATTGTTGTACCAGTTATAGCCATCGTTAAGTGTACCTGTAGCCGTGCCGGTTAAGCTCACCACCTTATTTTTGTTAAATCCGGCGTTAACATTTATGTCATAGCCCAATTTTCCCGCCTTACCATGATAGCCTGCAGAAAAATCAAACCCGCGGTTATTTACAATACCTACGTTAGAATAAAAAGGTTGTATGAAACCTGCACTTGGTGGCAGGGGAAGCGGATATAACATACCGTTTGTATTTTTATTATACCATTCGGCAGTAAAACTCAACCGGCCATTTAAAGCTTCTCCGTCTATCCCTATATTGGTTTCGGTAACGGTTTCCCAATGTAAACCGGGGTTAGCCAATTTGGTTTCGGTGTTTGCAATCTGGAAAGCCTGGCCGGGCGCAAAGCCTTGCGCGCCGCCCGCAATTCCGCTGGAAAGCTGATTTTGTGTGTAATTGGATGCGTACTGATATGCGCTTGAACCGGCATTACCCATTGACCCATAACTTCCGCGTAGTTTAAGGCTGTTAAAAATATTTTTTGCTCCCGCAAAAAATCCCTCATCACTAATGTTCCAGCCTGCTGACACTCCGGGAAACACCCCTCTCACTTTATCGGGCCCGAATTGGGTAAAGTTGGCATCCTGCCTTACTGAGGCTGACAGAAAATAACGTTCGTTATAATTGTAGTTTACCCTGGCAAATTGCGATTTAACAAGGTTGTTGGGGTCATTTCCCCCCGAAAGCGTCGTTTGGGCGGCTGAGGACGATGTTGGAATATACGTATAACCATTTAATCCGATTGAACCCATACTGGTGTACAGCTGATTGTTGGCGCCGGTTATTTGTTCAAAGCCTGCTACAGCGCTAATATTGTGTTTCCCAATGCTTTGATTATAGCTTAGTACATAGTTGCTGAACAACTGGTTGTATTCAGCATAGTTTTCATAAAGCGTGTTATACCCTTGCGCAACAGCGCCAAAATTGTACGCATCCTGGAAATAATCCCGGGTGTAAACATTATAGGTATAACCGAATGTGCTGCGGAAATCGAGATGGAACGGAAGCTTTATATCTGCATAAGCATTAGCCTGCACATTGTTGGTAATATCAGTCGCGGTAGTGCTATATACTGCTCCGTAAGGGTTGGGCCCGTTAAAGGCTATTTTGTAACCCAGTGGGTCGCTGCCGTATGAGCCATTTTCATTGTATATCGGAATAACAGGCTGTGTACGGAATGGCGCATTATGCAAATCGACCAATACCGGATCGGTTTGACGTTGCGATAAACCAATTTGCTCACCTATGGTAATAAATTTACCTAATTTATAGTCGGCATTTGCCCGTATACCTGAAATTCCGGATGAGTTTTTAATGAACGACCCGGTTTGGCCATTATAGTATGCCGAGAAAAGATAATTCACTTTTTCAGTTGCGCCTGAAACCGAAAGGTTATAATTTTGTTCGACAGCATTGTGGTATAAAACATTTTCCCAATTTACATCAGGCAAGGTATCGGTTTGCGTTTTACCGGTAAAAAACACGGGATTAACCAGATTTTGTAATTGTACAAATTGATCCCTGTCCAGCAGGTCATTTACCAGTTTGGGTTGTGTTGTGCCATATCTTGCACTAAAGTTTATAGATGGAGGAGCACCCACAGACCCTTTTTTAGTAGTGATAAGCAATACACCGCCTGCAGCTGAAGAACCGTATATAGAAGCGGCGGCGGCATCTTTTAAAACGTCAATAGAGGCTATGTCCTGCACGTTGAGGTTAGAAATATCCGGTGTCCTTACCCCATCAACGATGTATAAAGGGTTAGGCTGACTAAGCGACTCAAGCCCTCTTATTACGATAGTTGCGGTGGCGCCAGGCTGACCAGAACTTTCGATAACGTTTATACCGGCAATTCGCCCCTGCAATGCAGAAATGGGATCGTCTATTGGCTGATCTTTAAAGTCAGCGCCTCTAACAGAAGCAATAGAACCTGTTATTTCTTTACGTTTTTGCGTTCCGTAACCAATAACTACAACTTCATTTAATACCTGCAGGTCTTCTGCCAGGGTAACATTAATTACAGTTTGATTATTTACAGGAATTTCCTTTCTAATAAATCCCACCATGGTAAATACAAGTACATCATTGCCACTGGCGCTTATGATATATTTGCCATTTACATCTGAATTGGTCCCGGTTTTTCCATCCCGCGCGGAAATATTTACACCCGGAAGCGCCAAGCCCTTTTCATCGGTAATTTTACCGGTTACTGTTATTTTTTGGGCTATAGCCCAGGATGACAACAGTAAAAACAAAGGACAAAAAAATAATTTTAGTAATTGTTTTTTATACATAATCTTTAAGTTTTTTTGAATTGATAATTGATTTGGTTGATATTGGCCGATGGCATGTATGCTACCGAAAAGATTGCTTAGCCTGAAAGCAAATGGGAGTTCGCCGGCCCTTCCCCCGGTGGATATTCTCTTCCATGAGAATGCGGGGAAACAAAAGGCGCAAACGAAAAATGAAAAATTTTTGTCATTCTCATAACGCATTAAAATTTAAAAAATAATTGGTTTATAACGTCAATTCCCCGGCGGTATAATCCGGCTGTAATTGGTATATCAAAGAGAAGGGATTAAAAATACAAGTACTAATTTCACAGTGAAAATATAAATAAATTTGGAGTTGTTTACTTTATAACTAATTGATAAATAATCAATTACAAAATACAAACATTGTGTTAAATATAAACAAAGTATAACCTGCTATAAAAATACGGGGAGATTTACGGGGTATTTCGAAGGCGATTTTCCGGATTGAGAAGGAGAAAATCAGTTGTACAAAATATGCGTCAGGGAGCCAATAAAATTTCGAAGCGAATGTATTCATGGTAAACGAAAAAAGACAACGGAGGTTGTCATTTCGACGGGAAACAAGGAGAAAACTATTGCTTGGGCTGGATGTACAGGAGTAGAGCGGGCTAAAAATTTATAAACAAACACAGTCGCTTTGAATAGCGGAACAGCGGGTATCCATATTTCCCGCTGACACTTGAAATAACAAAGCCTTTAATCGCTTAGCCCGCTTTTATTTCCATTATCGCATGTTCAAATTCGTCATTTGAAATTAGGGATTTTGCTTTTATGCGTGCTTTGTAATTGTAAATGGTATTAACAGAGTACTCAAGGATATGGGCAATTTTTTCTGTATCGCTTATCCCCAGCCTTACCAGGGCAAAGATCCTCAAGTCGGTATTTAATAACTGGTTTGGCAATAGTTTTACGTGATTTTCATCGTTGAACAGCGCGTTATAGGCCGAAACAAAATTGGGGAAAATGGTAAGGAAAGCTTTATCGAAATTAATAAAAAGCTCTTCGCGCTCCTTGGTGAGATTAATATTATTCACCAATATGCGGATATCGTCAAAGCGGCGGGTAGTAAGTTTATTATCTACGGAGCGCTTAAATTTGTCCAGTTTATTGATATACTCCGATATCAGGTTAAAATAGTAGCCAATATATTCTTCCTTTATTTTATCTGCCTCATTTAATTTATTTAAGCTGTCCTGTAGATTATGGTTCGATTCAATGATCACCTTATCCGCTATTTTTAGTTTTTGCAGTTGTTTGTAAATAATAACCGCAAATACTACAATTATAATTGCTAAAACCGTAAGCAGCGAAGCATAAAAAAACAAGGCCCGGCGCTGCCCCTCAACTGAATTTATCCTTTCGCTCGCTATTACCGGCAAAATTGCGCTTACCTGTATTTTGCGTTGACGGGCCCCATAGAAAATAGCATCTTCAAGAGCTTGTTTAATGTAAACATAGGCGTTTTCAATATCTCCGTTTTTTTCAAGTAACTGCGCAAGGGTGGTCATAGCAGCGGTTTCCTTGGTAGAGGAACGGACATCGGCAATGGCAGCTTTAATAAGCAGACTGATGGCACTATCTGGCTGGTTTTGCCTGATGTAAATATCACTCAGTGTGGAAGCAGTTACAGCAAACTGATGATCGGTTAAAGTATAATTACTGATAAGTACGTTCAAATCTATGACCGCTTTAGAAATATTACCGGTTTTTAGATATTTTAAACCATTGTAATAAATAAATTCAAATGAGTTTGGTTTACATAGCAAAGTTGCTGAGTCGATATATTGTCCTGCCCGTGTATTGTACATAGGCGTGTAGTAATCATCTTTGTCGTAATCAGCAAGATCGTAGTAGGTACGGGCAATTAAAAAATAATAGTCTTTTTTAGTATCATTGTCCAGCAATTTTGCATTTACTGTTTTTAAGGAATCAAAAGCTTCTTTAAACATGCCGGATGAAAGCAGTATAAAACCAAATTTGATTTTACTTACCGAAATTTTAACCGGATCTTTTAACAGGATGCCTGTTCTCTGGAGCTCCTGGGCATAATGAAACGCGTTACTGTAATTAAATGACCGGTATTCTTCATAAAGGGTTAAATATATTTTATAGCGCGAATTCAGATTTGAGTTATCATCGCTACTAAGATCTTGTTTTAATTTTTCTATACGGTTTAATTTGGCAGCATCAAAATCCTTTTTGTTATCCAGGGCATTGTTAAGTTTTATGAAAAGGCTATCGTGTCCCGGCTTTGAGAACGCTAAATGAAATAAAAATAAAAACGAAATTGAGAGTACTATTCGCTTCATATACCAAAGAAAAATTTATTGGGGCAATTATAATGACTGCTATAATGGTTTCTGCCATAAAGCTATGAAAATATTCATTTATCCTTGTTACAGCTATTTTAATTCATGCATTTATATGGATGCCAGCTCGTTGAAATACAGTTTATTCGAACATCACGTTGATTTATAACCTTCATATCCCCGTGTCTGTGACCCGCCAGGCTGTGAGCATGCCTCCGAAAAAACAACAGAAGCGAGTTTGCCGGAGATAACCCGGTCTTACCAAACTGATGACCTTTGTTGAATAGCGAATGGTTTTATAGATACAATGAGCCTTGAAATTGAAAGTCAGGCATACAAAAGGGCTCCTGAGCGATTTCTGCGGTGACTGATAAGCCCTGATCGCAACGGGGTGCTCATTTATTCTTTTGTACAAAAGTCACCCTGTAAATTATAAATTTTAATTCCGGTTCCAACAAACGGCATGAATAAGTAATTGAAGTGAAATTAAGAAATTCAGTTGACGGGGCAGATTGTCGTTTATGTTTGAACGCTGGGTTCGATTGTAGATATCGTTATAAAACAAAAACCATTGATTTTCAATGGTTTTTGTTTTTGGCGGAGAGAGAGGGGCTCCAATCGAACACCTCATCCCTCTTTTAACGTTTTTTGACGGTTTAAAGATAAAATAAACTTCTATTTTAATGTCAACTATTTGCCTGATATTTTCATTGCCAGGCAAATAGTTGTGATAAGGTGTTCATAGTTAAACCGGACCAGTGTTAAGATTTTCACCTATTTGTTTCCAAAGGTAGATCAATTGAAATTCCGGTGAATTTATGTTGACCATTTTTTTTAATTCCGGCAATAACTCAATATAATCATAAACGTGTTTAGCAATAACGACCATAATCGTTCCCACGCATCCTAAAGACATCGATTCCTGATCTTTTACATCTTTTGTTTGCAGGATTTGCAGGACACTTAAACGACCTGAATGGGCGTATCCGCAAAGAAATTTATAATTTGTGTCAAAAAAAGACTTATTAAATCCGGCATTTACTGCCAAATCTGACCAGCCTTTGGACAAACGCCAATTTCCTTTAAAAACCTCTTTTTGCAATTTATCTCCTAATCTCATGAAGTAAGGATTATTTTCGATTTCGCTTTTTAAAAGTAGGCTGGCCTTAGCTTCTTCCGATTGTTGCTTTACGCTTTCAGCACTCATTGCAGGATACTTTAACCGTTCAAGATATCCCGCCATATCCCATGCGTGAAAACGAAATTCATGTTCCAATTGATTTTCGGGCGTAGTAAAAATATGATTTAACGTGATATAAGTTTCAAGCGCAGCCCTTGTAAGTACGAAAATAGAAGCAAATTCTATTCGTGGCTGGTATGGTGTGCCTTTAATAATTAAGCAATAGGGAGAAATTAACTGTTTAACCGCCAAAGTATGTTGTAAAATCTTTTGACTTAATCCTTCGGCATACATGAGATTTTTAGTCCCGAAAACATTCCTTTTACCTTGCAGTAAATTCCCAATATGGATAAATGCCATAACAAGAGCGTCAAAATCTTTAAGGTATTTCGCATTTTCATCGTGGTCTTGTTCCTCGGTCATATTTAATTATTAACGGGCAAATTTATACACTCCTTGTTTCTATTTTCTTTTACAACAATGCCCGGTTATGATAAAAAATGAAACAACATAATTTCTAATAAAACCTGTTTCTGAACATCATCCTTTTGCCGAAAAATAAAGCTAAAATTTGTGTCATTATTCTGGCTTGTGAATTGAATAAAATAAGGATGTTTCCGGGCTTCTTCCTCAGCCTGGCTTAATACATTTGAAAAATCCTTGTTATCGACAAAAAACAAGATAGCCAAATTGGTATCTCTCCAGGAAATGTAATTATCAAATAACTGACTAATGGCTGCTTGAAATCCGCTCGCTCCGTTCCACCATTTACATTCTGCAATAAATAAGTTGTTGCCAAAATGATCTTTTAAAAGAATGTCTGTTTTGCCACCTTTGTTAAAGGTTTCGCCGGTAGCCGTAGTTTTCGCATAACGGCCGGTTAAGTTGGTTAAGAAATGATCCCGTAAGCCTTCTTCTGTTTGCCCTGTAAAAACACGCGGCTTTGTTTCCAGATCCCGACCATATTCTGTAAATATCTTAAGTATGTCTTTATAAATTTCAACAGGCGATTCAATAGTCGGTCTATTATTCTTTTCCAATGTTTTTCCCGATACGACGGATGTATAGTAAGCAGTCAGTTCGCTTGAAACAAGCTCCCTAATCAGATACAAGGATTTGATCGTTTTTTCACACTCTGAAAAATATCCCAAATGTTGGTTTGTTACTTCAGTTGAAACATCCATCCTTTCTGTTAGATATTTTATTGTTCTGTCACCAAAAGTTGTGATATATGGCATAAGGTCAGCCAACAAAAGCTTTATTTCATCTTTGTTATATAAATTGTCCGCAAAATACTTTTTGACTGAATTAACGATTTTATCAGATGTGGTAACAGGCTCAATGTCATTGATATAGTTTTCATACAGATAGGGGGATGAATAGGTTTCCCGATCTTCGTTATATACCGCTTTAAAAACATGGTTAGCATCTACACGGCCTATTAAAATCCTTAAAGGCTCGTAAAATCTTGATGAAAAGCCAATTTTTCCAGGTGCCAGATTACTCATTGCTTTATTGTTATTAGTTAAATTAGGGACTTCTCTAACAGGTTTATTTTTACGAACAGACCTTTTAATTATCGGGATCAGTTTGTTCATTGCCCGGTATTCGGCTACATGTATTGCAATGGTATTAAAATCTTTCTTTCGCAGCTCAACATAAATCTTCACTGCATTATAGAGCGATTTTAATGTTTTATCTGATCTCCAAATTTCATTGATTTTAGTTGGAACATATCCTCCGGTTTTTTTTGCCTCGTCAATATCCTGCATCTCCGGCCGATATTGTATGACGTGTAAATACTTGTATAATTCATCCAATACCTCGTTTTTTACCTGATCAGGATAGCGGTGTTTATCTATCCTCTCATAAAGATTTTTGCAGGTCAAAAAGCTGGCCTGGAAATCTTTTATCAACTGATGAAAATACGCTTCATCAATAGGTTCTGAAAGTTCCGTGTTTTGCAATATCGCATAAGCATCTGTCATCCTAAATCTTTATTAACCCTGTTAATCGTGCCCGTTTTGGCCATTATTAGCGCGTTTTTTTTATTTTTTCACCAGCCCCGGCTTTTAAAATTGATTTGCCACTATCCAATATGGCTTATAAAAAATCAGTTATTATTGGATAAACTTTCCAGGCGTTTTAAAGCCGGGAATAGATTTTTTCTGAAATCTGCTCCATGACAATTATTATAGGATAAGGGTCTCCCGCAGAAACATGCAGTATTTACCGTGCCGCCATTATTTAAATAAGGCTCAAAAGCAGGTTTTATGCTTTCCAGAAAAGATAATAACGGTTTGATATTTTCTGCAATGGCCACTTGATCTTCATCAATTCTTCGACCATTACGATAAATTAGTTCAATGCCTTTACAAACGCTAATCCAGTCGTCAACAACTTGGTTGTCCGTCACATTTAGCCGAATGTTATCGACCATCATTCCCGAATAGGTAAAATTATCGACCACCACAAATTGAATTTCCGCAAAATCATTGGTTCGCGGCGTAATATCAATTAGCTCACCAATCGGCGATTGCCAAACCGCGTGCATTTCCCCCTCACATATATAGTTGCTATTCCAAATAGCCCATCCGTAAATTGTTTTTCCGCCATCGTGTTTTACTTTATCTGAAACATTATAGTAACAATTATTAATTTTGGCAGCTGGGTCAACTTGAACACGTACAGTTCTAAGCGGATGGTCTGAATTAATCAAATTCAGCAATTCCTTTAAAAATCTGCCTTTCTGAATCTGACTTAGATTATTTAGCATATCGCTCATGATAAATTTAATTATAGTAGCCTTTTTTTCTTAATTCTTCATAATCTTTTTGGAGATCGAAGTTATTTTGATGCAAGGGCTTCTCCAATAACTCCTTAATTTTTTGAAGGGTATTTTCATGGGTTAATCCAAACTGATCCAACATTGCTGAAAGTTCCATAATATCATTTCTCTGCTCCTCAAAAACATCCATCCGTGCTATATTTTCAGGCGTTTCAGCAAAATACTTTGGTTGATCCCGCAGGTGTGCATGTATGGTTTGTGGCTTACCTAAAATCCATTCTTCGGAATTTTCTTCTACTTGTTGGTTTGACGTCAAAACAAAATACAAATCTCTGTCGCCCCGGAAAACGCGGTCTTTTAAAACACCTTCCGTGTTAGGGTAAATAATTAAATAGTGCCTGTTGTCTAATGGTAATTGGATGATGTTGGTCGGGTCAAATACGTTAAACCTGTTTTTAAGTACGCTGTGCATGATAACAGGATTATCCGAAGTGATGAGATCAATATCGCCATGAATGGTAATCACACTTAACCCTGCTTCCATTTTAAAATCAACAAACTCGTGCAGGTCTTTTAAGTGCTGTGATAAAAAGTTTAGTTTATTTTCAATATGTAAATCATTCCTGACCTCCCCTACCTGTTCCACATGGAAATCAAGCCAGTGTCCATTCAATTGTATTTTTACCTTGCCTTCCTTATCCGTATGAGTTCTAACCGCATGATCTAATATTGTATCAATTCGCCTTTCATTTAAATTCAGGAACTTAGGAGTCCTGAAAAACAGGCTCATTGTTGTCAGGATGATCTTTCGCCTTTGTTCTTCAGTTATTTCTTCAACCGAATCGTCAACCAATAGCCTGTAAATTGCAGGGTACAACTCGTCGATTTCACTGGCATAATATTTTTCTATCGCATATTTATCTTCGTCGATTTCACTTGGTAGGGTATAAATATTTTTGTCCACACATATGTCCCTGATACTGATCAGTCTTTTCTTTGGCTGGGCTTCATTTTTCAATTTGGCTTCGACAAAGTATTTTCCGTCCTGTTCTAAAGCAAAATTTTTCAGGTAGGACTTGGGAATGTAATGCTGGTGTCTGGGTTTATTCATACTATAGTTTATTCACTTCAAATTTATTGAAAATATGGACCACTCTTTTTCTCACTGGGGTATATTCGTGACGGATATTATTCCGGTTAAGGGTATTGAAAAACGGTGGTAAAAAATTTGCATGGAAATTATAGGTCAGCAAATCCCAAATACGGTTGGGGTTTTAATTAAGTGCACATTGCATCTGTTCCAAATCTCCGATATGCACAAGCGTAAGGGGAAAAATGTAAATTCCTTTTTTCTTATACCCCCCCTTGCTTCGCATTTTTTAAATAAATATACCTTTCGTCATGATAAATATCAATTCCAACAACCAATAAATAATTTTCTCCAGGCACACAAGCAACTAAACCTCAAAAATACGATTTATTTGCTCTGCGCCCTTCTCAACGTCATTTATTGAATCAGGGTTTGGTTGAACGGTTATTAATAGAATACTTACCTATTTAATTTAAAACACATCAAGAATATTAGTAGCACAATAGCTTAATATAAAGCTTCAATATTTAAAAAATTAAGCTATATAACGTTTAACATTATGTTAAGTAAGTAGCGCAGAATTTAGAGAAATAAAAATTAACGCTGATGCATAATGTTACGTAACTTGTTGAGTATCGGCAATAAAAAATTAGAGGTTTCAGACCTTAAAAATTCACTAATCGTTTCAGATCCTTGGGAAAAAAGTTCGAGATTCTGCCACTCAAGGCTACGAAGCCGCTTTACGAAAGTAGAGCGGCTTTTTGCATAAGTGTTATCGCGAGTGTAGACACTCGCAACTATTTTTAGTTAAGCGTGGACGCTTAACCGTGCGGGATGATGTTAAGGTTTCGTTCGGGTCAAGCCTGTAATGATTTCACGCTCGCAACAAGGGCTAAAAGTTCGTGCATGACATCCTCAAACATGACAATTTTATACACCGATCTGCTTGTTTCATCGAGGTTATAACTATGAAGAGCCTGAGCAATTTGCTCGCTCATAACCCGGGCTTTCAACGATTCAGCATGATGGTAGAAATAGAAAATATATTCCTTGTTTTTAAATGTGTATCGGATATCGAGCCGGTAATTCCTGTCTTCAAACGAAAATCCCGAAAAAAATATACCCGGGTGGCCTTCAGTTGTTTTTTCCTGCATAAGCTGCGGGCTGGTAAATGGCTTTAGCTCAATCAAACTTTTGCTTATAAATATTTTTAAATAAACGGTCCGTAATTCCAGATGGTAACCAACAACCGTTTTTGCCGGTAGTAAACGAATATCTTCATCACTATAAAAGCGAATTTCTAACAAACCAGCTTGCTTGATTGGATAGGCATATTCCATAAAGTAATATGCCCAATCATTTGGCGTATACTTGTGTGATTTGATCACCAGTTTAAGCGCTTTTAGTGTGTCTGGTTCTGATTCCTGAAGTTCAATTAGATTCTCTATCAATTGTAAGAGTAATTTGTTTCTCTTTCCATCATTAAAGACCCTTCGCCAGTTTTCGTTTCGGTTACGTAAGCCATCCGTATCAGTTTTGCAAAAAGTCAGATTCGACCCGGTCGCCACCAAGTAATCACCTATACTCAACAATGCTCTTTGTAATAAGAGATTTTCAGTATCCTCAAGAAATAGGA
>Ga0302188_10002998_pt1 | contig 11954 bp, 2 predicted proteins | sample II_Bog_E2_1_FD_198783 | JGI IMG/M metagenome (GOLD analysis project Ga0302188, IMG submission 198783) | Peat permafrost microbial communities from Stordalen Mire near Abisko, Sweden - II_Bog_E2_1 | ecosystem: Environmental > Terrestrial > Soil > Wetlands > Peat | place: Sweden: Abisko, Stordalen... | reverse complement strand
GATTCGACTAAAAATATTAACCTTCTCATGGTGTTTAAGGAACATATTGTTAAAAAGAGAGTGTCTTTCTAGACTCAGCTCACTATAACTACCAATTTAGTGACCTTCTTTTCCAATCACAAGGATTTTATCTGCCAGTTTGAAGAAATATTTATGCATGTTATTGGATATTATAGTCATTTTGCCCTTCTGTTTGCGCTACTGGATTATATTTCGAAGCAATTCAACATCCTCTAGAATGGTTGGCCTATCTAAAATCAGATAATCAACATTGTTATAGAGGGCACGTGCAATTTAAATCCTTGTCTGATGCCAGTTACTAAATCTCAAATATTTTTAGTTGATATTTCTGTTTGATTCTTCTATTTCTCTTGCGAGACTGCTTAACTGTGTAATAGCAAGAATGCGTTTAAATTCATGTTCATAGTATGGTTGATAAAATAAAATATTCTACTTCAGCGATTCAGGAAGCATGAACTCAGCCTAATTTATCATCGCCAACGATTTCTTTGGAGGCTTTTCACCAATAAGTTGCTGTAAAAACTGTTTGAGGTTTGGCCGAGAGTCCGCGCGAGTGAGGACCATTAACGTCTAACCATTATCAACGTCAACTTGAATCAGTTTCATACTCTTAATAGTTTTAAGATTTAATCCTTAAAATCCTTCTTCGGAGGAATCCACATACTATTATTCTTTATCTACCAATTTGTGATAGTCATACTCAAAGCAGTCGCCCACATTTTAAACAAAAACATGTTCCTAATGGTCTGTGCCCTGAAATGTGTGCAAATCATCGATTGTCTAATTAGTTATTGTGTTGATTTGAAATTTAATCTGATGAAATGCTTCATATCCTTTCAGTATGGTATAGAATCCATAGACGGAGTAGCGGATAGGATAAAAAGTCATAACGATGAATAATACAGAGTAATATACCTGCGAATATGCCAAGAGACCCTGATTGACAAGAGAATAGAGAATGATATTGGATACCACTACACAACACTCTCCCATAGTCTGTCCGAAGATATAGAATAGATTAATTTTTAAATTTTGCCTAATTTCAATGGTCTTCTGTACAATCAGCATTTGATATACATACTCAGACATATGCTCAAAGGCTGTTTTCATCAAACTCATCATAGACTTTTTCTAGAATCTTTAACGTTGAGCCATTCTTTTACTGTTGATTTTCATGCCGAGATAGGCCATACGTCCACTAATGCAGATAATTGTGATAAAGAATATGTAGACGCCCAGAACAATGCAGCCATACTGATTTACGTTTAGAAAAACAAATACTATAACTCCTATCACGATTATAATCGATGTTATGAAGTAAGGAATGTAGAAAAGAGCCTCTCCAATGAGTTCAACATCAAGATACTTAAGTCTATGTTTTAACTAAGGAAATTTATCCTCATTGATATAAAAGATTACTCGCATAAAGGTGTTTTGAAGATAGAGCTTGACATTAATGGCTATATTACTGGAAAGATTTAGCAGATACTGCATATGCAAAATGATACATTCAGCAAGTTAAAGCGCAAAAACATGACGCAGATGATTACCGCCACTGAATAGAAGTGTCCTGTGTTTCCCATAACAGCTTTGACTAGGACAGTCTGAAAGTAAATTGGCACTAAAGAGGTTAATCCTGCTACAATACTTAACACAAAAAGGGTAATCAATGTCCTTTGCTCCATATGAAAGATCTCTTTGGAGATATTAAATTTTTCGTTCTCCTTCTTTTTACGCAAAAACTTTTAAAGTATACGGGTGGTTGATATCATTGGCTTGAAGTTATCATTGTAGCGATACATTGTTTCTCCTAATTAAGACTTGGATTACTCTTGATCTATTTGACGTATTGAATGAACATGGCGAGACGATTAAAGAAAAAGAACTTATTGAAAAAGCCAGGTGGATTTTGTATGGTTGGATTATTGTCATAATCGTACTCTGTTGGGTTTGATTGATCATGCTGAATCTAGTGCTCAGTTTCAATCATTTCGTAATATAGTTGATCTAGATAATATTAGATGATGCACTTCAACAAAGAGACCAAAGATGTCCTTTTTTGTATCATTTAATCAATAGAATAGTAATCCAAGCATGTAGCTTCAAGGATAATCAAAAATTATTACCAGCATTAGCCCAAAAACTTTATGGGTGAATTATAGATTTAAAATTTAAAAAGCTTAGTTAAAACTATAAATACCTAACAAAATAAAATTGGATTTTAAATAAACCTTAATGCTTATGGATAAATCATGCTAAATAAATGTATTAGTATGGAAGAGGATCGATTTGGCGTTCATTTAACAGTTTATTTATTTTTATAAATAATATCATTATTAATAAGTAAATTAGTATTGCTCACCATATATCTTTATCTTCTGTTAGTTTCACTGTTTTTACTTTTTTTTTAGGCTTAAATCCGATTGATTCTTGTTTCTATTCGAGGATATCGTCTTTCCTCAAACCCTCTTCAAGAGTTTGCCTGATCTAAATATCATTTTTAATTAATTTCTTCAGTGTATCATTCTTCTCTTTCACATTTTTGCATAGCCTCAACTTGTTATAAATAACTGTTTCCATAACTTCATTTGCATCAATTTGGTTATTGTTCACTTTCTCTTATAATTCGGCCATCCAAGATTTCTTAACTTCTGCTGCCTATACTCCAGTATTTTTATCAATCTTTACGTAAGCATTAAGTGTACTATCAAATACTCTCTTATTAGAAGACTACAACTCCACTTAGTTTTGATCTTAGTTGTCTTCTTTAATCTCATTTACTTTAAAATAGTTCTCCTCCTCAGGCACTTACTGCCACTCCGTAATATTGACAGTGTTATCTGCATTGAGATCGAGCTTTTCTTTGCATATCTCTTTCAAATATTCCCATTCCTCCTTCTGTTTTTCGCTCATAATATGGCCCTTTGGTGGTTAGTAATATTTTGCCTTGGTTATGTTGTTAATGAAGCAGGGGTCGCCAGTTTCCTCACAAATATCGATTCTCCACATTTCATACTCCTCACTTTAATCATCACTTCCATCTTGCTTTGGTTTAACATAATTTTCAGCCAATACTAAATCTTATTTTTCTGGAAATTGTATTGGTGCTCCATAGAGACCATGTGTCTTTTAAGCGATTAATTGATGGATAGCTGCTTTTCCGTTTGCCATTACACTTTATCGATATTGCTGGACTTGCTTTTACAGCTAGGAGCCCTTTTTGGCTTTTGGAATGTTGGCTGTGCTCAGAAGTGCATTTTGTTTATTAGCTTATCTTTGCTACTTTTACGCTTTTTGTGTTTTGATGCGTTAAAATTGTATGGATTTTTGTTTATTTCTAAGATGCAATCTCGTCTCCTCATGTTCCTGAATGTCCTTTTTGTTATAAGAAAGATTAATCCTGCAGTACTCGCACCATTTTTTTCCAGGCATTTCAAAACTATTATAAAATTGATTTAAACTAATATGATATATCACACAATCCATAATAATCGAAAAGGATTAATTGGTTAATTCAAAATCATTTTTTTTTATTTTGTCCTCTATCTGAAGACTATTCAGGGCAATTCTTTTGAGGCCTGTTAATATAGCTAAAAGTTATTTTTGGCGTGCTGCCATTGCTGAGAGGACTAAAAGAAGTTTGTCGTTCACTTCCGCTTATTGGGCTAAATTATCTTTTGGATAAAGTTTCACTCTATGTTTTTGCTCGAGGAGTCATTGAAAAAGAGTTCATCGCTCTTGGCAACACTGAACAGGAGATTGAAGTTTTGTCTAAATTAGGATGGGATTTCATTGTACTTTGCCCAAGATATTTTAGCTGATGTCTTGGGTTACGATGAGATTTTTATATGTTTTTTGCGTAAATTTCGCAAGATATTCCTTTTGATGATACATACAAATTCCCATGACTTTTATTTAAAATTTAAGGAACATCTTAATGAATGTATTTTTTCTGAAAATTGGGTTGATGAGGGACGTAGTTCATGTTAATTTCGTATAAATTGGATATGATTTTATTTTTTGTTTTCTTTTATGTAGTGCATTAACATTGGTGCTTTCCCTTTTTCTTTTCTTTCTTTTTCTTTTTTAAATTAACGTTAATTTACTGTTCAGGAATTTCTACAATACTCTTATTCATCCTACTACCACTTTATGATTTGCTTCTCTTCATCCCTTTTACTTTATCGTTGGCTTATTAGCCTATAGAATCGAAATTTCCATCAAAACAAAGGGTATGAGGACTATCAAGAGTGATTGGACTATCCATCGCCATCTGAAGGCTTTATTTTGCGTCTATTTCTTTTTTTAGTTCATTTTAAAGCATCGTTCTTTTCAAGGCATTGGTATATCCACTCACATTTCCAAAAGTTCCACCTTGCTTTTGAATTTTGCTATCCATCATTTTAAGCAGGCTCATGTCTTTGGAAGATCTCATTAAACTTTGCTTTCGACTGATTATGTCTCTATCAGAGCCGTTAACTTATATGGAGTTGCTAAATGAAGAATTGCTTTATTAGAAATTGAAAAAAGGAGTTGATGCATCATGCTATGAAAATACAATGCTTTAACTCACGTTTCCCCGTATTTATAGACTTCTATTTTGGCTACTCTTTGAATCTTCCTCCTTTTCTGTATCTTCTTAAGCTTGTTCCTACAGTTCAGATAACCCTAAATCTTTTATGATCCTTAGTGAATTTTTTTGAGTTTAGTTTTCCATATAGGTTCCTACCATGATTTATTCACTTGTGGTCTCAAGTATAAAGATGTGGTCCTCATAGAACAGAAATAAAGAACCTGGAGATCTGCAATTGAGATCGAAATAGTCTATTAAAGTATTATAGGATTCTATAGTTGGCACTTTAAATAGACTATTATCTGCATTTTTTATCCCAAAGTTGGCAAGAATTTTTCTCATAAATAGAACTAAAACTTCTAAGACTATTGGAAACTTGCATAATTTTGAATCTACTTTACCTTCATAGTCAGAGTATGCAAGGGAATAAAAGAACTCTACAACAAGTTTCTTCATCTGAGAATTGGAGAGGCTGGAGATTGGGCAATTTTTAATTGTTGTTAAATCCATTTCTGGACTGTAAAACGATGATTTGATGATGTCAAGTAAGTCTTATTTTATTTCATGCCGGTAAATACTATGAAGCAACATGAAGCAAAAGGCGTTTAGATTTGCGCTTAAGGAGAGTCCTGCGCTTTTTATTCTTGATATTTTAAGCCTTTCCAATTCTTTTAAATTTGAGCAGGTGGGTAGGTCTGTAAATAATTTACAACGATTGTCTGATTTGCCGTATTCTCCAAGTGAAAACCCACTGATTTATAGGAGTTTTAGCTCTTCCTATTTTATTTATTGATGGTTAAGATTTTTCATGTGATTAATAATTATAATGTAAAAATAATGATCGACAAAAGTTGCGCTGTGGGGTCACCTTATTCAAATGTTTCTTCCTCTGTCAACATCAATTCAAATATTTAGCGAGCATAGGTTTGGAATTATTATTTCATTTAATGTTTCATAACTCAATAAAAATTATTGATCAGCACTTTAAACTGATCATTCGATTTTTTTGTTGGCCATGTGCTGGTCTAAGCTTCTCATCAAGCGATTGGGTAATCTTTTTTAAAAATAATTGCAAAAAAACGTTCATAATTTATCTTAAGATTCCGTAATTAAATCATGAGTTTGTTTGTTTTGGATAAATAGCGAATAGAAAGAAGCTTCAAGCCTGAATTCAAGTACTTTGATCTTTAAATTCATCACTATGGCAAAAAAATATATAACAATATTTATCAAGCATTGAAATTTTAATCATCCTAATTATATATTTTTTCCACAATTGAGCAGCAGATAAAAGGACGAAATCAATAGAGAGTGCTGGCAAAACGTTTATAATCAAACCGTCCATTTTAATTTTAGTACTCACTCAGCTGTTTAATTATCATATCTGTGGTTGCACCATCAATTTATTCCTATTAGAAAAATTTGCGTAGCTGATCAAAGGTAATATCCTCCTGATCTTTGGTAATGTGTTTAAAAGCTTTTAATAGTTATTTTTATTTTGGTTTGCGACTCTATTCTTCAATAACAAAGCAATTTAATAGGTCTTCCTTACTCAGCTCTGTTTTTTTACCTGATGGATCGACGGCTTTTTCAATAATTTTAATTTCACTTTCACTGACTGGAATGGCAATGAGTTGAAAAAGCATTTTGATATCTTGGTGTAGGGATTGATTGGGCTTTCTGGCTATTCTCATCCAATCATAGAGAAAAGCGAGCTAATTTTTATCCTTTCCGTGGTCTATCATCATGTTCTATAAATAATTAATAAGGTCAAGAAAACTGAATAATTATTTAATTGATCTTCATGAATTGAATTGACGAATAAAAGTTATTTATTTTTCTTTCTAACAATCAAATATCAAAGTTAGGTCTATTGGCTTGATGTAAGAGATAATAATAAATTGGAGATCATGTAAATGAATCCTTCATGAAATTGTGGTATAAGCTTCATTAGGCCGATATTATTGGAGCAAAATAACTTATTTGAGTTGATCTTTTTCGAGTTTATATCCAATTCCTCTCAATTTCAAAAGTTAATCTGTTTTGCAATTATTTTTTCTATTCTTCACTTTTCGTATTTTCATTCTTAAAGATTGAATGCTTATATTAAAATTAACATATTTTAATCGCGTCAAATCAATATTTTTTTCATTTTTTTATCTATTTTAAGAGGTCAAAGTTTTAAATCGTTTTCTATGAGATCTATCAATCTAAGAGCATTGCGATTGGTAAAGTTATAAATTCAAGCAATCGTCGTTAATTGAAATTGGATGAGTGAATGTTTACAATTTATTGATGCCTATATGAGTAAATGACATGCTTTCAGGCACCTTTAATGAGATTTTTTGATTACTGCTGGCTTATTTTATTCTTGAATATCGAAATTAATTTGAGTTACATAATTTTTTAGGTACTGACCAATGGATTCTATCTCTAGATTACTTAATCTCGTCTATCTTAGGAATTGACAAAAGGATTTTTTTAGTCAAAAATGGCTTATGGCTAAGTTGAAATTACGACTTCGGTAGACGAATATCTTTAATTTTTGATAGGTTAATCATTTCTTTTATCTCAGCCTCGTAATTATATGTTTATTGAAACTCAATTAGATGTCTCAAATCAAATATTAATAAGATTAATTTGATAAAACTATAAAACAACTCACAGCTCATCAAATTAAAATAATTTAACTATCCATAAGTTCAATAAAAAAATAATGGAACAATATCAATTGTATGTTAATCCTTATAATTTCTTACAATTTTAGATACTCTAGCGATGCATTTCCCGTTGATAGGAAGCCCAGTTATATCCAGAGGGATATCCTCTCTCCAAAAGTTGGTTGGAAAATTCACGTTTCTGTCTTCCGGCGGACATCCTCATGATAATTTTATCCATATTCTTCACATTTTTAAATTATATTTTTTATTTTTTTTCAGTACTCTTATACCCACTCTTTTAATGACTCATTGATGGTTAAATCTTGTGTTGTGAAAATATAGTTGTATCCTGCTCATCTTGTTGTGTCTTTTGAGTGCAGTATGCTTTTTGATGTGTTTGCCGCTTTAAAACCTTCAGTGTGACTTTGGGTTTCTTCTTCAAAAGACTCAAAGAAGAAGTAGAAGGAGAAATGTCAGGCTTGAATGTACATTTCTAAAGCTACTTGTTTTATCTTTCAATCTTTTTTTGTTCATTTTCGGTTTGTTTTTTAAGATAATCTGCCACAAATAGTTGCTCTATAGTACTCTATCCTTTCTTTAATTGAATATTTAACTTTTGATTTGAAATAAAATTTTAAACTTTCTAGTATGCTTTATCTCGAAATGACGTTGCTAATTTGCTAGATTTAGCTAATGTTTTAGGCTTGAAAGTAAACAATTCTGGAGTGCATTCCTTTCGTTCCCTGGTCATTCTTTCCTTATAAAAGTAGTGAAATTCCTCATGGATTTTAATTTCCTATTCCTCAGTAAAGCAACTCCTTTCCAAAGTTCCCTTAATCACGATATTAATAAACATCCATAATCTTACAACTGTGACAACGCTATTATCATTTGGCTCTGCAATATATTTCATCAATTTTTTAGCCAAAAGATTATTTGATGTACTCTTATTAGGATTAAGATCTACATTAAAGATTTCTTAAAGAATGGAAATGGCAACCAAAGGATTCATGTCATCAGCATCCTAGCTGATAAATTCAGTAAATTAAGCAAGTATCTTCTTTCGGACTAACGCATTTGTGTTTGAATTTATTTTTGGTGACATCATCATGTCAATTTGTTTCCTCTAGCACTCAATTATAGATTGATCTTTTTATTGTCTTCTTTTGGCATCCTAGTACAGAAGTGTTGAAATATCGTGCTTACGACTTATCGACTTGGATCGATCCAATATTTTAGGACTGAATAAACTTTCATCGGAGATGGATGACAGCACTTGTCTTTATTTTGACAAGCGTTAATAAATGTTCGTGTTTTTGCTATTACTCATGGCAGCTATTAGTTTAGAATTTGAGTCTATTGAGGGTCTTCCTGTATTTTATTAATCTTCGCTTCTGTTGATCTACTGACGCAGCAACTGTATCTTTTGTTATTTGCTGACTAAAAAATTTTATTGATCCTTGAAGAAGTGATCAAGTGATCTTTTTCTCTTTCCTTTTTCGTTTGTTTTGGGTTAAAAGGTGCATTACTAATTTTCTTTGTTTCGCAAAATTTCAGCAGTACTCCTCTTTACGGATTGAATTGAGCTGCGATGTATCACTTAGCTTTTTTTGCATTGAGAAAGTGGCACGCTGTTGATGTTTTTGTTTGAAAATGGAATACGATTGCAAAGTGGTGGAATATTATAGTCGTTAGGTTACATAGTATATTTAATGATAATATTAATTTCTTAAGGTAGTTAAGGTAATCATTCTTTACACATTCTGCATTTTATGGATGATTTTTTTAGATGTTCCATCTTCTTTCTTTTTGTATAAAATATATTTAAAACAGGTATATAATGGCTGTCTATCTATCAACTTTAATAATCTATTCGTTAGAGTTATAAATATGAATACAAAGAATATGTCCTTTTCTCAGTTACTTAAGAAGAAGGGAAGATCCTCTCAAGTGGAAGTTCCTAGGGGAAGAGCAAAATTGTCAGAAATTGTTGAGCAGTGGCTAGAATTTCCTGCAGCTGACTATACTCTCTATTTAGATTCCATGGGATTAAGCCAAAAAACTCCTTCTTCCAGTGTTTGCATGTTCACTTCCAGAAATACCAATAAGGCTCAGTCGTAAATGTTTGATTCTTGGATCCTAAAACAGTCATCCATCAGTAACAAAGAAAACATAAATATCATGCCTAAAAAATGCAAAGTTAAAGATTCTACCCTTAAGGCTAACCTTCCCGTTAAAAAGAGCATCAATTACGAATAAAAGTAAATTATAAAGACGAAACCTAAAGTAATACTTAATAATGGTCGTTTTTCAGAGATAAAAAACATCTAACAATCAAACAAATCCATGAAATATCAGTCACAGGTTAAAATGGATGATAGCCATGGTAGTGATACTGGATTTAAGAGTGTGGGCTTTAAAAATTACAATTTGGTTAGGGAGAATGATAGAAACTTGGCGATTTAATTTTAACAAATTGATGAAAAACCATTGGTGAATCCTCATCAAATGCCCAAATGTGAATAAAAAAATATTTTTTTGAATTGTCACGAAACTTAAATTGAGGAAGCAAAGAGTATTACTTATTCAAATGAAGGCAAAGAGTAATATTCACCTAAAAAATAAATTGCAATGAAGGAAGGGTAGAAATTGAATCATTATTTAAGTTAAATGGACGACATTATGAATAAATACAATAATTTGTCATAATCTCAACAATCTGTTGAAGAGTTGATAATTCAAAACAAAACAGAAAACTGTTAATATAAACAGCCCCTTTTTTCTGAAGACTATGCTGCCAAGATGCAGAAATAGCAATAAATCAAAAAGATTAGATAAAACTATGCTAGAAGCCAATTAAAACTGATTATTCAGGATATTAGTAATAGTAGCAAAATAGTTAATCATCATCTTCCTACTTTTAATCATAATTTCAAAAAACATGAGTCTGAAGTATCACCTATTTAAGAGGCAGTAAGTAATTTAACAAAGCCATAAATTTCAGTTGGATATAGCTTTGCAAATAATTTCCTCAGAGACAGATAAGAAGAAAAAGTGACTAATAAATATTTAACTATATAAAACATTGAATAAGTGTAATCTGAGAGGTCTCCCTTCGATAAATCCAATTAAATTAAAGATTATTATGAGCGTTAATTTAAAAATATTGCTTATAAGTGTACGGATTTAAGTGACTCTCATTAAGATATTCAAAATATTCAATCAGTTGGTTTTGAACCTTAGGTGAGGTAGGATGAAAGTAAGCTATAAGTTAATAATTTGGACAATAGTGGTTATGGCCCCCAGGACTCTTTTCAATACAAATACATTAATGCATAGAAAACTGAAGATATTCATAGCAAAATAATTAATAATTCACTTGATCAGTCTTAATCCTAATAACAAATATACAAATTTTAAAAAATGTCTGCTCAGAAATAAAATAAAATTGAAGAATTATAGAAAATGTCATATGGTTTAAACTCTTATACTCAAGACGATCAAATAACTGAAAGTCCGACTTATGATTTTAGAAACAATTATGAAAAATATTAAGATTACAATTTGCAAAAAGAAGAGAACCCCTCTATCAATTAATCATGGAAAGGATATTTAAATACCAATAAAATATAAGCATTGCAATCTTTATCAGACAAAGCAAATATTGGAAAGGAAAGCTTTTTGATATAAAATGATTGTTTCCCTGCGAATGAGACTGCAGAAATAGCAAGATCTGTAGAACAGTCATAGATTTTAAATAAATAATATAACAATTCGGTCTAGTTGGAGTAAAAGTAGGTTAAACAATCTATCTCAAGCCATGTTTCCTAAGAATGTCTCATTACACCATAGAAATAAGTTGATTTCAATAACTATAACAATTAAAATCAGGTAAGATTTGATTACAGTGAATAAAAAATTCAATAACACGAAGATACTTAGCCAAGACCTGAAACACTTGTAGTGGAATAAAGAGGAATTTAAAGTCAAGACTACACAATTTCTTATCCAGTATAGATAGTTTCATCTGTATTACAATCAATTTAAATATCCAACCAATATACTATTCCTCCAAAAATATCAGCAATTGAGAGCAATTTAACTCTGCAACAACCTTCATCAAACTTTGAAATCTTAAATTTATCAGCCTAAATAGATAACGCCATTTTACCTCATCAACCTTTACAATAGCCAGTGAAAGCTATCATAGCTCTTTCAAAATAAGAAAATAAAGTAGGCTCAAATGAGATGAATCAAAATGTTATGAATAGTCCTCTTTATGACATCATTGTATAAAAGCAATAAGAACATATTGTGAGTATACTCAAATTAGAAGAAGAGCAAGCAAAAGGTAAAAAGAATAAATCTGTCACCTTTATCGAGCCTGTTTCTATCATATCAAAGCCTGAAGAGATTAAAGACGAGAGCGATTAAGAAGACTTTGCTTTTGATTTGTGATATAAACTGCATTTAAATCAATATTTTAGCCAAAGAAATAGCTTGCTACTAAATTTGGACTCAAATTGTTTCAGTTCCATATTATTTGCGTACAAATAGATTGAAATTCGAGAAAAGCTTAACTTAAATCTTTTCGAAGCCACAAAGATGATAAGCATAACAAAGTAATGATAGTTTTCAGAGTCAGAAAAGAGTAGTAATCATGAACTCTTATACAAAAAATTTCATCATTTATGATTATT
>Ga0302188_10002988_pt1 | contig 11975 bp, 11 predicted proteins | sample II_Bog_E2_1_FD_198783 | JGI IMG/M metagenome (GOLD analysis project Ga0302188, IMG submission 198783) | Peat permafrost microbial communities from Stordalen Mire near Abisko, Sweden - II_Bog_E2_1 | ecosystem: Environmental > Terrestrial > Soil > Wetlands > Peat | place: Sweden: Abisko... | reverse complement strand
GACCCGCGCAGCAGCCCCACGGAATGAAGGTGCTGAATCCACTGGCAGTCGGAAAGGGCGGAGGGATTCGTATCTACTCGTATCTAGTTAATATTCATGGAGGTGGAATTTATCGCCTTGCATATACCCCCATATCTACCCCCTTTCAGTAGGTTGCGTCCGGATTTCTCTATCGGGGTCCGTTGACGTCGGATTCTTCCGTGTCAAGGCTTCTATACATTGTACTTTCAATATCTTACAGGCCGCTGGAGACTGCCAAACTACGCGGAAATACGCCGAAGACGGAGATTTAGCAGGTGATTTTACAGGTGAAGAATGAACAGGAATACTCGTGCCACTGCGAGGAGAGAGGATTTGAACCTCCGCCTTTTGGTCCCGAAACAGACCGCATTTGGAGCGCGGTTTCGTGTCTCTGTGCAGTAGGTTTTGCATTGAAATCCGCGGCGCTTCTGCTACAACTGGCTCATGCTCCGTTCGCTGAAGCTCTTGTTCGATCTTCTTGTTCGGCTTTGGTGTTCTCGCCGCGACCTCCTCTTGGAGAATCTGGCCCTTCGTCAACAGCTCGCCGTTTTGAAACAGAAGCATCCTCAGCCCCGCTTTGCCGCTTCGGACAAGATATTCTGGGTGATCTTGCGGTGGCTTTGGCCGGGATGGAAAGCGGCAATGATCCTCGTCCAGCCGGAGACTGTCGTTCGCTGGCATCGGGCGGGGTTCAGGCTCTACTGGACTTGGCTTTCGCGCCATCGGAACCGTGCGGGAAGAAAGTGCGTGAGAAAAGAACTGCGCCAACTGATCTTCCACATGGTCGCCGACAACCCCACCTGGGGCGCGCCGCGCATCCACGGCGAGTTGAAGATGCTTGGTTTCGATATTTCGGAACGATCCGTGCTGCGCTGGATGCGAAAAGCGCCCCGCAATCCCGAGCCGGCAAAGAGATGGGTAGCTTTTCTGAACAACCATCGCGAAGCGATTGCCGCGATGGACTTCTTCACCGTGCCGACGCTCACCTTCGGCGTTCTTTACTGCTTTTTCGTCATTGCGCATGATAGGCGGCGCGTCCTCCACTGCAACGTGACCAGGCATCCGACGTGCGCCTGGGTCACTCAACAATTGCGGGAAGCGTTCCCTTACGACTCCGCGCCGCGCTATCTGATCTTCGATCACGGCTCCAGCTTCAATGCGGAGATGATCGACGCCGTGACGAGCTTCTGCATCCAGCCCAAGCAAACCAGCTTCCGAAGCCCGTGGCAAAACGGCGTTGCGGAGCGATGGGTCGGGAACTGCCGCCGAGATTTGCTCGACCATGTGATCGTTCTCAACGAACGGCATCTGAAACGCCTCATGAATGAGTACGTCCGTTATTACCACGAGGACCGAACTCATCTTGCCCTGGACAAGGGAACGCCTGCTGGCCGCGAAGCAATGAGTAACTCTGAAGCGAGTAGAAGAGTCATAGCGATGCCAAAACTTGGCGGTCTGCATCATCGCTACGATTTGGCCGCCTGAGCCGCTGTTGAGAATACCTCGCGTTGAAACTGGTAACAATCTGCGGGAGAACTCCGCCCGACGAGCCTTCGCTGCCCACTCAACTTTCCATTCATGTCGGTTCGTGGTCACTATCCCGTGGCTCCTCAGTCCCGAGAAACAGTTCCGATAGAATAGCTCCGCTCAAAACCCTGCCGTCATTCCGCCAGGATGGCATTGTGGCGAGGGACAGCCCGCATCACCCACAGGATCACGTCGCCGCCCTCCCCGCAAGCGCCCTTGCAACTCCAGACATTTTTCACTGGGTCGATATTCAGGCTCGGGTTCCGGTCATCGTGGAATGGGCACAGACCGATCAGCTCCTTGCCGCTGCGCGTCAGCTTGATCCCCCGCGCCTCGGCCAACCTCTGCACGGAGACTTCCCGCTTGATCCGCTCCTTCACTTCCGGGGGAACATAGGGCATCCGTGGACCCTCCTTTGCGCCGTTTCAGGATTGCTGCCGAAAACCTGTCAAGTGCTTCTGCACTTTTTTCTTGACTCAAGAAATACTATGCTGTGTAGTATTACGTCAAGGATTAATGGAAGTACGCCATAAACTACTTCCATGTCGAAGAGGCCCTTAGTGCAGAGACCACCCCTGGATTTTGGCGGAGAGACCCTGGGCGAACGCCTGGCGCGCCTGCGGAAGCAGTCCGGCTTTACGCAGATTGAGTTCGCGAAAAAGGTCGGGATCACGCAAGTGCTGGTCTCCGCCTACGAGACGGACCGGCACCTGTTCTCGGCGGAAATGGCCGTGCGTTTTGCTATGGCTCTCGGTGTGAGCCTCGATGAACTGCTGCATCCCAAGGCAAGGAAGCTGGCCAGCAAACAGCCCAGCCTCAAGGTCCAGCGCCGCATCGAGCAGATCGAGACGTTGCCCCTCTACGAGCAGCGCGCCTTGCTGACCACGATTGATAAATTTCTCGCCGCAGCGCAGAGTAATTGAGAGGATTCCCGATGGCAACCGCCGCAACCAACCCGAAGCAACAGGCCCACGAACTCATCGAGCGCATATCCACCACGCAGGCCTCCGCTGTCGTCATTCTCATTAACTCCATGCTCGATCCGGTCGACCGCGCCATCGCGAACGCCCCTTTTGAATACGAACAGATCAGCGAGGAAGAGACCCGCGCCGTCGCCGCTTCCAAGGCGTGGCTCAAGGATCACGAACCCATCCCCAACGAGGATGTCCTGGCCGAGTTCGGCCTCACCGCCGAAGACTTCGAGCGCATGGGCCGTACGCCCCTCGATCCCGAACCGCGTCACCTGGGGCAATAGGCATGGGACAGAAAAAGATCGCCTGGACTGACCCGGCCAAGGCCGACCTGCGCGCCATCGACAAGGACACAGCCCTGCGCATTCTGCACACCGTCGCCCGCTATCTCGCCTCCGGCGAAGGCGACGTAAAGCGCCTTCAAGACATTGAGCCGCCAGAGATGCGCCTCCGCGTCGGCGACTACCGCGTCCGCTTCTACGACCACGGCGATTCCATCCTCGTCCTCGCCGTCAAGCACCGCCGCGAAGTCTACCGCTGACCCCGAACAGACCTCGAACCCATCACGAACAAGGCCGGACAGCGTCCGGCCTTCGTTCGTTCCGCGTTCGATCTCCGGGCCGCTGTCGGCCACGCTAAGCCGTCAGGCTTAGGGATGGTGTCTGGATCGCAACACACGGCCAGGAGTGCCACATAAGCCTGACAGCGCTCTGGCGCTGCGTGCTTCGTCAGCCCTTGCGGGCGAAGTAGCGCTCGAAGAGTTCCCGCGACAGTCGCTCGCCTTCTTCGCTCAACACGACCGACTTGGCCTTGCTCTTCGGATCGGATATGTACCCCTTGGCGTGCAGCCGGTCCATCGCAACCCAGTCGTGGCCCTTCCACGCGCGGCCATCGCCGGCCTGCGTCAGCCACAACAGCGCCAGCACCATCTCGTCTACTTTGTCCTGGTCGTAATTCATCCCGTCGCCCCCGGATGAGCAGATGAGCACGATGCTATCACCGGCCCGCAGTCGTGCTCCTCATGTGGAACATGAGAAAAAGACATTTTTCTCATTGCTGAAAAACACCCGCAGCGAGGACGGCAGTCAAGGGCGCACGTTCTGTGTGCGTCGCGCTGGCGCGAGCGAAGCCCCTTGACGGACACCGCAGCGGAGGGTACCGCGCGTGAGCGCGGAAAAGGCCCGTACAGCCTCGATCCTTTGATCTCAACACGTTAACGCCGCAGCAACCCAAGGTTACTCCCGCAGGAACCGCGATCCGCACATTCCCCCCTTAGCCGCTTTGTTTTCAACATGTTTACGCACGTAAACATGGAAACGCCAGTGTTTGCGCGCCTCGCCGCCTGCATCGCATTGGCGCGGCTCACGTTAACGCCAGAGGAACCGAAGGTTCCTCTGCAGCAACCCGTTGGGGGTGACGTGTCCGCTTACTGCCGACGCTTTAGCGGCGTCGTTCTTCAGCGGGCTGGCTATGGATGCCGGAGCGAGCCGTAAACGCTAGCAGGCCGCCCCGCAGGACGGTTCGCTGCGCTTGCAGACGCATCGATGGGCTTCGTCGTCGCCCGTCTCTGAAAAACCGGACATAGAGCAACTATTCATTTTGCGTCAGTCAGACCTGCGTTGCCCGCCACCTAATTCTTCATTTCGCCTCTTCATCGTTACATTGTGGAAGCGACTCATGTATCTGCGATATTGTGTCGCCAGCATGAAGTCTGAGCAGAATGTCGGAGATCCTCAGACAGCGCTGCTTTGGGTTCTCGTTGTAGAATTCAGTGATTGAGTCAATGAACTCCATCGAATCGCGTCCGGAGATGGGATAACTCTTCCAACAACGGTCGGAGGTCTCTACTCTTTCCGGCCCGTTAATAGGTGGACGAGCGGCGGACATTGCCGCTTCACATCCACGAGAATATCCCCGTTGCATTCCCCAAACATAGGCACCAACATAAACCTTTCTCGTGTTTGCATCCCATTTCAGCCATTGGCTTCCTTCGGCCTTTATCGCATCACGATGGCCGTGGCAACTTACAATCATCAGCAATGCGGCAATGAATGTTAAGGGGCGCAAGCCTACTCTGGAGTGTTTTGTCTTAATCATTGGTCGGCATACTCCATATTAAAGAACTTGCTATTAAACTGAAGATGAAGGGTCTCGTAATTGGCAGGTTTTGACGTGTTCGGGTCCCAAACTGGAATTTGGGAGCCGAATGGTCCTTTAACCTTGTTCATGCCCCATTCTCTCGTGATCGAATAAGCTGTGCCATCATTTACGGCCTGCCAGTCCTCAAATATCCCGTCCTGGGAACAAGTCGGATGATCGCATATGCTCGTTCCTTTATGACTCCCTTTAATAAGAGTCTCTTTTAGATCTACCCAATATGAAGTCACCGGCTGCTGACTATAGCTCCAATGGCCCCCGTCACAATATAAGTCATGAATATAGTAATTAACAAACCGTCCCGTCGTGCCATTGATTGTGCCTGTAGGAGGATTTCCATCGGCAACTGCAACATATTTCTTACACTGTGGGCCGGTGCATGGAGGAGGAGGCTGAGGAGGAGGAGGGGGCGCCTGGCACTGATCGGGTACACCAAAGAAACTCGGAATATAGTTGCACCAGGACGGAATTGACGGCCGGACTTGCAAAGGCGCCATGAGCGGCCAGTAACTTGCGAGAACGAAGTTCCCTGAAGGGTCCGCGCCGTCTACTGGATCAGCGGCAGCATACTCGTAGCGTCGCTGTCCTGCGCCTGCCATCGGGTCAACATTCAGGAAGCGGTCCGTGACAGGGTTGTAGTATCTGGCCCGCAGATAGTAGAGGCCTAAGTCCGGGTCGTATTGTTCGCCGCTACAGAACGATCTAACGCGGGTTTTCGGCTCGACTGCTGGCAACCCTAATGCGGTCTGTGACTTGCAGCGGGCAAAACCCCGATGCGAGGCCGGATTTCTGCCCGAGACCCCCAGACGCGGTTTTTCGGCCCCACGCCGCCGCGCGGCTGAGCGATAAGCCTCTTGATTTTGTTGCTGTTGAAGCACGGAACCATTGTAGCGCCCGCCACGCCCCAGACCGGAATCGAACACGACAAGCGCCCCGCCTTCCCCCGCCACGGTCTCTCCCCCCTGGACCCCCCTCTTCCGGGCACCCCCTTGTCTATCGAATCCCCAGGGCCGGAGAGACCCCTCTCCCGCGCCATGATTGGGCGTACTGCGTACGCAAGTGGCGCTTCCTGTAGGGGGAACATCGGCGAACCACGGGCCCCGGTTCGGTTTCACTGCGCTTTTCTTTTCCGAGGAACGATTCCGGTCTGGCGCGTGGCCGACGCGGCGGATTTTGGACATAGGTATTCATCTTTAGCTGTAAATACACAACTAAAGGGGAATAGATTTTGTAAAAAACACAGCTAAAGGAAAAGATTTCTGGCCGGATTCGACGGCTATTCGTCCGGCTCTTCGCGGTCCTCTTCGGCTTCCTGGTCAAGGGCGGCAAGCAGGGCTTCGGCGGCTTGCTCAGTGTTCGGCCCTGGCTGCTCCTGGCCTGACTGCTTCGGGACCGGCGGGAAGTTTGCCGGATGGCCCTCCAGCGTCGCCGCCGGATGCGTGGCGGCATGGACCTGCTGCAACGTGCGGATGGCAACCTGCGTGTAAATCTGCGTACTCTTCAAGTCCTCGTGGCCAAGCATCTGCTGGATAAAGCGGATGTCGGCCCCGTTCTCGTGCATCAGCGTGGCCATCGTGTGGCGGAACAAATGGCATGAACCCGTCTTGCCCAGCTTGGCCGCGTCGATGCGCTGCCGGACCGCGTAGCTCAGATGGCAACGGCTGAACGGCTCGCCCTGGGCGGTCAGGAACACCGTGAAGTCGTCCGGCTCGATGGCCAGTTGCGGACGGCCCTCCCGGATGTACTTCTGGAGCCACGCTATCGCCCGCTCTCCGATCGGCACATAGCGGTCCTTGTTGCCCTTGCCCTGGCGAATCAGGATCAGGCCGCGGTCTAGCGCAAGATCGAAGAGTTTCAGATGGACGATTTCAAGGCGGCGCATTCCGGTGCTGTACAGGACTTCCAGCAGCGCCCGGTCGCGCAGGCCGATGGGCTCCTCGATCTCGCACAGCGCCATGATCCGCTCGACCTCAGCAGCGGAGAAGATGTTCTTGGGCAGGCTGCGGCCCAGCCTGGGCAACTCGATCTCAGACGCCGGATTGTGCAGGATGAGATTCTGCCGCGTCATCCATCGGAACCACACGCGCAAGGGAACAAGCCGCGTGTGCTGGCTGCGGAAGGTCAGCGGCTCGCCGTTCTTTTTGCGATAGAAAAAGAGATACCGCTGATAGCGTTCGAGCACCGGGCGCGTAACCTCGATGGGTTCCTGCAAGCCGTGCTGATAGGCCCATTCGACGAAGAAGCCAAGATAGACGCGGCGGCTGTGGACTGTGTTCTCGGAGTAGCCGCGCACACTGAGCGCGGCCAGGTGCTCGTGCATCAGCAGTTCCATCGCCGTCCGTGGCGCGGCCTGGGGCTTGCGGGTTTTGGTTATGCGGGCCATGCGCTGCCCTCCATTCTGCCGTTGCCTTTGCCGTTGGGCCGGGGCATAGGTACGACTACGACGGGCGGTTTCGGAGCGCCGTTGGCCTCGGCTCCCTTATATGCGTTTTTCGCGCTTTTATCGGAAAAAACGGCTTCCACCCGCGTCATTGTTGGCGATTCCTCATCGTGACACCCCCCAGACACCCCCATGACACCCCCGTGTCCGGCGGGTGACAACCCAGCCTCGAAGTGTGACACCCCCTCTTCCAACCGTGACCGGTCGGCATCCACGCGCACGGATTTTGCGCCGTAGCTCAACCCCGGTAACACCGGCCTGCCGTTTTCGCCTATCTCGAAGTTGAGCGCATAGACGAAGCTCTGACCGGCTATGCCGCGATGCAGAGCCAGGTATTCGAGGTCTTCAAGGCGCGAGAGATGTTTCTTTAGCTGTGAGTCGCCCCAGCCCGTGAACTGCCGCACCGTGGCCCGCGTGAAGCGATAGTCCAGACGCTCGACTTCGAGCCGTTCGCATTCCGCCGTCACCATCTTGTCGATCATGAGCAGCAGGCGGCGCGTCTGCGTCTGCACGTCGTCCAACGAGCGCATCAGCACGTGACTGGCAAGCTCCCAGGCCAGTTTCACGTCGGCCTCGGTCGCCTCGATGTACTCGAACGGTTCGCCGTCGTCGGTGCTGGTCTTGATCTCGCGCTGATGCTGATGCAGAAGCGTGATCGCCTGGATAAGCGCGATGAACTTCATGTGGTCGCGGCGGGTCCGCGTCATGGTGTCCGGGAAGCGGCGCTCCTTCAAGCACTCAATCGCCACATCGACCGGACGCAAGAGCCGCTGCGCGTTGCGATGCAGGCGAACGATCTTGTCCCGCCGCCTCCGCGCTTTCAGCCCTTCGAGCGTCTGCGCCTCGCGCTGCTTTTGATGGATGGCCTGGGTCTGTTCGCGGTCCTCGTTGACCGCGAGAACAAGGCAGCGATTCATCAGTTCCTCGTCCACCTCGTGCGCCGTCGTGGTCAGGAACAGCATCACCGGCCCCTCCACCGCGTACTCGTGCGTAACCAGCTTGCCGCTCACCGGGTCTTTGCCGGTGCTGGCGATATTCAGCTTGCCTTCCGACTGCAACAGCTTCAGCGGATAGCTCGCGGCCTCCGCGCCCTGCTGTTCTGCGATGGCAAGTATCTTGTGCTTGAGATTCTTTTGCCCCATGTAGAACAGGGCTTGGCCGGTCATCGCCGTGTAGCTCTCCCGGTGTTCTTCCGGCATGAAGTCCAGTACCGCCTCCATCAACGCGCTTTTGCCCGCCGATGAGGACGACTGCACCACGATGGCCAGCGGCTTGGCCAGCATCCGCGAGACAGCGGCGAGATAACTTACTTTCTTGTTGGCCTCCTCGCCCACTGCGCCGCACTTCTCGAAGTCCTCAAGCACACGCTCCAACAGGCGCGGATCGCGCAGCAAGTCGAGCGCGGCCGCTTGCTCCTCGGCCGTCATGACGGATGTTTCCTCCGGCGGCGCAAGGGCTTTTTTGATCCGCTCCCGCTGCTGGTCCTGGAGTATGGCCCACAGTCGGCCCACCTCGGAGTGCATCGTCTCTTCCTTCGCCGCGAGCTCGTGCGCCGCTTGCTTGGCAAACGCCATTCTCTGACGCGCCAGTTCCATGTCCAGCGTGTCGCCGTGATAGCAGTATTCGCCGCGCACGTTCTGCCCCGTCACCTTCACGTTGACCTGCATCCGGCCCCGCGTCGTCGATTTCTCCAGCCACAGCACCCCGTACACGCGCGGCCCGATGCTCACGCGCACTTCCTCGCCGTCGATCTCGATCTTCGGCTCGACGGGCACAGACAGCGGCATGGGCCGCGAAGCTGGCTCTTCTGAAGGCACAGCATTTACAGCTAAAGAAAAAGCTCTCTCCGGTTGCTGCTCTGGCTCTGGGCCTGGCTCACTCGCAACCGGCGCGGGGGCTGGACCTGGCTCCGCGATTTTCGGCATGATGATTTTTTCTTTAGCTGCTGCTTTTACTGCCGCTGGCTGCGGCTCGATGCTGGGGGCGGGCATTGGCTCCTCGATCTTTTTTTCTTTAGCTGTGCTTTTGGTTTTTGCTGGCAGTGGCTCGATAGCTGGCGCCGCCGCTGCTGCCGGTTCCGCCTCGATTCCTGTCTGGCTCACCGGCACGGCCACGCGCTCGGCTGGCGGCTGGCCTTTTCCCAGCCACGCCGCACGGTGCAACAACACGCCCAAGCTCTTCGCCGCCGGAGTCACTTTCAGCGCGTAGGCGTTCGCGTCCATGCCCTTCGGGAACTCCACGCGGAAGCATTCAACGCCCGACTGCATCAGTTCCTCGGCCAGCTTCGCGGCGGCTTTGTTCCCGGCTTCGTCGTGGTCGTAGGCGATGTAAACGCGCTTCGTGCCGTGCTTCTCGAAGGCCGCGCGATGGTCGGCTGTGAAGCCGTTCACCCCGTAGCTCGCGGTTACATTCCGGTAGCCCGCGCACCAAAAGGTCAGCGCGTCGATCAGCGCCTCGCACAGGATGATGTCCTTGGAAGCGATCAGCGCCTCTTCATTCCACACGCCCCGATGCTGGCCTTTCAGGTACAGGTGGTAGTCCGTCCCGCCGCGCAGATTGTCGTTGATCTTCCGCCCGTACATCTCCGCCACGTCACCGGCTGGCGTAATCACCGGCACGACCAGCGAGCCGTTGAAATGCTCGTGGCCGCTCTTCCGGTAGATGCCCAACTCCTCCAGCCGGCCCCGCACTGCCGCGCCGTCGGCGCGGTTCTTCGCCGGCAGGCACAGCCCCAGCGTCCGGTTGGCGAAGCCCAGCCGGAAACGCTCGACCATCTCCGCCGACTTCAACCCCCGGCTTTCCAGATACCGTTGCGCCTCCGGCGACTGGTTGAAAGCGTCCTGATAAAAGCCCACGATTTTCAGCAGCAGTTCACGGTCTCCGGCCTCCGCCGTCACCGGCGCGGGCAGCTTCCGCACCGTGCTTTGCTTCACCGGCGGTCCCGCCGCTTCCACAGCTAAAGGAAAATGGTCCCGCTTCAACAACTCCAGCGCGTGATGGAAGCTCACCCCCTCGGCCCGCATCACCCACAGAAACACGTCGCCGCCCTCCCCGCAAGCGCCCTTGCAACTCCAGACATTCTTCGCCGGATCGATATTCAGGCTCGGATTCCGGTCGTCATGGAACGGGCACAGCCCGATAAGCTCCTTGCCGCTGCGAACCAGCTTGATCCCCCGCGCCTCCGCCAACCGCTGGATGGAAACCTCCCGCTTGATCCGCTCCTTCACGTCCTGGGGAACATAGGGCATTTCGTGGACCCTCCTTTTTCGGCGTTCCTACAAAAAACCTGTCAAGTGCTTTTTTGTGGGAAAATACAGTTCATCAACCGATTCGATTTATACGGTAAATCACCGTATGAGTCAAGGAGAGTCCGCCGTGCAGCTTGCAACTTGCCTTTACACTGACCCCGATATGCCTCGTAAAAGCGCCGCTCACGAACGCCTGAACTCCGGCTTGGAAACGATGGGACAACGCCTCGCCCGCCTCCGCAAGGAGCGCGGCTGGACCCAGGTTGAACTCGCCGAACGCACCGGTATTGTCCAGACCGTCCTCTCCGATTACGAGCGCGGCAAGCTCCGCCTCAACGCCGACATGATCGTCCGCTTTGCCTCGACTCTCGACATCACCACAGATGAACTGCTCCAGCCCAAGGCCGTGCAGACCGTCCTTCGCCGCAAGCCAAGCCTGCGCGTCCTCCGTCGCCTGGAGAGGATCGAGAGCCTGCCCCAGCATCAGCAAAACACCCTCTTGAAAACCATCGACGGATTCCTAAAAGGCGTCGCCAGCTAACCACGAACAGACCTCGAACCCATCACGAACAAGGCCGGACAGTGTCCGGCCTTTGTTCGTTCCGCGTTCGATCTCCGGGCCGCTGTCGGCCCCGCTAAGCCGTCAGGCTTAGGGATGGTGTCTGGCTCCCAACACGCTACCGGATGCGCCACTGAACCCCGAAAGCGCCCCGCCGCTGTGCGCTTCATTGCTGGACCTCGCCACGCCGCCGTGGGCCGGGAGTAGTCGCCCTGGTCATGTGGAACATGAAAAGAAGACATTCTTTTCATAGATGAAAAACACCCGCAGCGGAGGCATCAGTCAAGGCCGCGAAGCGCCGCTCGCAAGCGGGCGGAGCGAAGCGGAGAGCCTTTACGGATGACAGAGCGGAGGGTACGGCGCGTGAGCGCGAAAAAGGCCCATCAAGCCACGATCCTTTATTTTCAACAGGTTACCGCGCAGTAACTTTTTGCTTCCGTGTGGAAGCAAAATCAGACGGGTTTCATGAATTTTGTTATTTAGTCGCTTGTTTTCTTATTGTTAACGCTCGGTAACCTGTAAACGCCTTATATTTTAATGCTTTTTCTTTTATCTGCATGATTTCATTATAGTTAACGAACAGTAACCAGAAAACGCCATATTTATTGAGATTGTTCCCTTTAGATGACTGATTCCGTTGCGGTTACCGCACAGTAACCGAAGGTTACTGTGCAGCTCCCATTCTGGGGTGATGTGTCCCCCTCATTCCGGTGCAAAGCACCGACGCATTGCCCACACTGCCGAGAACGCTGAGGGAAGCCACCGAACCCGCCCGGAACACGATCACGCCGGACTGCCGCGCATCAACTGCAAAGCCGTCAGGACTACCCTCATCATGGCTAGGAATCGTCATCGGGATCGTGGTCACCTGCTGCTATTAACCTTCGCCCGACCACTGCCGTCTCACCGTTCGAGAGCTCCAGTTTGATACTCTGCTCTCCTGAGTAGCGTTCGATTGACTCCGCCAGGTATGAAGAATGCGTCGTAATCCAAAGCTGCGAATTCTTCGATGCACGTACGATCATTCGCGCCAGTCCATTCAGCAAATCGGG
>Ga0302188_10002986_pt1 | contig 11980 bp, 11 predicted proteins | sample II_Bog_E2_1_FD_198783 | JGI IMG/M metagenome (GOLD analysis project Ga0302188, IMG submission 198783) | Peat permafrost microbial communities from Stordalen Mire near Abisko, Sweden - II_Bog_E2_1 | ecosystem: Environmental > Terrestrial > Soil > Wetlands > Peat | place: Sweden: Abisko... | reverse complement strand
CTCATGGTTACAGCGTACCACAGGAGTACCTGGGTACGCTGCTGCCCATTCATCCCCGCACTCCAAAATGAAGAAGGTGCGGGTCGTGCGGGGTTTCCTGGGAATTAAAAAAGCCGTGCAGTAATGACTGACGGCTATACAAAAGGCTTGCCATAAGATCAAATATGATCGACAACGACTATTTCCTGACTGCCAGAAGCTTGTCCGACGGCCGTTACTCCTTCTGCAAATCTCGGTACAAACCCTTGTTCGCTCCAGTTACCAGCTAAGGATCCGCCGCTTAGACAACAGTTCTAACGCAGACAGCCGACGACGGAGTCTCCAACTTTCATGGCAATATTCAGCTTGAGATCCGGACTGCTCTTGTGGTACAGAGCGACGCCGTCGCCCGGCAGAATAATCAAACCGCACACAGAACACTTGATGCAGTATTTCTTGAGACGGGCGGTCTCGCAGGCAGGACATCGTTCATTTCCCTTGATTTTTTTTGTCCGCTCTCCGTAAGTATCTAAGACGAACCATCGCGGTCCACGATGACCACACGGATACCATCGTTGGAATGTGGAGTTCTCTACGATGACAATCTGATCGGTTGCTGTTGATAGAGGTCTCTTTTTGAGACCAGCACTGGCAAATACGTGAAGTCCGTTTGGAGAGACTAGATCGCAATCCGAACGACAGACCGATGGAAAAGAATTATTTTTTGATAAACGAGCTATGATTTGGCGTAACATACGTAACCTTTCTTTTTTAGATTTCGGTGTGCTGACTGATTGCATCCTATCATATAAATTAAGAATGTCAATATATCTCTTGTTTAATGGCCGAGATATAATATGGCTATGCAAACCCTCATTCACGCCGATATTTTCTTCTTTGTCACGACTATCGTGATTGTCCTTGTGGCCATCGTCCTTATCGTCATCCTTATTTACATCGTTATCATCATGGCTGACATTCGGGAAATTTCGCGCATTGTGCGCAAGGAAACCGGTGAAATCGCCGAGGACATGAAAGACATCCACACTGAAATTCGGGAAAAAATGAGAAACATGAGGGATGGCGGGTCACCTTTGCGTACCATGTTTAGCTTTTTCCGCTGGTTCGCCGACAAGCGTCGACGGGCGAAGCGGCGTAAGGCGAAGAAGGACTCGAGCGAGGACAGCGACGAATAATTGTGCAAGATAAAGTATGAAGAAATATAAACTGCGGGTATACGTCATAGGAGTTATCGTCGTTATGGCGGTTATATTGTGCGTCACATGGTTTGCCGGCGAGAGTGCGCTGTTCGTCAAGTTTGCAGATTTCTTCGCGGCATTTCTTCTCGGTATGCTGGCCATGTGGATAGCGGTGCATGTTTACATAGTGTAAGTCAAGAAAGTCGAAATTATAAATAAATTATCAATTTAAAATAGAGAAAATTAATTTAAAATAAATTAAAAAACATGGAACATCACAAAGAACAAAGCAACGAACAAAAAAATAAAGGTGCCCATACAGAACCTACAGAGCATAAAGGTCATGCCGGCCACACCATCGCCGGACTTGCCGCTTTGGCTGCTGCGGCCGCGGGATTCTATTTCCTCTATGGATCGGACGAAGCCGAAGAGAATCGCAAGAAAATTAAAAGCTGGAGCCTGCGTCTGAAATCAGAGGTCATGGAAAAAATGGAAAACATGAAAGACGTCAGCGAGGATACCTACTACGCCGCCGTCACTGAAATTGCCGACAAATACGCCGTCATGCAGGACATCAACAAAGACGAGCTCGCCAAGCTGGTCAAGCGCCTTAAGTCGCATTGGAAGGATATTAAGAAAGACATTGAAGTGGCGGGAACGAGCGCGAAGGATAAGCTGGCGGAGTAGTCAAATAGAAAAATCTTTCACTTTTATGAATATATCAACGATATTTTCTTGGGCGTCACCAATAGGGGTAGGAATTTGGATGGCAGGTCTTGGTGTATTCTTTTGGGGCCTGAGCAAATTTATTAAGAAATAAAACTGGATTTTTTTTCGTCGGCTACTTCTTCACCTCCCCCACCTTCACTTTCGGCGCTTTGAGCACCCGTCCGTGATATGAATAGCCTTTGGCGATGACGGTGGTTACCATGCCGTCAAGTTTGGCGTCGGTCACTGGCTCGAAATTCGTCGCTTCGTCGCGGAGCGGGTCGAATTTCTGGCCGGTCGGGTCAATCTCCTTGAGGCCGTTGTCTTCGAGAGCACGCTGAAGCTGGCTGGCAATGTATTCGACGCCGGTGCGCCAATTCTTGTCCACTTTTTCCCAGGCGTCCTTGTTGGCAAAAGCCATGTTGAAGCTGTCGAGAACCGGAATGAGCTCGGTGATGAGAGCCTCGTTGGAGAATTTAATCATTTCCTTCTGGGCTTCGGCGTCGCGCTTCCTCGCATTGACGAAATCGGCCTTGTCCCTCTGCCAGCCAGTCAAATAGGTCTGCTTCTCCTCGAGGGCGGCCTTGAGCTGGCCACGCAGTTTCTTGACAGTCTCGGCGGCCGATTCTTCGGCGACGATGCTGTCGTCGAGATCGGCGACATCGGTCGTCGAGTCGAGGGTGGGGTCACCTTCATCGGTTGCGGGGTTTTTCTTATTATCTTTTATGTCTTCATCCATAGTAGATACAGTATACGGGTTAAGGAAAATTTTTGCAAAATCAAAAATTATAAAATAAAACCGCGACCATGTTTCAGATCGCGGGAATAGGGCAAATTTCACTTACACCAAATTCGGAAAAAGCCGCCGCATGATAGCCGATTTGAAGAACTCCTCCGCAGGAATTTCATCACATTGACCTGTTCGAGTGCAAGTATTGTAATTCCCGACATAGAATCTCATAGATTTCCATGTAATACGACCAATGAAAACGAACTCATCGGCATCTTCTCCGGGTCCTCGGCCGAACATTTTAAAATCCATTGCAAATTTCTTCTTATCCGTATGGATACTACTACTGTCAGCAGGAATTTCTTGATCCATGGTAAACGTCTGATTCCAGTACGATTCACTGAGGATTCCATTCATCAGTGCGAAGCCCCGAAAATTGGGGCCATCTGTTATTTTTAAGGCATGTATGTTATATATTATTATGGATAAAATGGTTCGACGGTATGCACAACGCATATCGTCTTTGACAACAACATAAACAAAAAACAACGAAAGATACGATAGATATGAAAACAAATGTAATCCTTAAAACAATGGTCGTGATCCTATTCACGGTCATATTATCAGTTGGAAACATGTTCGCATCACTCACTCCTGCACAAATCGTCGCAAGGCAAGCTCAAATACAGCAAGATCTCTTACTCCTGATGCCTCCGACTCCACCTCCGCCATCTCCGTTGGTGCTTAAAAAAATAGCGGCGCGGAAAGCGGCACTTTCCATAAGTCCCATGGATAAGAATGGCAGAGCATCTCCGTTAACTCCCGGAGGTTCGACACCAGCCCCGTATTATGCGGTGATTGATCTCGGAACACTGGGTGGTACTTCAAGTTATGGTGAAGCGATCAACAACAACGGGCAAGTGGTGGGTTCTTCCACCACTAGCAGCGGCGATCGTCACGCTTTCTTGTACTCGAATGGATCAATGCAGGATATCAATCCAGCAGGGGGCGGTTACAGTGAGGCTTATGGTATCAACAATAAGGGGCAAGTAGTGGGTGAAATTCTGGATGATGCCTTCTTCTATTCAAATGGTTCAATGCAAGACCTTGGTTTTCAGGGCATAGCCTATGGAATCAATGATAATGGGCAGGTAGTCGGATTCATCAACGGAGAGATCTACTGGGATGGTTATTGGGTTGGATATAAAGATGCCTTTATATGGTCTAATGGATCGACACAGGATATTGGAACATTGTTGCCAATATACCCTTATCCTGTTGGTAATAGCAAGGCTATGGCAATAAACAACAGTGGGCAGATAGCCGGGTATTTCATACTCACAAATAGTTTTTATAACGCCTTTCTCTACTCGAATGGTTCGATGCAGGATCTCGGAACATTAGGCGGTAATCAAAGCCAAGCATGGGGAATCAATAACAGTGGACAAGTTGTCGGTCAGTCAATCAATGGCAGTCGTACTTCGCATGCATTCCTATACACAGGCGGTTCAATGCAGGATCTTGGTACGCTTAAATACAGTACTGACACCAGTATTGCCTACGGAATCAATAATAACGGAGTTATAGTGGGAGCAGACCCTACAATCAGTCATGCCTTCGTATATGCAAACGGTACGATGACGGACTTGAATACTCTCATCGCACCGGTGAATTCAGGCTGGACGCTTCAAGATGCATGTGCAATCAACGATTCAGGACAGATTGCGGGGTATGGAGTAAATCCGGCGGGACAAGTACATGCGTTTGTGTTGAATCCAATCTCGTCTCAATGGCAAGACACTATCACTGCGAGCACATCAAGACAGAGCTTCACTACTGCGAATCAGTCGGAAAGCGAAGGGTTGATAGTGATTACGCATGGATGGATACCACCCGAGGATGATCCTACTGCGGATACGGCATGGGTTGATTCTATGTCGAACTCCATAACTGCATATCTAAACGCTAACAGTCTTACTGGTTGGCAAGTGCTCGGATGGAAATGGCTACAAGGAGCTCAAGTACTTCTTCCGTATGGCCCTCAAACTGCATTAGAGAACTCAGTACAGCAAGGGGTTAATCTTGGCCAGTATATTCTTGCCAATGGATACACACATGTTCATCTCATTGCTCATAGTGCAGGTGCGGGCTTAATTCAGTCCGCTACTGATACGATAAAAAATCCTGTGTCGGGCAAACCCAGCATTGTGGTCCACGAGACATTCTTGGCTCCATTTGTGGGCTTTGACTTTTCGGGACAGCAAACGTATGGGTATGGTGCAGATTGGGCTGATAACTACTCCTGTAAAGCTGTAGGAACAAGTCCCGAAATACTGCCATTCACATACAACATTTTGGAGCATGCCTACAATGTGGACGTTACCCAAATTGATGTAATTGACCGTGTTCAGATGTCCTACTTTGTGTCTGGGGACGGCACACCGTGTTATACGACAGAGTCAACACATAGCTGGCCGATAAGTTTCTACTCAAACACAATCACAGGAAGTGTTACGTCAGATTATGATGGCTTCGGTTTCCCGCTTAGTGAAGAAGGAGCTCCCGGACAGTGGGCTTATGCTTTGGCTAATTATACGCCGGGCAATCCTGCACCGGGGAAAATACTTGGGACTTCCGATCCAACAGGCTGTACGTTCGACTATCCGGCCACAGGCTATCCTTCGACAATAACAGACTTCATTAATAGTCCGTATGTACAAAGTACCACTGGGACTATTCAGCGGTATCTCAATGGTAGTGTTAAACATATGAGTGGATCCCCAGCATGGCTGGCTACCTTCGTCACTGTAACCAATTCTGTCAATATTGTGTCATTTGATGCGGAGTTTCAAAGCGGTACTGGATCACAAGGACTTCTGTCGATATATTGGGACACAAACACAATTGGTTCTTTAGATGAGCGGTTTGTCGAACCAGGCTTTCAGCACTATGTGCTGAAGTTTCCGAGCGTGACGAACTTCAGTTCGCATATACTCGGATTTCGTCTCGATCCGTTTACGAATATTCAGTCAGTTGTCGTTCTTACAAACGTCAGTACAAGTTATAGCGGAGTAAGTCAGGGATTCTCTTTGTCTATAACCACCAACGCCAGCAACGGTTCAATGGTGTATCAATTGAGTGGCCAATCAGGTTATGAGTACACTATTCAAGCCTCGTCAGACCTTCTCAACTGGACAAACATTGCTTTGCTCGGTAATACAAACGGTACGGTAAATTTCTACGATACCAACGCGGTAAACTATCCTGTCTGTCGCTTCTATCGGGCAGTGGCGCCGTATTGAGTTCATTGCAGTAATCACACAGGGTTCGCTTTGGCGAGCCCTTTTTATATTAGCAGGAAACCCCGCACGACCCGAAGGAGCCCGCTTCAGGGGTGCGGGGATGAATGCTACATTCTAAGCGCGAAGCGTGACCCAAAGGAAACCCCGTACGAATCTATAATCGGATGAGTGGGGGGAGGACGTCATTTATTTAAACCCTACTAAAGCCAGCAATAAATAATAATATCGGTATCAATAGAAAAAGTGCGACTAATCCTAAAAGGACGCCTAAATATCCTGCCCACGTAGATTCTTTTGTTCTGATACTTTTGAAGCCGAACAATATTCCCATAAAGCCCAATATAATACTTGGAATTAATCCAATAACTGAAAGCCAAGGATCGGAAACTACCGTATGAAGGGTTATATACGATATTATAAGAGCAATGACACCAAGCACTGTCGACCACACAAAATTTTTATATTTTTCCATCTCTAGATTTTACCATAAAATTATCTCTGCATACTCTAGTTATCCACACATGGTTTTTCTAGATAATTGTACTAAGAAAGTTCCCACGTCGTCCCATGTGGCGCACAAAATAAGCGAAGCGCATTTTGTGCGCGTGAGCGAGACGCCTGCGCGTCTCGCGTCGAGGATTCGAAAGACTTTTCTGTGTCGAGCGGAGCTTGCGACGTGAGACCGGAAAAGTACTTGCCGACGTGGTCGGCGAATCCTAGCACGCGCACAAACGATATATTTTCTAAATCTGTAGTTTTTTTGAGTTTGTATTCGGAATCCTTATAGCGTACTATAAAATACTTCGCGTGATTGTTTCTTGCCCTCATAGCTCAATGGATAGAGCGTAAGCCTCCGGAGCTTGAGATTGTGGTTCGATTCCACATGGGGGTACTTGTTTGTATCGTCTTACTATATGCTATACTTGAAGTGAAGTTATTATAAAGTCGCCATAAAGTCGATGGTAGTTTAAGATTTAAAAGTAAAAATCCATGTCAATAAATTCAAAAATAATTATGTGGTTAGTTATTATTGCTGTCATCCTCCTTCTTGGTTGGTGGTATTTCGCCAGCTCGTCTACTCCAGCGCCGACAAACGGAAATGGAGTTAACAACGCTTCGCTTTCAGCACAGACAGAGAACAGATCGGTCAGTGCTAATGTTTCAAATGCTGGTGCCGGCACGAACACCGGTCAAGGTACATCAAACACCGAGAGTGTGTCCGTCACTGGTCTAACAACTTCACCATCCGATACTTCCAATGCCGCTCTCAATTCAGATATGTCATCCATTGATACTCAACAAAACGGTCTTTCCGGTGATTCGTCGAATATCGATCAGAGTCTCAATACCTCAGCACAATAAAATTTTTCTAAAAAATATATGAATATAAAAAATATCAAAAAAGCAGGACTATCAGTAGCCATTCTCGCGACAGGTCTTATTGCTCTTATGATCGGTCTTATGGCAACGACCGCTTCAGCACGCATGGTTTCGACGACTCGTATAGCGTCAACCACAATGCGGGTAAGTTCAACCACTCGTCAAAAGGTGCTGGCAAACCGTCAGAACCAAGCTATCGGTCTCATTGATAGTAAGTCAGTGCAAGAAATCACCAGTCGTATCACTTCTTTGGGCGCCCTTTCTACTCGGCTCACGAGCATGAAGAATCTTTCTGCGAGCGAACTTTCGACTCTTTCAGGCGAGATTACTACTCTTACTGGTGAGCTGACCGGATTGCAAGCCAAGATCCAGGCAGATGCCAGCTCGACGCCGGTCGGCACGTCAGGCGCTCTCGGGAGCTCTTCGCCGCTTCGTCAAGATTTTTCTTCCATTACCAAAGCCTATCGCGTCTATGCTCTCGTCATTCCCCAGACACAGATTTTGGCCGCCGCTGATCGGGTTAATACTATTATCACTTCTTTGACCACTCTTTCAGCCAAATTACAAAGTCGTTTGAGCGCGGCTCAGTCAAATGGTACGACCGTTGGGATGGCTGGGACGGTTGCAGTAAGTTTCGCTTCACTCCAATCCGATCTGACCGACCTCAATGCCAAGACGGTAGATGCTCAAAAGCAAGCCACTGCCGCCGTAGCCGCTGTCTCTACTCTCGTTCCTGACAATGGCAATATTACGGTAGCCGCAAGCAATACCACTACTTTGAAGACGGGTCGCGGTGATATCGAGACTGCTCAAAAGGACATAGCTACCGCGGACAAGGATGTACATACGATTGTTGCCGCTCTCGAAGGAGTGCATGCCAGTCCGATAACGTCTACTACGACTTCTATTTCAGCTTCCGCGTCTAGTACCGTTTCAAATCAATAAGTAAGTATAAGTAAGTGTGCAAATAACAAAGAAAAAAAAGAAAGGACCGGCTTGCCGTAGCAAACCAGTCCAGTTTGAATTTTTTTCGTCGTTCCCGACGGCCTTCAAAAGTCAGCATTGTTGGGGAAGGCCTTATTCTTCATATTCTTTGGCCCGCAATTTTTGGCTCGATTTTTCAACGACGATGCCCTTGGCATGTTACTTGCGTCGTCTACGGCTTTTCGCCTCTCGCTTCTCTTGATTACAGGTGAACTTTCGGTCACACCATTACATCAAGACCAAAACATTGGGGTGTAAGACAGCAGTCAACTCTCCTTTCTTTTTACCCGCACGTAATTGTGCAGGTTACTGACATGGCAATGTGGACGGGCTAGTCGCCCTGCCCGCCGCCGCCGATGGTCGAGATGTCGTTATTTTTGATCGAACAGTTGTTATTGGTTTTGGACGGATCTTTCATATAGAGGCCAGTTTCCGGTCAATGTGCTCTAGCACGTGTTCAGATGAATTGATCCTGTCTATGGATTGTGCAAACGCGTAAACGTCACACGATTTCCTCAAAGATCATTTCACCGATTAGTATAGCATGCTCTATAATTTTGTCAAGCATCTTGACATATTAACTCAAATGATATACTCTTGTATTTCTTATGAATCCCAATAAAAATTCTAATCAACGGCCAGTACGACCTGCGCAATTTGCGCGGCCATATAGTGTTCATAGTGGCAGTGTTTATCGCGGTAGCAGTTTTCATGGACGAGGCGCTCAGCGTGGTGGTTTTCGTGGTAGTGCCAGCCGTGGCATGCAGGGCGGCATCCGCCGAGGTGGCTCGCGCGGCGAGCATATTGATGTCTCTCGCTTCATCAACAAAGCGGTCATCACCGAAGAAACCGAACATTTTACGCCCGAGCATGCCTTTGCCGATTTTGCCATTGATGAGCGGTTGAAGCAAAATATCATCACCAAAGGTTACACTACACCGACACCCATTCAGGATAAGGCAATTCCGCATGTTTTGAAAGGTGAAGATATTGTCGGCATCGCCAATACCGGCACCGGCAAGACAGCGGCTTTTCTTATCCCGCTCATTAATAAAGTCCTCGTAGCCCAGACCCAAGGTCGCGGCTCGAAAGAAAATATGCTTATTGTCGTGCCGACGCGGGAGCTCGCGATACAGATTGATGCTGAGTTAAAAGGCTTTACAGGAGCTCCGGAAGTCCGTGGCGGTCTAAAGATTTTCTCCGTCTGCGTCGTTGGCGGCGCGCCCATTGGCCCGCAGATTCGCGATCTTCGCTATCATAATAACTTCGTTATTGGCACGCCCGGCCGCATCAAAGACCTCATTGAACGCAAAGTGCTCAACCTCGCCCTTTTCAATACTGTCGTCCTCGATGAAGCCGACCGCATGCTTGACATGGGTTTCATTAACGACATGAAATATTTTATGTCCAAGATGCCTGCCGTGCCGCCGACGGGCAAGCGCCACACTCTTTTCTTTTCGGCGACTCTTTCGTCTGATGTCGAGAAGCTCATCAAAGATTTTCTTTACAATCCGGTGCGTATTTCCGTCAAGACTCGCGACACGGCCAAAAGTGTTGATCAGGACGTGGTGCGCATTCCGCATGGCGCCATGAAAGTGGACGTCTTGGCTAGTCTCCTGCGCCAGCCGGCTTTCGACAAAGTGCTTGTGTTCACCCGGACGAAATACGGTGCTGAGAAGCTTGCCAAGGCTCTCGAAACTCGCGGTTTCAAAACCGAATCCATCCACGGCGACAAAGTCCATTCGCGTCGCCAGCGCGCTTTGACTCTTTTCAAAGAAAGCAAAGTCCAAGTGCTCGTGGCCACCGACGTGGCCGCCCGCGGCCTCGACATTGCTGGCGTTAGCCACGTCATCAATTTTGAGATTCCTTCGACCTACGACGATTATGTTCACCGTATCGGCAGGACGGGACGAGCGGGGAAGAAAGGGAAGGCGCTGACGTTTGTGGAGTAGTCATCATTGAAATATGGCTTATTTTAGTACCTAAGGTTAAGCTACTTGACTTTATATATCTATATGTTAAAATAGAACTAGAATAAAGAACATAGCAATGTGCCGTGTTCACCGCTATTCGACAACGAAATATGCAGTATTGAAAGACAAACATATGGCTACTAAAACAGTCGTAGCGGGGTCGTCGGTGACGGCTTCGCAACTCAAGGACTTCTTTCGTCAGATCGACGACGGGAGCATCAACGGAATCCATGTCCAAGCGATTCTCGAACATCGCAATCCTTTCGGTCTCGACAATATCGTGATTGATTGGAAGAAGGTGTACGAAACGCTCGGCCTGCTGAAAGTTGATTTCAACACCGATGGTCTGAACGATCCAAACTATTGGGTCGTACCCGTGTTCAAGGGTGTGACGCCAAACAAAGTTGTTCAGGCTCTGCGTGACCTCGGCGTCAACGTGTATCTCTACGTTGACGACCTTGACAAGGGCGTTCCGACGAACGATCGCGATCCTGCCAAGGACGGGGATTATCGGGTGAAGTTCCTCAAAACCATTGAGGCTGATCCCGAACTCAAGGACAAGTCGGCGGAGACATTGGCCAAAGATAAAGTCAAAGGCATTACGCTCCTCGAGCGTCTTCTTCTCGAACTTGGCTACTTCCTGGCAACGGGAAATCATCTCGATGTCGAGAATGTCACCCTCTGCAGTGGCTCGCGCGACTCCGGCGGCAGCGTTCCGCGCGTGGACTGGCGCGCCGGTGGCCGCGAGGTGTACGTCTACTGGTACGGCCCGTCGGATTCCGTTGCGAGCATCCGTGCTCGTGCAGAAGTATCGTCATATAAAGGGGATCAATGATCCTCTTTTATGTTCCCGCATTCTTCATTCCGCCGCCCGAGCTTTCTTGGGCGGCGAATTTTGTTATATACTTAATCCGGCTATTACAATCGGCTTCGGGAGACCGAAGTATCGGTTTGCCATAGTTTTTTAAACGAAACTGCCTATCCATGTCTCGTGAGCATGCGTTCCCATTAGACGCTGACTCAACACACTGCTTGCAACCGCAAGATAACTCAGGGGGCTTTGCAAAAGGTTTCCGGTGATATGGATGGAGATGGATAGAACATGAGCTCGCGCAACTCCGACGGCAACGTTCCGAACGTGAACTGGAACGCCGATGGCCGCGAGGTGTACGTCTACTGGTACGGCCCGTCGGATTCCGTTGCGAGCATCCGTGCTCGTGCAGAAGTATCGTCATATAAAGGGGATCAATGATCCTCTTTTATGTTGCTATGTCTCCACATATTTTATCCAGCCGGCGGCCATTCGAGATATTTCTTGGAGCTGTGTTTCAAGGACTATATACGCTTTATTTTCGATCATTTTCAGCTCATTCATGGCTCGTATGAGCTGTTTCAAAGTCTCAATTTTTATTCGTAGTTGATGGAGCAAAGGTCTTTTGGCATCCTTTTGATTAAGAGCCGCATCTATTGATATACTGATGAGGTCGAGACAAATATTCTCGACTTTTAGATATATACCAAATTTATTGCGTTTTGAAATCTTGCTACCGAGTCCGTATACATCTTTATATAATTTCGTAATCTTATGAACAATGGGCACATCAAAATTCGGTGGGGGGGGTCTTAAAAGTAGCCTTTTCGATCATGTTATTTCTTTGGAAAATTTATTCGCCGCATGGCGGGAATTTAAACGAGGCAAGACTGGCAGACTAGAAGTCCAAGAAT